>Ga0189278_10074_pt1 | contig 149282 bp, 157 predicted proteins | sample N26A9minimetaG_FD_130326 | JGI IMG/M metagenome (GOLD analysis project Ga0189278, IMG submission 130326) | Marine microbial communities from the Costa Rica Dome - N26 A9 mini metaG | ecosystem: Environmental > Aquatic > Marine > Oceanic > Photic zone | place: Costa Rica: the Eastern Pacific...
ATTTCAAGGCGGGGCGCGCAAAGAGAGCTTGAAATAGCTGGCTATTCCTGCGCTCTCTTGCCTGGAACTGAGCAATTTTGGACTGAAACGGGTGGGCGACAATGAATGTCAACACGACCTAGTGACCGTCAAAGGCGCAAAGGGCATGCACTTCCATGCCCATGGCTTCCAGCTTCTTGCGGCCGCCCAGCTCCGGCAGATCTATGATGAAGGCGGTCGACACGATCTCGCCGCCCAGCCGCTCGATCAGCTTGATGCCTGCCTCGGCAGTGCCGCCGGTTGCCAACAGGTCGTCCACCACCAGCACTTTTTCACCCGGCTGGATGGCATCATCGTGGATCTCCACAATCGCCTCGCCATATTCCAGCTTGTACTCCTGGCTGATCGTGGTGCCGGGCAGCTTGCCCTTCTTGCGGATCGGTACGAAACCGACGCTGAGCTGATGCGCGATGGCACCGCCCAGGATGAAGCCGCGTGCCTCCAGCCCCACCACCTTGTCGATGTCGATCCCCGCATAGGGGTGCAGCATCTGGTCGATGGCCATGCGGAACCCGCGCGGGTCGGCGAAGAGCGTGGTCACATCGCGGAACATGATCCCCTCATGGGGGAAATCGACGATGGTGCGGATATAGTCTTCGACGCGCTTCATGCGGTGGCCTTTCTCAGCGTTGCGGTCAGAACCCCCATGCCGATCAGGGCGCTGCCCCCGGCGCGGGTGATCCAGGTCAGGATGGCGGGGCGCGCGATGACGCGGCGCAGCCGGTCCGCCAGCAGGGCATAGGCCAGCGCGTTCAGCGCGGCCAGCCCCACGAATGTGCCGGTGAGGATCGCGAATTGCGGCAAAAGCGCCGCATCGGTCCTGACGAACTGCGGCACGAAGGCGATGAAGAAGGCGATGCTCTTGGGGTTCAACGCCGTGACCGCCGCCGCATGGCGAAACACCCCTGATGCGCCGATATCGGCACTGCCCGGCACATCCAGTCCCATGGCGGGGGCGGAACGGATCAGCCGGACCCCCAGCCAGACCAGATAGGCGGCACCGACCCACTTCAGCAGGGTGAAGAGGGTGGCCGAGGCCAGCACAAGCGTCCCCAGCCCGGCAAGCGATGCGCTCATCGCAACAAGATCGCCAAGCGCCACACCGGCGGCGGAGGCCAGCGCCACCGCGCGCCCCTTGCTGAGCGCATAGCTCAGAACAAGCAGGACGGTAGGTCCGGGGATCAGCAGCAGCGCGGTGGAGGCCGCCACGAATGTCAGCCAAAGGTCGAATGTCATGAATGGGCTCCCTTCTCCGTTTCAACCAGCAAAGACAGGATCGCAAAGGGGCTGCAACCCCCTGTTTTCATTGTTCCCAAAATACACAAGAGCAACATCTGCCGCCCAGGCATTCCTCCGCGATTGCCGCTCAGCTCACAACACGCGCCCCGCAACCGCGTCCAGTTTTGCCAGCATTTTCGGATCGCGGGCGTCCGGTTGCGTTATCATCGCGAATTCCAGCGCCCGGTCACAGCCATGCGGGCAGGGCACCCGCTCCGCCCCCAGCAGTCCGGGCAGGCGTCCGACCATGTCGCGGGCCTTGCCGGCATTGCCCGTCAGGGTGGCGATGATCCGGGTCACATCCACCTCCCCGTGGTCGGGATGCCAGCTGTCGTAATCGGTGATCATCGCGACGGAGGCATAGCAAAGCTCCGCCTCCCGGGCGAGCTTGGCCTCGGGCATGTTGGTCATGCCGATCACATCCGCGCCCCAGCTTTCGCGGTACATCCTGGATTCCGCCAGCGTGGAGAATTGCGGCCCCTCCATCGCCAGATAGGTGCCACCGCGATGCACCTTTATGCCGCTGTGCCGCGCGGCGGTCTCGCAGGCGTCGCCCAGGCGCGGGCAGGTGGGATGCGCCACACTGACATGTGCCACGCAACCGGGCCCGAAGAAGGATTTCTCCCGCGCGAAGGTGCGGTCGATGAACTGGTCCACGATCACGAAATCACCCGGAGCCATTTCCTCGCGGAAGGAGCCCACGGCAGATACGCTGATGACATCCGTACAGCCCAGCCGCTTGAGCGCGTCGATATTGGCGCGGTAGGGCACGGAGCTTGGCGTATGCACATGCCCCCGACCGTGACGCGGCAGGAAGGCCATCGACACGCCGTCCAGCCTGCCGGTCAGGATCGCGTCCGACGGCGCGCCCCAGGGGGTGTCCACCCGCGTCCATTCCGCCCCTTCCAACCCGTCGATGTCGTAAATGCCGGAGCCGCCGATCACGGCGATCTTGGTGGAAGTCATATGGGCCTCATCCTGCTTGGTTCTGGTCGGTTCGGGCCGAGTTTGCATGGATGTGCAGGCGGGGGAAAGCCCGAAAACAGGTCCGTTCACGCACCGGTTATCACCTGTGCCAAGCACCTGAGCCAACCGGTTGAACCTGTCCGATCCCCCCGATACCGCCCGAAAGGGGAGGTGCCGCGTCATCAACGCAGGGAAATTGCGCGGTCCTGCGGGTTTCATTCCGCGGCAAAGCTTGTTAGGAGCCGCGCGAGCGGCGTGCCGTTTGTCCATTGCCCCAAAGTTAATCCAAGACAGGATGCCAGCCCATGGTGCGCACCACCTTTCGCAGCTTCACCAAGAATCTCGACGTCACCGATCTGCGCTGGATGCCGGGCGAACGGTTCTCTGCAGGGCGTCTGCGGATCGAACTTCTGTCCGGCCTGACTGTCGCACTGGCCCTGGTGCCGGAGGCGGTGGCCTTTGCCTTTGTCGCGGGGGTGCATCCGCTGGTGGGGCTTTACGCCGCTTTCCTCGTGGGGCTGATCACCGCCCTGATCGGCGGGCGGCCCGGCATGATCTCGGGCGCAACCGGTGCGCTGGCCGTGGTCATGGTGGCGCTGGTGGCCCAGCACGGGGTGGAATATCTCTTTGCCACCGTGGTGCTGATGGGGCTGATCCAGATTTTCGCAGGCGTCATGCAATGGGGCAAGTTCATCCGCCTGGTGCCGCATCCGGTGATGCTGGGCTTTGTCAACGGGCTGGCCATCGTCATTTTCCTCGCACAGATGAGCCAGTTCAAGGTGCCGGGCACGATGGTGGACACGGGCCACGGCATGGGCGGTGGCGAATGGCTGTCGGGCCAGCCGCTGTACCTGATGCTGGCGCTGGTGGCGGCAACCATGGCGATCATCTGGGTGACGCCGCGCGTGACCAGGCTGATCCCGGCACCGCTGGCGGGGATTGGCGTTATTGCGGTGGTGGTCATCGCGACCGGCATGAACGTGCCGCGCGTGGGCGATCTGGCCTCGATCGAGGGGGGCTTCCCCTCGTTCCATCTGCCCTTTGGCGAGGGGATTGGCCTTTATGGCACGGCGCTGGCGCCGATGACGCTTGAAACGCTTTATATCATCGCACCCTACGCGGTGATCCTGGCGGCCATCGGGTTGATCGAGAGCCTGCTGACGCTGAACCTTGTGGGCGACATGACAGGCACGCGGGGCGGTGCGTCGCAGGAGTGCATCGCACAGGGCGTGGCGAATACCGTCACCGGTCTCTTCGGCGGCATGGGCGGCTGCGCCATGATCGGCCAGTCGATGATCAACGTGAAATCGGGCGGGCGCACACGGGTCGCGGGCATTGCCGCTGCGGTCTTCCTGCTGCTCTTTATCCTTGTCGGTTCGTCTTTGATCGAACAGATCCCGCTGGCGGCTCTGGTGGGTGTGATGTTCATGGTGGTGATCGGGACCTTCGCCTGGAATTCCCTGACCATCCTGCGCAAGGTGCCCTTGACGGATGCCTTCGTGATCCTGCTGGTGACGGTGGTCACGGTCTACAAGGACCTTGCGGTTGCGGTGGTTGTCGGCGTGATCGTCTCGGCGCTGGCCTATGCCTGGAACAACGCCCGCCGCATCCATGCCAAGAAATACGAGACACCGGAAGGTGCCAAGGTCTATCAGGTGCAGGGCCCGCTGTTCTTTGGCTCTGCCGAGGGGTTTGCCGAGCTTTTCGACGTGGCGAACGACCCCTCCCGCGTGATCGTGGATTTCGCCGACAGCCGCGTGGTGGATCAATCCGCCCTTCAGGCGATCGAGGCGATGGCCGCGAAATACGAGGCGGCGGGCAAGGTGCTGGAACTGCGCCACCTCAGCCGCGACTGCCACCGCCTGCTGACCAAGGCGGGGCACCTTGTGGTGGACAGCGACGATGACCCCGAATACCAGCTTGCGGTCAATTACCAGGTCCGCACCGGAATCCTGGGCGGTCACTGAGCCGTCACCGGGCGGGCGCGGACGAAAGATACCCGATCTTCCGTCCGCCACCGGCTACTTGCGGTTGTCTTTCACAATGCCCCGCACCATCTTGCCAAAGGCGCGGTCCTTGGCCCGCCGTTGTGCCAGCGTGGCCGAATTGAATGCCTCTTCCGCCAGCAGCTTGCGCCAGCGCGCCAGCCGGTCGCTGTCGATCTCTCCGGTCTCCAGTCCGGCACGCACGGCACAGCCCGGTTCCGTATCATGTGCGCAATCGTTGAACTTGCAGGAGGCCGCCAGCGTCGCCAGATCGGCAAAGGTTTCCTCCAGCCCGGCCGAGGCATCGGTCAGTTGCAGCTCGCGCATGCCCGGCGTATCCAGCACGGCACAGCCTGCGCCGGTGATGTGCAGCTGCCGGTGCGAGGTGGTATGCCGCCCCCGCGCGTCGTCCTCGCGAATGCCCTGCGTGGCCGCCTGTGCCGTCTCCGACAGGGCGTTGGTGAGTGTGGATTTGCCCACGCCGGACGAGCCAAGGAAGGCCACGGTCTGTCCCGGTTTGCACCAGGGCGCCAGCGTGCCGCGCGCCTCATCGCCCCGCGCATCCAGCGACAGGACCGTGATCCGGTCGGAAATGCTGCGCGCATCGGCAAGATAGGGGGCCGGATCGTCGCTCAGGTCTGCCTTTGTCAGCAGGATCACCGGCGTGATCTGCGTCTCCATCGCCAGGGCCACATAGCGTTCCAGCCGGGCCAGATTGAAATCGGCGTTGCAGGAGGTGACGATGAATGCCGTGTCGATATTGGCCCCGATCAGCTGCTCTTTGCGGTCATGCCCAGCCGCACGCCTTTTGATCAGGCTCTTGCGGTCCAGCACCCGGCTGCGCTGCGGATGATCGGCGTCGAATAGCAGCCAGTCGCCCACGGTCGCCACCGGCCCCGGCGGGATCTCGGTGGCAAGGCCGTCGCCCAGGACCCGAAGGCCGGAACGCTGGACTTCCACCACCCGGCAGGGCGGCGTCGCGGCCATTTCGTCGACATCGGTTTGCTGGGCAAAGAAGTTTTGCCAGCCCAGCCGGCTGAGGAGGGAGAGTTCTTGTCGCGGAAGGCCGGATTTGTTCGGGCCGAGAAATTGGGAATAGTCCCGTGTCATCACTGTGATCTTTCATGTCGTACCGGCCATTGCCGGTTGGTAAGTTCTGGTGTTCCAGGCACATCTGAAGCGTCCCGCGCTGCTGCGCAGGACCGGCGGGTCAGGGTGTGCATCGGGGTGGCGCGCTGCCGCCCCACATTACCGGGACATGAAACCTCCATTCTGGCTGGAGACAGGATAGGCGCGAACCGCAGCGCGATCAAGCGCGCAGGGATCGCATCGGGCGGCGTCAATCGTCCGGACGGGCCAGTTCGAACACCTCGCGCACGGCGGTGTATTCGCGGTATCCCATCCGGCTGAGCGGGATATAGGTCGCGCTTTCGAATTTGCCGTCCACCAGGCAGTCGTCACGCAGGTGGATGCCGGTGACCTCGCCCAGCACGACGAAGTTGTTCTTGCCCACCAGCGGAACGATCTGCGTCAGGCGGCATTCAAGCGCTGCGGGGGCATTGGCCACGCGGGGGCAGTCGATTGTCTTGCATTCGGTCTTTTCGATGCCCGCATGGGCAAATTCGTCCACATTGCGCGGCAGCATCTCCGAGGAGGCGTTCATCGCATCGCGGTCGGCCAGGCCGACGACATTGACGCAGAACACACCGGTTTCGCGAATATTGGCCACGTTGTCCTTGGTATCGCCGGCGTCCTCTTTTGTCCCGGTCGAGGAGAACATCACCTGGGGCGGAACATAGGCCGCGCCGTTGAAGAAGGAATAGGGTGCCAGGTTGTCGTGTCCGTCCTTGCCCCGGGTCGAGATCCAGCCGATGGGCCGTGGCGTGATGAGGGCGTTGAACGGGTTGTGTGGCAGGCCGTGGCCGTCTTCGGGGCGGTAGAACATCAGGTACTCCATGATCGTTTGCCCCCATGGCTATCCGCATGTTAGGGGCTTTGCCACCGCAAACCTAGAACGGCCGCCCACTTGTACCAGTTCAGACCCGAAACACCGGACGACCATTGGGAGGTCGAAGCACTTTATGACACCTGTTTCGCGCCGGGGCGCGAGGCACTGTCCTCCTATCGCCTGCGCGATGGTGTCCGCCCGGTGCCGGGCCTCAGCCGGGTGGCGCGGGATGAAGGTGGCATTCTGGCCGGGGCGATCCGCTATTGGCCGGTGCATATCGGCACATTCGACGCGCTCTTGCTGGGTCCCGTTGCGGTGCACCCGACCCGGCAGGGCGAAGGGCTGGGGCGTGACCTGATCGAGGACAGCCTGTCGCTGGCCGCGCCGCTGGGCTGGGACCGCGTGATGCTGGTCGGCGATGCGCCCTATTACGGGCGGTTCGGCTTTGTGCGGCTGGACGATGTGGTGATGCCGCCGCCGACAAACCCCGACCGCGTGCTGGGCCGGGCGCTTGTCCCCGGTGCCTGGGACGGGGTCCGGGGCAATGTCACCCGCTGGGTGGATTGAAAAGCAGGCCGGCCTGACCCACATTGAGGGGATGGAGGACCGCGCATGGACATCAAGACCAACCTGCCTGCCACGATAGATGTTGATGCTGAACTTGACCGTCTGGCAAAACGCTATCGCGCCGCCAACGGGCTGGGGATGAATGTGCTCAACCTGATTGGTGGCAGTGCGGAGAATTTGCTGGACCGGCTGCCAAAGGCGCTGCGCACCAACCTTGAACGTGCAACGCTCAGCGCCCTGCAACAGGCGATGAAGGCGGCCCATTCCAGTCGCAGCGTCGTGCCGGATCAGAAAAGCTGGCTCAACCAGGCGGTTTCTGCCGCGATGGGGGCGGCAGGCGGTGCGGGCGGTTTGCCCACGGCACTGGCCGAATTGCCGGTCACCACGACGCTGCTGCTGCGGGTGATCCAGGGGGTTGCTGTCGAACACGGCTTTGACCCCGGCGCGGAGAATGTGCAGTTCGATTGCGTGCAGGTCTTTGCCGCCGCCGGGCCCTTGTCGGGGGATGACGGGGCCGATCTGGGATTTCTTGCCGCCCGGATGACGCTGACGGGCAAGGCGGTGCAGGCGGTGGTCCACCGTGTCGCGCCAAAGCTTGCGATTGTCATGGGGCAGAAACTGGCCGCCCAGACCGTGCCGGTGCTGGGCGCGGTGGCAGGGGCGGCGACGAATTACGCCTATACCAGCTATTACCAGGAAATTGCCCATGTGCATTTCGGGCTGCGCAAACTTGCCATTGACGCCGATGTCCCCCATGCCGAACTGCTCAAGGGGCTGGAAGCGCGCATGGCACGCACGCCGGTCAAGACCTGAGCCTAACGCCCGATGCTGCCCGGTGCCACGGTGGTGGCTTTCAGGATGGCATAGCAGGACATGCCGGGCACCAGTTCCATTTCCCGCACGGCGCGGGCGGTGACGCGGGCCAGCAAGCGGTCGCGCCCCGCGCGCAGCCCGATGGCGGCCCCCGGCCCGTCGCCGGGATGCACGCTGTCGATCACCACCGGCAGGACATTGACCGAAGACAGCCCTTCGGGCCGTTCCCGCGACAGGATGACATCCTGCGCCAGCACCCGCAGCCGCACCCTCGCGCCAACGGCGGCCTGCACACCGGGCAGTTCCAGCACGCCCGCGTCGATCCGCAGCGTCGACAGGCCATCCTCGGCATGGGCCGTGATCTCGGCCTCGATGACCGCCCCCGCTTCGCGCACCCCAAGCAGCGGCACCGCGGCGGGGTCGGCCATGACGTCATAAAGCGGACCCTGGGCGCGCACCTGTCCGTCCTGCAGCAACACAAGCGTATCGGCCAGCCGCGCGACCTCGTCCACCGCATGGCTGACATAGAGGATCGGCAGCTTCAGCGGCCCGTCACGCAGCCGTTCCAGATAGGGCAGGATCTCTTGCTTGCGTGGCCCGTCCAGGCTGGCCAGCGGCTCATCCATCAGCAACATGCGCGGATGGCTGAGCAGGGCACGCCCCAGCGCCACGCGCTGTTTCTCGCCCCCCGACAGGGTCGCGGGGGCGCGGTGCAGCAGGTCGGACAGGCCCAGAAGGGCGACCACATCGTCAAATCCCGCGCCGGTCGCACCGGCGGGGCGGAACCGCGCCCCGAACATCAGGTTTGCGCGTGCATCCATATGCGGAAACAGCCGCGCATCCTGGAACACCACCCCAAGCCGCCGCGCGGCAGGCGGCACAAAAAGCCCGGTTTGCGCATCGAAAAGACGTGTGCCGCCGATGGCCACATGGCCCGCATCGGGCCGCAACAGCCCCGCGACGGCATTGATGACAGTGCTCTTGCCCGCGCCGGAACGGCCAAAGAGGGCGGTGATCCCCGGACCGGCCTTGCAGGCCACATCCAGCGTGAAATCGGCAAATCGGTGCCGGATGTGCAGATCAAGCGTCATGTGCCCGCGATCCTTGCCGCCACCCGGCGCGCCAGCGCTTCGGACAGGACCACGGCCCCCAGCGCCACGACGCAGGCCATGATCACCATCGCGACCGCCTGGCTTTCACCCCCCGGGATCTGCAGGGCGGACCAGATCGCGCTGGGCAGGGTCTGGGTCTGGCCCGGGATATTCGCGACAAAGGTGATCGTGGCGCCGAACTCGCCCATCGCCTTGGCAAAGCCCATCACCGAACCGGCCAGGATTCCCGGCAGAATCAGCGGCAGGGTGACACGGGCAAAGATCGCATGGCGTGGTGCGCCCAATGTGGCGGCGGCCTGCTCCAGCTTTGGGTCCACCGCCTCGATCGCAAGGCGCATGGCGCGCACCATCAGCGGAAAACCCATGACGATGGCCGCCAGCACCGCGCCGGTCCAGTGAAAGGCCAGCCTCAGCCCCAGCGGTTCCAGCAGTTGCCCCAGCGGGCCGGTGCGGCCAAAGGCCATCAGCAGCAGGTACCCCGTGACCACCGGCGGCAGGACCAGCGGCAGATGCACAAGCGCGTTCAGCGCGGATTTGCCCCAGAAGTCACGCCGCGCCAGCAGCCATGCCACCCAGAGCGCCAGCGGCATGGCCAGAACCGTGGCCCAGCAACCCACCCAAAGCGACAGGCGCAGGGCCTCCCATGCGGCGGCATCCAGGTTCACGGCGCGCGAAACCCGTGCCGGGCAAAGACCGCGCGCCCCTGCGGGCTGACCAGCAGGTCGAGAAAGGGCGCTCCCGCCGCGTTCAGCGCCGCCGCCGGATAAAGGATCGGACCCGTAAGCTGCGCGGGCACCTCGTAAAGCACCGATACCCCGGGTTCCGCCGCCGCATCCGTGGCATAGACGATGCCCAGCGGTGTTTCGCCCCTTGCCACCAATGCCAGGGCCGCACGTACATTGTCGGTTTCAGCCAGATGGGTGCTGAGATCATCCCATAAACCGGCTGCACGCAGCCAGCTCTGGGCATAGGCGCCGGCCGGGACCGCGTCACGCTGACCCATGGCCAGTCGGTTGCCCTGCAATCGCGCGGCAAGGTCTTCGGGGCCGTCAAGCGGGGCGGCTCCGGCCGGGCCGATCACCACCAGGGCATTGCGGGCCACGATGACGGGATTGGTCGCACCCGCGACGCCTTGTTCCGCCAGCCAGTCCATCCAGAGCGGGCTGGCCAGCATGATCACATCCGCCGGCGCCCCCGCCGCGACCTGCCGCGCCATGGTGCCGGAGCCGCCGAAAGACAGGATCACCTCTTCCTGCGCCAGCGCTGCGACATCTTCCAGCACACCGCGCAGGGAGGCAGCGGCAAAGACCGTGATTCGCTCCGCCAGCGCAGGGCCGGAGAACAGCAGAAACAGACAGAGAAGAGGCATCAGGCGGATCATCAGCCGCACTATCGACGAAGGGTCGGGGGCGCACAAGTCCTGCCCATTGGTGGTGGCCTTTGCCGGATGATTGCTTATACTTGGATGGCAGGCAGGATGTATTGGCAGGATCCGTGAAAGAGTTGAAGATCAAGCAACTCCCGATTTCGCTCTATGGTGCGCGAAAGGATGAGATGCGGACCCAGTTCGCGGCGCTTTGTTATCGCATCCGGCGTGGCAAGGTGCAGGTTTTGCTGGTCACGTCGCGCGGCTCAAAGCGCTGGATCGTGCCGAAAGGCTGGCCCATGGATGCAAAGACACCAGCCGCCTCTGCCCTGCAGGAAGCCTGGGAGGAAGCGGGCGTTACGGGCCGGGCCGATGACCGCTGCCTGGGCGTCTTTACCTATGCCAAGGAGGTCGGACAGATCAGCGATGTGCCCTGCCTTGCCATGCTCTTTCCGGTCGCTGTCAAATCGCTGTCCAAGCAGTTTCCCGAAAGCGACCAGCGCCGCCGCACCTGGGTCTCGCGCAAGAAGGCGGCGCGCATGGTATCGGAGCCGGAACTGGCCCGGCTGATTCTGGATTTCGACCCGCGCCTGGTGTCGGGGTCCAAAGATGTTTCTTGACGCGCCTGTGGCGCGTACCCATTTCAATAGAAACAGGATTTCAGGAGACGACCTGCGGCCATGATCAGCTACACCCTCAAATGCAAGGCGGGCCACAGCTTTGACAGCTGGTTCCAGTCGGCTGCGGCATTCGAAAAGCTGGTGGCAGCGCGTCAGGTGACCTGCGTGGAATGCGGATCGCATGAGGTGAGCAAGGCGGTGATGGCGCCGCGCCTGTCGAAACGGCCGCAAACATCTGAAGCGGACCAGCTGGCGCCGGAGGCGGATGACACGCCGATGCTGAGCGTGCCGAGCACCGAAGTGCAGCAGGCGCTGGCGGAACTGCGCCGCAAGGTGGAGGCGAATTCGGACTATGTCGGGGAGCGGTTCACCCAGGAGGCGCGGGCAATGCATCTGGGCGAAAAGCCGACACGTTCGATCTATGGGGAGGCGCGGCTGGATCAGGCCCGCAGCCTGATCGAAGACGGTGTGCCGCTGATGCCACTGCCGTTCCGACCGAAACAGAAGCTCAGCTGAGAGGCATCTCATGACAATTCTGATTACCGGTGCCAACCGGGGCATCGGCGCAGGCCTGGCCGCGCATTACCGGGCAGAGGGTCAAGAGGTGATCGGCACCGGCCGGTCGGTCACGGCGCAGATCCAGCTGGATGTCACCCGCCCGCAAAGCCATGCGGCCATGGCGCAGGCCCTGGGCGAGACGGCGATCGACCTGCTGGTCTGCAATGCGGGTGTCTATCTGGACAAGGGGGCCGATCTGGATACCGGCTATGGCGCTGATCTCTGGGCGCAGAGCTTTGCCACCAATGTGACCGGTGTGTTTCTGACGGTTCAGGCGCTGTTGCCGCATCTGCGCCGGGCGGAGGGGGCCAAACTGGCGATCATCGCCTCGCAGATGGGCTCCACCACCCGCGCACCGGGGGGCAGCTATATTTACCGCGCCTCCAAGGCGGCGGCGCTGAATCTGGGGCGCAACCTGGCAACGGATCTTGCGCGAGAGGGGATTGCGGTGGGCATCTATCATCCCGGCTGGGTGCAGACCGACATGGGCGGTGCGGCAGCCGAGATCACCACGCAGGATGCGGTGCGCGGGTTGGCCGCGCGTTTTGCCGCGCTCAGCCTTGAGACAACCGGATGTTTCGAGACATGGGACGGCCGCGCCCACGCCTACTGATGGGAAAATGAGCGGCTGCGCCGCATTTGATTGATGAATTTGGGTTCCCCAAATTGATGCGAGGCGCTGCCTCGCGCTCCGGTGCATTTTTGGAACAATGAAAGGGGCGCAGGCTTGCAGTGGGCTGCGCTTGCGCGTAAACCCCGCCGGGATTGAAAGGCGGGGGTGATATGCCTGTTTTGGTGATGAAATTCGGCGGTACGTCGGTGGCGACCCTCGACCGGATCAGACGCGCGGCCAAGCGTGTGGGCGTGGAAGTGGCCAAGGGCTATGACGTGATCGTCATCGTTTCGGCCATGTCGGGCAAGACCAACGAGCTGGTCGGCTGGGTGAATGAGACGTCGCCGCTTTATGATGCGCGTGAATATGATGCGGTTGTGTCCAGCGGCGAGAATGTCACCGCAGGTCTGATGGCGCTGACCCTGCAGGAGATGGACGTCCCGGCACGGTCCTGGCAGGGCTGGCAGGTGCCGGTGCGCACCACCTCGGCCCATTCCGCCGCGCGGATCGAGGAGATCCCGCCTGCGAATATCCGCGCCAAGTTTGCCGAAGGCATGAAGGTTGCCGTGGTGGCGGGTTTCCAGGGGGTCAGCCCGGAGGGCCGGATCACCACGCTGGGCCGGGGCGGCTCTGACACCACCGCCGTCGCATTTGCCGCCGCATTCGAAGCGGAGCGTTGTGACATCTATACGGATGTTGACGGGGTCTATACCACTGATCCGCGGGTGTCCTCCAAGGCGCGCAAGCTGGACCGCATCGCTTTCGAGGAGATGCTGGAACTGGCCAGTCTTGGAGCCAAGGTCCTGCAGACCCGGTCGGTGGAACTGGCCATGCGCTACAAGGTCAAGCTGCGGGTCCTGTCGAGTTTCGAGGAACAATCCGACGATGCGGGAACGCTCGTTTGCGATGAGGAGGAAATCATGGAAAGCAATGTGGTCGCAGGGGTCGCGTTTTCGCGCGATGAGGCAAAGATGACGATGGTCTCGGTCGCGGACCGTCCCGGCATCGCCGCCACGATCTTTACCGCGCTGAGCGATGCGGGGGTCAACGTGGACATGATCGTGCAGAACATCGCGGAAGAGGGGCGCACGGATATGACATGGTCCTGCCCGGTGGATCAGGTCAAACGTGCCGAGCGCGCCATTGCCGGCGCCAAGGAAAGTGGCGTGATCAACTTCCAGGAGCTGATCGCGGATGAGGATGTGGCGAAGGTATCTGTGGTGGGCATCGGCATGCGCAGCCACACCGGGGTGGCGGCCAAGATGTTCCAGGTGCTGCGCGACGAGGGGATCAACATCAAGGTGATCACCACCTCCGAGATCAAGATCTCGGTCCTGATCGACCGCAAGTACATGGAACTGGCGGTTCAGGCGCTGCATGATGCCTTTGAGCTGGACAAGGCGGCCTGAGCCTTTGGGCATGTTCATCACGGCAGCCTGAGCGCGTGCCGTGAAATTGGGCAGCCATGGCGCGCGCGCGGCTGTGACCGCGCTGTCGATACACGCTGAGGTGGACAGTCAGGCACTTTCCGTTTTCTGTGGACTATGCTCTAAGCCGGAACAGCAAAGGGGGGCGTGTCAGCATGGCAGAGCGTTTTGAAAGCGAAAGCCGCAAGCTGCTGGGGCGTCTGCGCGACGCCATGGCATCCGATGATGCGGGCCAGGCGCGTCTGAACAAGATCACCCATCTGATTGCCACCTCCATGGGCTGCGAAGTCTGTTCCATCTACCTGTTCCGGGATGAGGAAACCCTTGAGCTTTGCGCGACAGAGGGGCTCAAGGCGGAGGCGGTGCACGAGACCCGGATGCGGATGGGCGAGGGGCTTGTTGGCCGTGTGGCCAAGCGCAAGCAGGTGATCAACACGCCGGATGCGCCGCAGGCACCGGGTTTCCGTTTCATGCCGGAGACGGGTGAGGAAATCTATTCCAGCTTCCTCGGCGTGCCGATTCAGCGGCTCGGGGAGACCCTTGGCGTTCTGGTGGCGCAGTCCAAGCAGGCGCGGGAGTTTTCGGCCGACGAAGTCTATGCGCTGGAAGTGGTTGCCATGGTGCTGGCCGAGATGACCGAGCTTGGCGCTTTCGTGGGCGAGGGGGCGGCAATGTCTGCCCGTCACTCCCAGCCGGTGCTGCTGCGCGGTACGGTGGGGCAGGAAGGCGTGGCGGAGGGCCATGTCTGGCTGCATGAACCGCGCGTGGTGGTCTCCAACCCGATCGCGGACGACCCGGTGCTGGAAGAAAAACGCCTGATTGATGCCGTGGACCAGCTGCGCGTCGGTGTGGACCAGATGCTGGCCATGGCGGGGGGCGACAAGGACCAGACCCAGGTGCTGGAAGCCTACCGCATGTTTGCCAATTCCAAGGGCTGGATGCGGCGGATGTGCGAAGACATCCAGAGCGGGCTGTCCGCCGAAGCGGCGGTGGAAAAGGAACAATCGCTGGCGCGCTCCCGCATGGGGCAGGCCACGGATGGCTATCTGCGCGAGCGGCTGAGCGATCTGGATGACCTGTCCAACCGGCTGCTGCGCATCCTGACCGGGCAGGGCCATGACACCGGGGCGGAACTGCCTGCGGACCCGATCCTGGTCGCGCGGAACATCGGCCCGGCGGAATTGCTGGAATATGGCCGCTCGCTGCGCGGGATCGTGCTGGAGAATGGCTCTGTCGGGTCACATGCGGCGATTGTCGCGCGGGCGCTGGCGATTCCGCTGGTGGTGCATGCCGGCCGGATCACCAATGATGCGCTGAACGGCGATCACATCATGGTGGATGGCGAGCAGGGCGTCGTGCACCTGCGGCCCGATGAAAGCGTGGCTTCGGCGTTTCGCGACAAGATTGCGATGCAGGCGGCGGCGCAGGAAAGATATGCCTCGATCCTGGACCTGCCCGCGCAGGCGAAATGCGGTGCCGTGGTGTCCTTGCACATGAACGCGGGGCTGATGGCGGATCTGCCCTCGCTCACCTCTTCGGGGGCAGAGGGGGTGGGGCTGTTCCGCACCGAACTGCAGTTTCTGGTGCGCAACCAGATGCCCAAGCGGATGGAACTTGCGGCCCTCTATTCACGGGTGCTGGACGCGGCCCATGGCAAGCGGGTGGTGTTCCGGACCCTCGATATCGGGTCGGACAAGGTGCTGCCCTATATGAAGCCCAATGATGAGCCGAACCCGGCGCTGGGCTGGCGCGCGATCCGGGTCGGGCTGGACAAGCCGGGCGTGATGCGGATGCAGCTGCAGGCGCTGATCCGCGCGGCGAACGGGCGGCCTTTGACGGTGATGTTTCCCTTTGTCGCGCAGTTCGAGGAATTCCGTGCCGCCCGTGCAGAAATGGACAAGACATTGGCGCGCGAGGAACGGCTGGGCCATGTGCTGCCTTCCAAGATCGAAGTGGGTGCGATGCTGGAAACCCCCAGCCTTGCCTTTGCGCCGAAGCAATTCTTTGAAGAGGTGGAGTTTCTGTCGATTGGCGGCAATGACCTCAAGCAGTTCTTCTTTGCCGCTGACCGGGAGAACGAGCGCGTGCGCCGTCGTTATGACACGCTGAACCTGAGCTTTCTGAATTTCCTGGAAGGCATTGTTGAACGGTGCCGGGAAACCGGGACAGATGTGTCATTCTGCGGCGAGGATGCGGGGCGGCCTGTGGAAGCGGTATGTTTCGCGGCCATCGGGTTGCGGTCGCTCTCCATGCGGCCAGCTTCCATCGGCCCGGTCAAGAGCCTGCTGCGGCGCTGCAATCTGGATGAGGTGCGTGCGATCATCGAAAAGGCGCGCGATCAGGGGGATATGTCGGTGCGTCCGGCAGTGATGGAGTATCTGCGCGCCCAGCATTCGGCGTGATCAGATCTGCAACCTGACGACATGGCCCGGGGCATGGGCCAGCCTGACCCGGGTGATCCGGCCCGCCTCGCTGAAGGTTTCGCGGTAGAGGACCAAGAGCGGTGTGGCTTCCTCGCATTCCAGATGGCGGGCGTCGAAAGCCGTCGCGCCCTCTGACATGTAGGACATGTTGCCATGGTCGAAGGGGGCGTTCTGGACCAGCCATTCGTTTGCGGAAAGAATGGTGAAATCGGCAGAGCCCGCCGCAGGTATATGGGTCAGGTCAATCTCGCGGTCTTCGATGCCATAGGGGGTGCCATCGGCCTCGTGCAGGGTCTGCAGGCAAAGCAGGGAGCCCGCAACCTTCCGCATTAGCAGGCGGTGGCCATAGGTTTTTCCCAGCGCCTCGACCTCCTTGCGCAGGACCGCGACGGACATTTGCGCCCGTCTCAGCGGCGACAGCGCGACCCTGGTGCCGGCACGCCTGCGGCGTTCCAGCCAGCCGTCATCGGCCAGCGCCTGAAGCGCCCGGTTGACCGTGGCGCGGGCGCAGCCGAACTCTCGGGCCAGGGCAACCTCACCGGGGATCAGCCCGCCGGGGGGCCATTCGCGGTTCTGGATGCGGCGCAGGACTTCGGCCTGTACCTCTTGCCAGCCGGTGCTCACATCGCGTCCTCAAGCCGCCGCAGGGTGGCGCGGTAGGCTGCGGTGATCGCATCGCGGGCGACATGGGTGCCTTCCCGGACCACATGGCGCCCGGCGGACCAGACATCACTGACGGCGGCGTCGGTGCCTGCGAAAATCCAGGTGTCCAGAAGCTGATCACCCCTGCGGCCGATGAAATCCGTGGCGTCACCGCCAAGCGCCACAAGATCGGCCCAGTGCCCCGGCGCAATCCGGCCGGCATCGCGCCCGGCGGCCTGCGCCCCGCCCGCACAGGCCATGTCGTAAAGGACGCGCCCGGTGGATTGGTCCGGCGTTGCCAGAACCGCGCGGTTCTGCGTTACCAGGCGCTGCGAATATTCCAGCGTCCGCAACTCCTCTTTCAATGAAATCAGGATGTTGCTGTCTGATCCGATGCCAAGGGTGCCGCCCGCGTCGGCCCATTCGACGGCGTTGAAGATACCGTCCCCCAGTGAGCTTTCCGTGAGCGGGCAAAGCCCGGCGACAGCACCCGATTGCGCAAGGCCGCGGGTCTCGGTTCTGGTCATCTGGGTGCAGTGGATCAGACACCAGCGCGGCCCGAGGTCGAGGTGGTCCAGCGCCCAGGTCACCGGGCGCGCGCCATAGGCGGCTTTGACCTCCTCCACCTCGGCCTTCTGTTCGGCCAGGTGCATGTGCAGCGGCCCCTTGTACTGCTGCAGATGGCGCAGCGCATCGGGTGTCACGGCCCGCAGGGAATGCGGTGCCACACCCAGCCGCGAATCCTCGGCAAGCCCTGCCACCGCCTGTTCCGCACCCCCCATGATCTGCATGTAGCCGTCCATGTCATTGCCGAACCGCACCTGACCGGGTGCCAGCGCCCGGCCATCGACACCGCCCTGCATGTACATCACCGGCAACAGCGTCAGGCCGATTCCGGTCTGGCCGGCGGCGGCGCAGATGCGTTGGGCCATCTCGGCGCGGGCATCATAGGGGCGGCCACCGGGCTGGTGATGCAGGTAGTGAAATTCAGCCACGGCGGCGAATCCGGCCTCCAGCATCTCCATCTGCACCTGCGCGGTGATTGCCTGCACGTCGTCCGGTGTCAGCTTGTCGAGGAAGCGGAACATCAGCTGCCGCCAGGTCCAGAAACTGTCCGTCTTCTCCGCGCCGCGCTGCTCGGTCAGCCCTGCCATGGCGCGCTGGAAGGCGTGACTGTGCAGGTTTGTGGGGGCGGGCAACAGGATGTCGACGCTTGAGCGGGCCTCTTGCTGAACCCCGGTGACAAGGTCGGTAATGCGCCCGCCCTCAAGGTAGAGCGTCACATTGCTGGCCCAGCCATCGGGCAAAAGCGCCGTTTTCGCAAAGATGCTGTTCATGGTCTGCCCTCTTGACGACTCGGGGTGGGGTATGAATATGTCTATACATATTGAACAACCATTCCGTGAGGTCAACCCATGCAGCAGGTGCTCTGCAACGCGAGAATCGCCACGATGGAGGGGGCAGGCTATGGGCTGGTGGAGAATGGCGCGGTGGTGCTGGACGCGGGCCGGATTGCTTGGGTCGGGGCAGATCTGCCCGAAGCCTACACGGATCTGCCCCGGCAGGACCTGCAGGGCAGGCTGATGACACCCGGTCTGATCGACTGTCACACCCATATCGTACATGGCGGCAACCGCGCGGCAGAATTCGAGATGCGGCTGAAGGGGGCCAGCTATGCCGAAGTGGCGCAGGCGGGTGGCGGCATCGTCTCAACCATGGCGGCGACACGCGCGGCGGGCCAGGACGCGCTGATCGCTTCGGCCCTGCCACGTCTGGACGCTTTGATCGCAGAAGGGGCCTGTGTGGTCGAGATCAAGTCAGGCTATGGGCTGGACCTGGAGACAGAGCTGACCATGCTGCGCGCCGCCCGCGCCCTGGGACGGCTGCGCCCGGTTCGGATCATCACCAGTTTCCTTGGCGCCCACGCGGTGCCAAAGGACTTCAACGCAGGGCCGGATGCCTATATCGACGAAGTCTGTATCCCCGCCCTGCGCGCCGCGCATGACGAAGGTCTGGTGGATGCGGTTGACGGTTTTTGCGAGGGGATCGCCTTTGACCCCGGCCAGATCGCCCGCGTCTTTGACGTGGCACGCGACCTCGGGTTGCCCGTGAAACTGCATGCAGAGCAACTTTCCCACCTTGGCGGCGCGCGGATGGCTGCCCGGTATGCTGCGCTGTCGGCGGATCACCTGGAATATGCCGATGAGGCGGATGCCCGCGCCATGGCAGAGGCCGGCACCGTGGCCGTCCTGCTGCCCGGTGCCTTTTACACCCTGCGAGAGCCGCAGGCCCCGCCTGTGGAAGCCTTCCGCGCCGCCGGAACCCGGATCGCTCTGGCCACCGACTGCAACCCCGGATCATCGCCGCTGACGTCATTGCTGTTGGCGATGAACATGGGCTGCACGCTGTTCGGCCTTACCCCGGAAGAGGCCCTGCGCGGCGTGACGGCCCATGCCGCCGCGGCGCTGGGCCTGACGGATTGCGGGCGCATCGCGGCGGGCCTGCGCGCGGACCTCTGTGTCTGGGATGTGCAGCATCCGGCGGAACTGGCCTATCGCATCGGCTTCAACCCCTTGCATCAACGCTATTTCGGAGGTGTCTCATGATCCTGAATCCCGGTCAGGTCAGCCTGAAAACGCTGGAGCGCATCTGGCGCGGCGATGATCCCGTGACGCTGGATGTGGCCGCGAAACCGCAGGTCGTGCGCGCCGCGGCGCTGGTGGCAGAGGCCGCGGCGCAGGCTGCGCCCGTCTATGGCGTCAACACGGGTTTCGGCAAGCTGGCCAGCCGCAAGATCGCGCCCGAAGACACCGAAACCCTGCAACGCAACCTGATCCTGAGCCATTGTTGCGGTGTGGGAACGGCGCTGGGCGCGCCGCTGACCCGGCTGATGATGGTGCTCAAGCTCAACTCGCTGGGGCGGGGCGCCTCTGGCGTGCGCTGGGAGATCTGCGCCCTGCTGGAGGGCATGCTGAACGCGGGCGTGATGCCGGTGATCCCCTCGCAGGGCTCGGTCGGCGCCTCGGGCGATCTGGCCCCGCTGGCGCATATGGCGGCGGTGATGATCGGCGAGGGGCGCGCGGTTTATGACGGACAGGAAATGTCCGGTGCCACGGCGCTGGAACGGGCCGGTCTGTCGCCCGTTGTGCTGGGGCCGAAGGAAGGGCTGGCACTGATCAACGGCACGCAGTTTTCGACCGCCTGCGCCTTGGCGGGCCTGTTCGAGGCGCAGAACGCCGTGCGCAATGCCATGGTTATCGCGGCGCTCAGCACCGATGCGATCATGGGGTCCACCGCGCCGCTGCTTGCCGAGATCCACAGCCTGCGTGGCCACAGCGGCCAGATCGAGGTCGCCGCAGAGATGCGCGCGCTGATGGAAGGCTCCGAGATTCGCGACAGCCACCGCGAAGGCGATACCCGCGTGCAGGACCCCTATTGCATCCGGTGCCAGCCACAGGTGCTGGGTGCCGCGCAGGACGTGATCCGACAGGCCGCCCAGACGCTGGAGATCGAGGCCAATGCCGTCACCGACAATCCGCTGGTGCTGGTGGAGCAGGGGCTGATCGTCTCGGGCGGGAACTTTCACGCCGAACCTGTTGGATTCGCGGCGGATATGCTCGCCCTTGCTCTGGCAGAGATCGGCGCGATCGGGCAGCGGCGCGTGGCGCTGATGGTCGACCCGACCCTCAGCCACGATCTGCCGCCGTTCCTGACGCCCAATCCGGGCCTGAATTCCGGTTTCATGATCGCCGAGGTGACCACGGCGGCGCTGATGAGCGAGAACAAGCACCTTGCCAACCCTTGCGTGACCGACAGCACGCCCACCTCTGCCAATCAGGAGGACCACGTGAGCATGGCCGCGCATGGGGCCTACAGGCTGGCACGGATGGTGGATAATCTTTACGTGATTCAAGCGGTTGAGGCGATGTGCGCGGCCCAGGGGATCGAGGCGCGTGCGCCGCTTGCGACAGCGCCCCGGTTGCAAAAGGCCATCGCCTGTTTGCGCAGGGCGGTGCCGACACTGGCGCAGGACCGTTACCTTGCCCCGGATATCGAAGCTGCGACCGCATTGGTGCGCAGCGGTGCATTGGTGGAGGCCGCGACATGATCGAAGTGGTTCAGGGCAGCCTGCCCATCGTGCTGGGCCTGCCGCACACCGGCACCGAGGTGCCGCCGGACATCTGGGAGGGGCTGAACGAAACCGGCCGTGCGCTGGCCGATACCGATTGGCATATCGACCGGCTGTACAACGGCCTCGGGCTGGATGTGAGCACGGTGCGTACACCGATCCATCGCTACGTGATCGACGTGAACCGCAGCCCCGAGGACAATTCACTTTATCCCGGTTTGAATACCACGGGCCTTTGTCCGCTGACGGATTTTGACGGCAAGCTGATCCACCTTGAAGGTGCAGCACCCGACGCAGCAGAGATCGCGCGAAGGAAAGAGGCCTATCATACGCCCTATCATGACGCCTTATCCACAGAACTGGCGCGGGTGAAGGCCAAACACGGCGTGGTGCTCTTATACGATTGCCACTCTATCCGGTCAGTTATCCCCTATCTTTTTGAGGAGACTCTGCCAGATCTGAACATCGGGACGAATTCATCCCAAAGTTGTTCACCGATCATGGAAAGGGCCGTCCATACCCGGTGCCGGGCCGCGCAGGACTATCGAACGGCGCTCAACGGGCGCTTCAAAGGCGGCTGGACCACCCGACACTACGGAAAACCCGCCGAAAACCAGCATGCGCTGCAGATGGAGCTGGCCCAATCCACCTATATGGACGAGCGCCCGCCCTGGCAGTGGCGCGCCGACAAGGCAGAGCGGCTCAGACCGGTGCTTTACCGTATTCTCAATGACTTGATCGAACTTCTTAACGAAAGGCCACTGCGATGACCGACCCCCGTCACAACATCCGCGATGTCTATCCTGCCACCGGAACCGAGATCACCGCCAAAAGCTGGCTGACCGAAGCGCCGCTGCGGATGCTGATGAACAACCTGCACCCGGATGTCGCTGAAAATCCACATGAATTGGTGGTTTACGGTGGCATCGGACGCGCGGCGCGCACCTGGGCGGATTTCGACCAGATTGTCGCCTCTCTGACCGCGCTGGAGGCGGATGAAACCCTTCTGGTGCAGTCCGGAAAGCCTGTGGGCGTGTTCAAAACCCATGAAAATGCACCCAGGGTGTTGATTGCAAACAGTAATCTGGTGCCGCACTGGGCCAATTGGGATCACTTCAACGAATTGGACAAGCGCGGGCTGGCGATGTACGGTCAGATGACCGCCGGATCCTGGATTTACATTGGAACACAAGGGATTGTGCAGGGAACCTACGAGACTTTTGTCGAGGCGGGGCGCCAGCATTATGACGGCAACCTTACAGGCAAATGGATCCTGACAGCGGGTTTGGGCGGCATGGGCGGTGCGCAGCCCCTTGCGGCCGTGATGGCGGGCGCCTGTTGCCTGGCGGTCGAATGCAACCCCGACAGCATCGCCTTCCGGCTCCGCACCGGCTACCTTGATGAACGCGCCGAAACGCTGGACGAGGCGCTGGCGATGATCGCGGAGTGGACCGCGAAGGGCGAGGCGAAATCGGTCGGCCTGCTGGGCAATGCGGCGGATGTCTTTCCCGAACTGGTCAGGCGCGGGGTGCGCCCCGATATCGTGACCGACCAGACCAGCGCGCATGATCCGCTGAACGGCTACCTGCCGCAGGGCTGGGGATTGGCCGAATGGCGCGCCAGGCGTGAAACGGATCCGAAGGTGGTGGAAAAGGCCGCGCGGGCCTCGATGAAGGTTCATGTCGCCGCGATGGTCGACTTCTGGAATGCGGGTGTGCCGACACTGGATTACGGCAACAACATCCGCCAGGTGGCGCTGGATGAGGGGCTTAAGAACGCCTTTGCCTTTCCCGGCTTTGTACCTGCCTATATCCGTCCCCTGTTCTGCCGGGGCGTGGGCCCGTTCCGGTGGTGCGCGCTGTCGGGCGATCCGGAGGACATCTACAAGACCGATGCCAAGGTGAAGGAGCTGATCCCCGACGACCCGCATCTGCACAAATGGCTCGACATGGCGCGGGAGCGGATCAGCTTTCAGGGCCTGCCTGCGCGCATTTGCTGGGTCGGCCTGGGCCTGCGGGACAAGCTGGGCCTTGCCTTCAATGAAATGGTCCGCAGCGGAGAGCTGAAGGCCCCCATCGTCATCGGGCGCGATCACCTCGATTCCGGCTCCGTCGCGAGCCCGAACCGGGAAACGGAGGCGATGAAGGATGGCTCCGACGCCGTCAGCGACTGGCCGCTGCTGAACGCGCTGCTGAACACGGCCAGCGGCGCGACCTGGGTGTCCTTGCACCACGGCGGCGGCGTCGGCATGGGGTTTTCCCAGCATTCCGGCATGGTGATCTGCTGCGACGGCACCCCCGAGGCCGACCAGCGTATCGCGCGTGTGTTGTGGAACGACCCCGCGACCGGGGTGATGCGCCATGCGGATGCAGGCTATGAAACGGCGCTGGATTGCGCCCGCGAACACGGGCTGAACCTGCCGGGGATTCTGCGCTGACGGCAAGGCGGCCTGCGTGAGCATAGCTCACGACACCCCGCCCGCCGTCCCGGCAAATGAGCAGACATACTAATCGAACCGGGCTTGAAAGCTCGTCGGCGTCAGGGTGACGTGGTGATCCAGCGGGGGGCGGAGCTCGAATGCTCTCGGCCCCCGCGCGTTGTTGTAGATCCTGAAGAGATGCCAGGTATCCCTGTTCTCATCCGCCACACGCAGTTCGTTTTGTGAGATATGGAACGGCGTGCGATCCCAGCCATTTGTCGTCTTGACCTCAAGCAGGCGAGGGGTGCCGTCCGGCGCGAAGCTGGAAATGTCGTAGCCCGCGCCGTCCCCCTGAACATCACTGGTCCACTCCACTTTGTCAGCGAGGTCGTTTCTTCCTGCACCCCTGAGGGTGGCGCGTTCATGAGCCAGTGCGCGTTCTTCGCCCAGCCGTCCGAGCGCGCGATTGCGTTCCTGCTGTGCCGCGACGTCGAAATGTTGCGCGATGCTGCGCAACTGTTCGGCCTCTTCCGGAGGCGGGGTGTTGCGCATCGTGGGCGGCGTATCCAGAAACAGGCGGTCGTTGGTGAAGGCCATACCCGGCGTCGCGGCCTTTGGCAGCCGCTCGACCCATTCCGGATGAGCGCGCAGCCAGCGGTCGACGGCCTCGGCCAGCGTCGTCTGAACATTGAACCGGGGCAGGTAGCCGGTAAGGATCGGCTGGCCGAAGGCCGGCATCAGGGCCGAGATATTTGCATGCTTGAACTCGATCGAGCCTTTGGAGCGGTCGATCCGTTCCTGTAGGGCGCGGTTGTGTTCCGCCTTCACATATCGGCGGCCACAGAGATCGTCGGCGAGCATGGCGAAATAATCCGCCACGATCAGATCGTTCTCTTCGTCTGTCCAGGGACCTTCCGCCATTTCAGGACCTTAGCCGCAGTCTGCTGGGCTGTCACGCGGGGAGGCGAAAACTGCGGAATCTGTAAGCCGGCCTGCAAACCGCACCAGTATCCGCGCTGCCAAAGCAGTGAAACAAGCGTCTGCGTTGTTAAAGAGATTGGAGGCGAGTAGGAGAATCGAACTCCTGTACACGGATTTGCAATCCGCTGCCTTGCACTGTTTTCATTGAATATTTCGGGTAGAATTTTCAAGACAAACCCAGAACAAAGCGAAAATGGGTAGAGCGTTCTTTTGTGCACATTCGCTCCTTAGTTTGGTTGCTGCTTCCGGTGATTTTCGATTTCACGATCAACGGCGCGGACCTCATCAAACCGCGAGACAGGGTGATCTGACCACCGACCGCATTTAGAGCAGCGCCAGTTGATCCGGCCCTGCTGGTCGCGCTCTATCTTCCCCCCACCGTGGGCGATGCTGCACCACCATTTTCTGACCTGTTCAAATGCCATCGTTGTACCAAGCGATCAATAGCAAGATCACCACCGCCCCGATCATTCCGCCGATAAACGCTTCCATTACTTCCTGCCTTTCTGGACCTTCTCGGCCCGTGCTTTCTGTCTTGCGGCTCCTGCATAGTGGCGCACCATGGCTGACGTTGTGTGACCTGTGATCGACATAACGTCTGCATCATCGCCAGCCGCACCGATCTCGCTGGCAACCGTGTGCCGGATCGCGTGGATCGTGTATTCCTCGGCACCGATTTCCTTGCGCAGTTTCATCATGGCCTGTGCGGCGCTGCGGTAGGCCAGAGGTGAGTTCTTGCCATGTGCGGTCAGGATGGTGTCACCGGCCCTGTCCGCGCGTCTCAGGCACTCTTTCAGGTCATCCATGATCGGCAGCAGCAGGTCGGCGTCTGTCTTTCCCTGAGACACCGCGATGGAACCGCCCTGAATATCTGACCACCGGGCCTTGAGCACATCTCCGATCCTCTGGCCGGTGCAGTAGAGCATTTCAAACAACAGCCGCGTCTTGTCACCATGCGGGCGGGCGGCACGGGCGGCGTCTATCAGTTCCTGCGGCCACGGCTTCGGCTTGGCTTTCTGGTACTTGACCTCGCTCACCTTCACCGCCGGGTTGTCTGACGTCGCCAGTTCCCCGATATCCCCGGCATAGAAGAACAGGATGCGCAGAACGCGCACGAAGTAGTTTGCATAGTGGGCGCTATCTGATGTCGCCAGTTGGTCACGCCACGCAATGACGTGCTTTTTCTGGATGCTTTTGACTTCGATATCCCCGGCGTTGCGCTCGAACCGCATCAGGTATTTTCTGTAATCCGCCTGCGTTCTTGGCTTCAACCGCTGGAAGTTCTGAGACTCGTAGTAGGCCGCGATCAGCCCCTTGACCATGAAGGCTTTCGGCTTCGGTGCCGTGCCGTTCAGGATGCGCGCATATTCGGCATGGAAGGCCGCGCTCAAATCCTGGTTGGTAAATCTGATTGTCGGCCAGCCGCGCCGCTTGAAATACAGGACGCCGCGCAGGCGCACCACATATGGCGGCGTTTCCTTCTTCACTTGCTCATGTCCACCAGATCCGCTTCGGGGATATCTTGTCCCGACGGCATGGCAAAGTCGATACTGAACGAAGTGCCTTTGATCGTGACGCCTGATACCTTCCGCCCATGCTGCTCGAAAAAGCGGATTGCGGCTTCGGCTTTCTTGGCTGTGGTTGGCGGTTGTGAGGTCATGGCTTCCTCCATGGTGGCTTCTGAGGCACGGGCGGCGGGCATGTCAGGTGTCCTTGTCCTTGAGCGCGCGTGAACCCTCCGGCCATGCTTGCCCGTATATGTGGGTTTCAGGGTTCCATGGACGGCCTGTGATGATCTCGGCCAGACCTGTGATGTCCTCTTGCCAACGGATATTGCAGAGGAATGCGCTGCGCTCAAAGGTGTCCTTGACCCAGAGCATCCATGTTGATGGGTCCCCGATGTAATCTCCCTTATGGTTTTCCCATCCGTTCCGCTGCACCTCAATCGTGGTCTGTTCGAAGGCGCGCGATCCGTCCCGCTCGATATTAAGCGCAAGAGACCAGTGCTTGTTCGGTTGGCGCTCACCTTGCCTCCATTTGAAGTCAACAGAGGATAGCCATTCATCCGTGATCGGGGTTTGTTGCATCACCCCTCCCCCCCGTCAGTCATCTCGCCCCGGCATAGAAACCCGATCCAAAAACAGAACACCGCAGCCGTCGCAATGTAAAAAGACATATCGGTTATGGTGTAAGCGTCTGGCAGATCATCCCCAGTCAGCCTCAGCGCAAGCCAGAAATATATGACTAGGTGAGCGAATATTGAGGCGATGGCCCGTACCGCAATTATCATGTTTGTCCTCCTAACTGGTCGTCACCGTCAGTCAGGCCCAAGGAAGCGGCGAGGCGGGCGCGGTGGTCTGCTTCGGCGGCGGCTTTGGCTAACGCAAGGCTGTCGTAGAATCGCGGCCCGTTGAAAACGGCTTGGTATCCGGGATAGCTGACCGCCAGTTCATATTTTGAGGCAGACCACTGTGTGATTAAGTACGAGGCGGAATAGAACACTCTTGCCTTCGCGCCGCGTCCTTCCTCGAAGTCCTCCCACACCAACCCCGGCACGTTCGCCAGCACCGCATCAGCTGCGGCCTCTGCGTAATCCCGGTGAGTAACGTCCATGTCGTGAACGCTGTCGATGGCGGTTTCGATCAGGTCGGCAAGGGCGGCTCTCATGCGTCACCTCTGGCGAGGCATTCCACAACGTATTCCGCCCAATCGCGCGGATCGTTGGTGTCCTCCATGCGGTCTCGGATCGCTTGCTCTACCGCGTCCGCGTCCAGATCGGCCTGCGTGTAGGTGGCTTCATGCGCATTGCTCAACCGAACCGAGGGCCAGCCGAACGTGTCGCACGCCTTTTCCACGAGACAGGCGGCGCAGAACATACCGTTCACCCCGTCGCCGCTCACCTGCGCGTAAAGGTCATCCGGCAGCCATGCGTCGGCCTTTACCTCGCGACCGCAGCACTGACAGAGGGCGTATTCGCTCGGGCTGTGCTGCTCGGATGTGGGCTGCTCGTCGGCACCGTCTGCGAGTTGGGATAGCGCACCTGTAACCGCCATTCTGCTTTGTCCAAGCCAATGCGCTAGGGCTTCGACTGCATACCCATCATTTTCCAGCACCTTTGCCGCCTGCGCCGACCTGCAAAGCGTTGACCACGCCTCGTAACTCTCTGCGTGCATCGGACACGGCACGTCATGCTTCCCAGCTTCGGTAAATACCGTCGGGCACGTAAGGTAGGGTTCCGCGCGCAGCATGGTGTCCTCGATCGGGGCTGCGCCGCAGATGGGGCAGGGCGGCAGTTCATCATTGCTAGACTTCTTGAGTGCCTGCAACTCGTCCCATGTCTCGTCCAGCCGCTTCCCCAGATCTGTTGCCCAAGCCTTCCATGAGACCCGCCAAAGCGTTGTGTCACAATTTGGGCATTTATCCCCCGGTGTATCACGAGCGGTTACGGTCCCGTCATTGGCATTCAGGTTGGATTGGATCAGTTCAAATTCGCATTTCGCGCAGCGCCACACGCCCGGTACATATAGGTCTGGGCTGGGATGCATGGCGTCGATGGCGGCGCGGGCTTCTGCCTCAAAGGCCCTCCATGTCAGTCCGTCGACAAACCCGTATACGTTGAAAGCCTTGAAGATGGCCTCTGCCACCCGCTCCACAGTTTCCGGCGAAATGTCAGGCGTCATCTTCAATCTCCTTCAACATCTCATTGGCCGCCGTCTGACATTGATGCAGTGACGGGCTTGTGCTGATCGACTTGAGTACCGCTTCCATCCGGTCGATCCGGTTGACCAGTTCGATCACCAGTTGATCCATGCACCCAAGGCGCCGTGCTTCTTCCGTCAGATTCATATCAGTTCTCCATCCGGCACCACGATGATGCCTGCTTCGATCAGTTGCGCATGGGTTTCCACCAAGGCCTGAACCAGACGCATTGCCGCTGCTGCCGGGTAGTTCTTTTCGATGTACTCGGCTGCCCTGACATCAACCCGGTCCAAAATCGCGTGACAGTTGAAGCAGCAGAACGCGACCGCCATGTCCGTGACCTTGGTGCTGACCCCTTTTCCGGAAACAGGAAGGTGAGCTCCGATCACTGTGTTCGCGCCGCTGCATGTCTGTCCGGGTATGAAGCTGCTGATCCGTACCGTGCATTCCTTACCGGATGCCGCGCTCATGATCTTCTTCGACCGGACTTTGGTGAGCATGTGCGGGTTCATTCCGGCAGCCCCAATGCTCGTCTCGCGCGCTTCTTGAACATGTGGTGGCCGGGTCCAATCGCGTATTTGGCCCGGTCCAATGTGACATTCAGGCAGTCGGCAATATCCTGCGGTGGAACGCTCTCCTTCCGGCATGATGCCAGGAACTCAAACAGCGCAACCGGATCGTAATTCCCGGCCGGAGTGAGCGGTGGAGGTTGGAGATTAGTCATGTATCTGAACCCACTCGACAAACATGCGGTTCGCAATAGTATCCTCGCAATCCATTTCCTGAAACGAACCGTCCTGCTGCCGTATCTTGTAGTGGATGCGTCCGTTTATGATGTTCAGAAACGGGGTCATTTAGGCTGGCCTCCAAGACCGCAGTATCCACGATCAGCAACCACGCCAAAGCCAGCGGGATCGGCGCCAACACGTTCAACGGCCTGCCTGTGGAAGGATATCGCCGGTTTGTTGTTGCCGTCCTCTTGCGCCAAAGCAGCCATTTCCCGTTTGACTGCGGAACTGAACAGCGGGTCGCTTGCCATGACAGGTTTCCAGCGCCACAGGATGCAGGCCGATCCGTCGCATCCGAGGGTCATCTTTTCGTGAAAGGTCCGGGCGACGGGGCATTTGAACTCGGCGGCTTCTTCGGGGGTGCGGTAGGTCATATGAGGTCTCCTGAATTATCGAACGATTACAATGCGGTTTGCAGCCCGAGTAATGCCCGTGTAGAGCCACCTCTGTCGATCTTCTGCGCTGCCGAAAGCCTCGTCAAAAAGCACAACATCATTCCACTGACTGCCCTGCGCCTTGTGCACAGTCAGGGCGTATCCGTAGGTAAATTCCTGAGTTTCCTTCAACTCGGCCCAATGCGGTTTGTGGGTGCCAAGCATGATTTCCTTGCGGACTTCGACAGAAACGATCTTGTCATCGTCATCCGCTCGGACAGTCATTTGAATGGTGTTACCGCCATCGTCAGGCCAGACAGAAAGGGCGGTAAACATACCGCCGTTGAATATCTGCAAATCCCGATCATTCTTGAGGCAAACCAGACGGTCACCTTCCATGGGCAGTTCTGATGTGATGCCTTTGATCTGGCGCAACCGTATATTGAAATCCATCCGGCTCTTATTCAGCCCGCACAGAAGCTGGTCGAAAGAGGTTACATCATATCCAGCCTTGAAGTCTGCCTTTGATACAACGGCGCTCTCTCCTAAGCGGCAGAAGTCTATCCCCTTCCCCTGCCGCACATCTGTTGCCATGCGGATGATAGGGTTCCCCTCAGCCTGCCGGTGGATTTCGGTCAACATCTGATCAGGTTCCCGAGCAGTGAAATGTCCACCACCTTTGACTGGCGGCAACTGCGCTGGATCACCAAGAACCAGAATTGGTTTGCCAAAGCCCTCAAGATCACGACCAAGTTCGCCATCGACCATAGAGCACTCGTCAACCACGATAATGTCGGACTGCACGATCCGGCTGGACTGGCCCTTGTTCACTTTTTTGATGAACTTGCCATTTGTTCCTTGTTTGAATTTATAGATAAGACTGTGCAGGGTGGCTGCATCTTCACAGCCGCTGCTCCGCATGACCGACGCAGCCTTCCCGGTGAACGCGCCGTAACAAGCCTTTGCGCCAGTTTCAGACACTAAGTGCCGAGCGATAGTCGTCTTACCTGTGCCTGCGTATCCAGCAAGATAGAACACAGGGTCAGCCCCAGCCTTGTACCATCTGGATACCTCCTGAATGGCGAGTTCTTGCTGCGGAGACCAGTGCATCACTTCCCATCCTCCGCGTTCTTCCACCCACCAGCCCAATCGTCGGCCGCCTCCATGTTGTCCTCATGCGGGTTGTCGATCAGCTTCTTGCCCTCCGCGTGTGCCGATACACCGTCCAGCCATGCTTGCGTGCCGGATGATCCGTCCTGCGGGTTCACGTCTGCGGTCCAGTGGGGATTGTTCTCGTTGATGTCGCGTGACGGTTCCTCGTCCTGCATGATCTCACCGTCGACCGGGTTCTGCTCGGCTTCCTCTTTCGCTGCGGCCAGGCGTTGCGACAGCGGGATATGTTCTTCCTGCGGTGTCACATCCCGGAGCGGTGCATCTTCCTCGATCATCACCCGGCGCATATCTTCGGCAGACAGGTCCAGACGCTTGCAGAGCCGCCGGATCACGGATTTCTTCCACATTTCCTCAGTCCACTGCTGCCAGATACCATCCGGTTGCGGCTTGTTGCGCTGCTGGGGTGAGGACTTCCTGACCTTCTCGATCTGGCTCTTGTCCATGAACTCGCGAACAATCGTCCCGTCCTTGAGTTTGGCGATGGCATAGGCGGCAACGGCACCTCCCTTCTCACCGAACAGGATCGGGGCATGGCTCAGGACTTCCTCGTCTCCAACAACATAAGTGAAGAAGCCTTGGTCCAGCTCGTTCTGGTAGACGATGTGAGCGCGGATATCGCGGACATCACCGGATCGCCGCGCCATCTTGATCAGGCCGAACACCATGGGCATTGCTTGCGCTTGACCTTTGAACGGGACGATTGCCGCTTCCCGTCCATCCGGCACCAGACCGGCGGCCGCCAAGGTGCGCAGGGACTTCATCACGGAGCTTGGTTCGCATTGCAAGATCGCAGGGTTGTCTTGAACCGCCACGATGGCCGCGTTACGGAATGCATCAATCGGCACGTTGGAAGGTAAAGCCAGTTCCTTGCCGTCGATCATGCGGGCGAGATCACGCTTGAAGCGGACAACGGGGTGTACTTGGGCGGTTTCAGCGACTTGGTTCATGTCATTACTCCATCTGGAAAGTTGAGATTGGCAAACACTCCAAAGTGTTTTTTTGCCGCGAGGTCATAAGCTGCCGCGGCGTCCATTTCGGCCTGGAACCGACCAAGATACCTTTGCGTGCCATCGACATAAATCTGTGAAACCCAAACCTGATCGCGCGCCATTAAGGAGACGCCGAGGTAGCGTGACGACGATCCTTTATGAGACTGCCCATTATGTGCATTCTCTGTCCGATCACATACGCGGAGATTGGCTATCCGGTTGTCTGTTCGAATATGATTGATGTGGTCGATTTCTCCATCCGGCCACTGACCAGAGAAATGGGCCCATGCAACTCGGTGTGCCAAAACTTTGCGCTTATTGATGGCCCCCGATAAATATCCGTGATTGCCCAAGGTGGTGAGGGCGGGCTTTCCTGCATATCGCGTATTCCACCGAGCCTTGACGTGTTCTGCCGAGTGCCCATTGCAATTGAAATCCAACAGGTCTCGGGCGCGCCATTTGAACAAGCCAGTGTTCGCGTCGTATGAAAGAAGACGGACCAATTTAGCGTGAGGTAAATCAAACATTGGGAAGCATCCCTGATGACTGCATTTCACTGAACCGTTCAGCCATCCTCGGCGGATACGAATATCGCAGCATGTCTGAACCAAGACCCGGCCAATCGTTCGATTTCAGGCATTCGGCCATCAAATTCAGCCCGTGGCGGCAAAGAACCCTCGCCCAATAAAGTGCGTCCTCGTCGATCAATATCGGTATGACCTCATAGGGTTCCGTGGACTGACAGAATACCAAAGCGCAGTTTTTTGCCGTTGTTCCAAAGACTTGTTCAGCGCCCATGACGGCAAGTGCCATCTGCATCGGGTAGCCGTGCTCGGTAATTGCGCGTTGGACTGCCAAGCCGAGGTCAGATCCTCGCGGCGCCATCGTCTTTAGGTCGCCAAAGTCATGAGCGTTCGACGGGATGCAGTCTGGCCGCGACTTCACCCAGATGCCCGTCTGCTCGTCTTGCCATAACATACTGATTTCGATCAGGTCGGATTTGAGAACTTCAACGGCAAGCGGGTTGGCGGCAAGGTTTTCCGCCATGTACTTGATCTTCTCGATCTGCTCGGCGGTAATGAAATGCTTGCCCTTTGCGCGGGCGTCTGCATCTGCCCAATAGGCCGCACCTTCCGCCGCAGCAGCGGACCATTTGCCGTCCCGCTCAAACGCCTTGACCTGTGGAGCGGTCGGCCGCCGCGGTGCATTGTCCGGGACATAGAAGAACTGTTCGTCAAACACTTCATCACCCAGGATCAGGCAATGCGCGGCTTTACCAAGGATCAGGCTGTCCGGTGTGTCTTTCGGCGGATACCGGTTCGGGTTGCCTTCCCACGTTTTCCAGAAGGCATGAGGGCTTTGCAGGGCGATCTTGCGCAAACCGGTGCTGGAAACAGACGGACCCGGACAGATGCCTTGGCTGTGATACCAGTCCATGCTCACCCGATACGCACCCGGCTCCGTGATCTGCTCTCCGTCCTTGATTGTGCGGATTTCCATTTCAAACCCCCATCAGCGGAATGTAGATGCAGTAGATGTTGCCGACCCGGTTGGCGCAGACATGAAAATCACTGTCGCCGCTGATCCGAACCCTTGAGCTGTCGGCGGGAATGAACGCGCTCACAGCCCTCTCAGTATAGGGATGATCCCCTACGGCCATTTCGACCTGATACCCGCCTTGAACGATGCGCACGTTATCCGTCCGGACGTGGTGGCAGTCCCGATCAGAACAGCAGGCGGGATCATAGGGCCATCCGGTCGCGGCTTCGTGGGCGTTGAGCGGGGTTGCAAGTATGGCGGCGAGGGCGAGAGGGCGGATCATTGCGCGACCTCTTTTGCTTTGTTGAAGTCGGAGAGGGCGGCGTTGGCATCATCAACTGCCGCTGCCATTCTCATTTCCGAGCAATAACACCCGTCCTCTACACAGGTGACGAGTTCCCCCAATGCGTCCTGCAACCTCCGGGTAAGGTCTTCGCGGACATATTCGACCTCCACGCCCTTTGGGAAAAGCTTGTCTCCGGCGAATTGGGTTGATCCGTCTGCATTTACCCACGCGGTTATTGTTTTAGGTGCATCAGTCATGTGGATACACTCCGTTCTCAGAGTTGAAATGCGCCAGATTAGCGATCCCCTTGGCCGCAGTAGGTCCGACAACCACAAGGATCAGGACGGCCATCACCGCGATCTGGGTAATCCGCAGATAGGGCCGCTGCGATCCGTAGAGGCGATGCTGGCGCTGGACTTCGGGGGAGGGGGTCATGTCGTCACCGTCACAGCAACAAGCTGATCGGCCAGAGACTTGCACTCCCCGACCACATAGGCCTCGTCGCGCCACACACCGTTCGGATCGCCCGGAAATCTGGCATCCCCAGCGTGGGCGCAATCGAACCCGAATTGCCATAGATCGCCATCTGCTCCGGCATAGGTAAGCCCACCATGAACATCGACGGCCAGAACGAGATCAAGCCGATTGGCCTCTTTGTCCTCGTCGGTAAGGGTTGTGCAGAACAGATTGATCGCGCCAACCTTGTCTACATCAATCGGACGAGACATGACGGCTTCTGGGACGATCACCTTGTCGCTGTACGATACGCCAAACCACGGGTGCTCTTTAGGCACACTGACATAACCGCAGTAATGGCCCATCATCGTCAGGATGGCTTCGCACTTCAAGCCGTTATGCTCGAACTGTTTTTTCATGCGTGTATCGCTCATTTCGTATCTCCATAGTCGCCATCAAACGGACGCAGCCGCTCGGGAAGGTTGTTGCGCAGGAATGTCCGCCACTCGGCGTTCTCCGGCAGGTCGTGCGTGTCCGTGTCTGCCGCGAAAAGCTGGTGCTGTTGCTCGGCCAGGATGTCCACATATCGCGGGGCGGGGCGCAGGGCTGATAGGATGCGGCGGATCATGCGTCGACCTCCCGAAGGCAATTTATCGCGCGCAGCACCTGTCCTTTCGTCACCTGCGTATCGATCAGGTGGAAGTCACTGCGACGATGGATCAGCAGTGATCGGTCACGCCGCGCGCCTTGGATCAGGTCCGCGAGAACCGCGCGCATTTCAGCGTTTGCGTCTCGCAGGCGGTTTATCTCGGCGGTCATAGGGTCCATGTCCTCCCACTGCCGTTGAAAATGTTCGGTGGGGTCCGTCATGCCTCACCCCCTTTGGCGAGAGCAGCACTTGCATCGTGGTCTGGAAACCAGTCCCTATCACGCGCACGGTCACGGGCGATCTTGATGCCGTCAATAAGCCATTCTGTGTATGTTTCAGGGTCTGGTTTTACACGCCCCGACAGGGTGTCGCTCAGGTATATATCAATACTGTCCAGAACGTCTTTTAGGCGCTCGTTCTCTGCCACCGCCGCCTCGATCACCTTGGCGTCTGCGCGGGTGTTCCAGAGAGCCGCCGCCGCCTCTTTCGTCGGGCGTCCCGCCGAACGACTCGGACACTTCCAGCTAGAACACTCGGTGTCATGGCAGGTATCTGGCCACCCACCGTTGTAGTAGGTGAATTTTCCGGGCTCTCCGCAGAACGGGCAGGGTTTCAGTTCGTCGCTCACTTCGCCACCTCCCACATAAGAGCCAGCACAACGCCAAGGGCCGCGTAGATCATGAGTTCGGTCATGACGCATCCTTAATGCGGCTGTCGTGCATGCCGCTGTTGGTTTCGTAATCCACGAGCCGATCCGTTTCCCATGCGATCAGGCGCAAGGATTGCCGGTCAATGTAAGGGAGTGCGGTCGTATCCGATCCGGCGCGGAGGGCGGCATATGCTGCTTTGTTCAGCGCTCGGATTGCTTCGGCGTAGGTCATGCCCGGTCCCTCCATTTAAACAACCCGAGAGCGCCCTTCACGGGGATAAACGTCACAGGCTGGACGTTTTCCAGCACGAGGCCATAGGGACCGAAGAACCAGGGGTCATCGCTGGTTTCGACGCAATCAACGATCTCGGCAGTGCCGATGATGCCGCCGCGATGCTTTAAGGAAAAATTGATAATTTGCGCATCAGTCCACTCATTCCATAACGCCTCTATCAATGGATCAAGGGCGTCATCTAGGGTGGAGAGAAACCAAGTTTGATCATCTGCTGACGGCCGATAGAGGCTGGCGTGCAGGCAGATCGGGCCACGATAGTTGAACCGCCTCGGCCTGTTCTCAATCCGCTTCCCTGCGTTCAGGATGGCCCAAGCCCACGGCTGGCGGATTGATAGGGCGCGTTCTGGTAGATCGTTCATGCCCGGTCCTCCCGCCGATCCTTGGACCAGCGAAACCCGCCGCGTCCGTTGCATTTGTCGCAAAACTCATGAACCTGAACACCGCGCGCATAGTCACGGTGAGACGATGACCCGCCGGAACCCCCGCAAGCACTGCACTCGATCCAGCCGGACAAAATACGGTCCTCGCATTCCTTGCAGGTCGGACACTTGAATTTGCCGGGGTCAGCCATCTCGTCGCGGTCCAGGCCAAATGCCCCGCACTCAAGGCATTCGCAGGAACCGTCCATCGGAAGAAGGCCGCGCGACCTCAGAGCCGAGTTCATGCCGACACCCGCATAAAGTGTCTGGACAGACAGAAATGTGGCGATAAAGTTGACCAGACAGTCAGTAATTTTTGATTGACGCTTTGCATGAGTTCCTCCGTCTGTTAGGAGGACCAATAGTATTCAATTAGAACACAGTCAACAGAAAAGTGTTCCGCTTGAATACTTGTTCTGATGCGGGTAAGCCATCAGGTAGCGTTGAATTCTGTCCGGGGGATTTATGAAAGAACCAGAAAAGATCACGCTTCTTATGGAAGCGATGGCACGAGGGTTGCCTATGGGCAGGGTGTATAGAATGCTGATTTTGGGAAGAAAGGGGTCTGTCAGCGAAACTTCTCAGGGAGATTCGCTTCTTGACCAGCCAGAACATATTCCATCGGAACACCGTAAACGATAAATATGTTGTATATCTGGTCTACAGATAGCTTCCGGTTGCCCTTTTCGACCTGGCCGTAGTTCGACTTTGTGATCCCGATGCTGTCAGCAAAGGCCACCTTCGTCATACCCAACCGCTCACGAATAAACGTAACACGTTGCCTTACGGCATCGTGATCTACCATTGCCTTTTGACGCGGTGGTTTAACCGGTATCTTCATGCGTGCAGCATCGCATAGAGGGATTGATCGTCCAGTCCTCAAATAAGAAACTGTTGACAAGTGTTCTGATTGAATACTAGTTGGGGTCATGAAAACAGTTTCCGATATTGTTGATAGCTTTGGCGGGGTTCCTGCTTTCGCCAAATTCTTCAATCTTCCAAGGGCTACGGTGCACACTTGGCGGCGTCGAAATTATCTGCCGCCGGAACGTGACGTGGAAGTCGTCAGCGAGGCTCAGCGCCGAAAAATCAATCTGACTTACGAAGATTTGGCGCAAATGCGTCATGTTCTGGGGGCGGTTTGATGTGCGTTCATGTCGTTAATATGGTGTTCGTCCTGAACACGTTTCAAGTCCACGTGATCGAAAAAGTTAACGGTGCCGCATGAGAACGGCGCTGTATAGCCACTTCGATGCGGAAGGCGTATGTCTTTACATAGGCATTTCGAAGCGACCTGTGGAACGGTTGGCAGAGCATCTCAAAGCAGGGCGGTGGCCTGTTGCATCCGTCGATTTGCGCTGGTTCGACACGAGGGCGGAAGCCGAAGCTGCTGAGCGCGCCGCCATCGAGTTGCAATCTCCTATCCACAATATTCGTCGAGACACCGGGCCCCTACCGGTTCCACCTGCCGATGGTTGGCGGGGGCGTCTGGCGGATGCTGTTGGCAAATCAGGCATGTCGAAACGCGCAATCTCAACCAAATCTGATCTCGGTAAAGGTTACGTCCATTCGATTTTGATTGAAGGGAAAGACCCCACTCTCGAAAACTTTTTGGCGCTATGTCGCACTCTTGAGGTCGATCCGGCTGAAATCATAGGTGCCGCATGATTGGCGTTCATCCCATCGCCATGCCGAGCAACCAGGCAATGCCGAGCGCGGCGCCGGTGACCTTCATCACTGTCGGCATGACCAGTTTGATATCCTTGTTGCCCCAGCCGCCGAGGATGCCGAACAGCAGAAACATGAAGTTGGTCCCGGCCCAAACGGACAGGATCAAGACGAAAGCATTCATATCTTTTCCTTCCGCGCCCACCATCACCCGGATTGGCGCGGCAAAGCAAGATGCGCAGGCGGCGGTGTCCTTGCCCGCTGTGACACCGACCGGGGGCAGGTGCGCCTGTGTAGCCCCCAACCTCCCTGTCAACTTGCCCCGGCGTTTCTGGCTTCTGTCCGGATCGCCGGGGTCTTTTGAGGTTTGAGGCATGAGGACCGTTTCCAAAACTGACCTGATCGAATGCGCTGCTGCCGGACTGAGCATGAGCGAGACCGCACGGAAGCTGGGGCTCACACAGCCGGGTGTTTCCTATCACGCCAGAAGGGACGGGATCACGTTTCAGGATGGCCGGACGGGCGATGCGCGCAAGAGGCAATACCCTTCTCAAGTCGGCAAGAAAAAAACCGGACCTCGCGAACTCACTCCCCTTGAAAAGATGAAATCAGACGCGCGGAAGGCACAAAGCCGGATGCGAAAGCTGCACCAATCGTAAGACGCCAGCCGGGGCGGTTCCGGCACCAGCCATAAGGAGGAAACCCGTGGCGAAAAAGAACGAAGGCGCGGAAGTGCGCGTGGCCTATGACGGCCCGAAACTCGAACATGATGCTTTGATCGACCAAATTGAAGCGCGGTCCCGTGAGGAACATGAACGGAGCAGCGATGCCAGTGAAAGCGCTGCCAAGGTTGCTGCGTTCATCGAAGATACCGGCATGAACACGCAGGCTTTTTCTTGGTGCAAGACGATCATGAAGAAGTTGCCGAAGAAGGACGGTCAGGCAAAGGCGATGGACGTTATCCGTTCTCTGGAAGCCGGTCTGCCGCTGATCAAGGCGCATGTCTCAGGCCAAGGTACGGGCGAGATGTTCCCGGATGATCAGCCGGACGATGATGCTGACCGCGATCTGGATACGGAAACGGCGCCGGATGTGGATCAGCTTATCAAGGACGGTGATCCCGATCTGGCCGAAGATGCCAAGGATTTCGAGGCAGCGGCTGACAATGTGCGCCCGATCAAGCCGATTGATTTCGGTACGGGTGCGGCATGAAGTTTACAGACCTTCCCAGCAAAGATTTCATGAAGCGGCTGATCGAAACGGCGAAGGCCGGTCCGAACCCTTGGGGCAAACGTCGCCTGAATAGGTTCAAGACAGTCAATGGAAAGCGTTATCAGCTTCACTCAACGCGCGGCTGGAAAGCCTGCTGATGATCGTCCTGGCTCTGGATATCGCAATCTCAACAGGTGTGGCTGTCGGTTCGTCCGGCGGCCAGCCTGTTTCGTCAACGGTGAACCTTGGCAAGCCTCCGAACGGTCGGCGGTTTTCCAATGCGCTCCGTATGACGCAAGACCTGATTTCCGAACACAAGCCGGATCTGATCGTGGCGGAAGCGGCAATCGGTGGTCCGAAGGCAAGCGCGTTCCTGATCGGTCTGGTTGCCTGTGTGGAGGGTTGTGCGTTCAATCGCGGTATTCCTTTCGAGACGATTAACCTCGGCACGATCCGCAAGTCATTTTTGGGCAAGCATCTGACAACCCGGCACTTTCCGTCTCTATCACAAAAGGCGGCAAAGCAGGCGATCAAGATGCAGGTCGTGCAAGGCTGTGCGCTGCGTGGGTGGTCCGTTCACAACGATGATGAGGCAGACGCCCTTGCGCTTTGGGACTACGCCTGTGCGACCCATGCGCGGGGGTATCAGTCCAGACCTCACGGCGGGCTGTTCTGATGGCTAACCCGTGGCAATCCAAGGTCCGGGGCCTCCTGCAAGAAGGCTGGGGCTCACAAGATATCGCCGTGATGCTCAACGTGGATGTTGAAGCGGTGTCGATGATGATCCGCATCATGCGTCAGAACGGCATTCTCGAACAGATATACCGGAGGCCCACAAATGGCTGACGGCTCCGATACCCCGCAATCCTTCACCGGCAAGGAACTCAAGCTGAAACGGCACACGGCGGCCGCAAAACTGGTGCTGTCTTTGCTGCAAAAAGACTTACGCAATCAGAAAGACCATCCGCTGTACTCGATCAACTTGGGCCGGGATTTGACGGATGACGAACGTGTCACGCTGACCTGGGTGCTGCTGGATACGTTTCCGGCTGACCAGATGGAGGAGATCGTGCGGACGTGGTTCGAGAACAAGGGGATGCCGGGGGTGTCTCTGATGGATGATCCGCGGGCCGATGCGAAGTTCTGGGCGTCTGATGCCAACGGGAGAGAGTTGAGCGCATATGCCGCCGCCAGCTTCAATCAGATGTCCCCCAAGGCAAAGGCGGCGTTCCGGTCATGGGTTAACGGGAAGGGTGAGGCATGAGCTCTTGGGAATCCGCAGGAAAGTCCGATGAATGGATGACGCCGAAGTATATCTTCGATGCGCTCGGATGCCGCTTTGATCTGGACGTGGCGGCGCCTTCTGGCGGCCCTGTCCATGTTCCTGCCGATGCCTGGATATCAGAGGATAGCCTTGCGCTGGATTGGTCCGGTTTCGTCTGGATGAACCCACCATACGGCGGCCGCAATGCGCTGATGCCTTGGGTGGAGAAACTGATCCAGCACGGCAACGGGATCGGCCTTGTGCCTGACAGGACAAGTGCTCCGTGGTTCCTTCCCATTTTCCAGTCTGCGGACGCGGTGTTGTTCTGCAAAAACAAGGTCAAGTTTGAGCGTCCAGACGGGTCTACGGGAAATAGCCCCGGAAATGGCTCGTGCCTGTTTGCAGTTGGCCCACAAGCTGTCTGCGCGCTTTACCGTGCGTCTGATATCTTGGGTGGTCTGTCGTTCCCGGTGAGGGCGCCAGCATGAGAGATATCCGCGACACCCTTCTGGACCGTCTGCTGACCGTAGGAACGCTGACCTGCCAAGCACCGGACTACAAGGCCCCAGAGGCGCAGGAGCACGTCAAGCGGCTGCTCATGATCGTCTGGCGCATGATGCATCCACAAAATCGGGAACGGTTCATCGCGGCGCTGGATGAAAACCTGAATATTGCAGCCAAACCGCAGATATCCGAAGCCCAACGCGCCGAAATGGAAATGATCGAGATCATCAAGGGCTGGCCTTCGGTTCTGTCCACTGTCTCAGGTGATGACAAGGGCTTTGCGCTGTCGATCATGAAGTCCCGCGGCAATTCCGAATGGTATCCGTCCGATGCTCAGGCAGTCCGTATGCGCGCGATCTGGGCCGAACGGAGCGTTTCCGGTGATGACATCGAGGTGATGGAATGATCGGCTGGACCCTTTGTAGCGGTATCGGAGCGCCGGAAGTAGCTGCGCCATGGGTTGATTGGCGTCTGGCGTCCGAGATCGAGCCTGCTCCCCGTGCGGTATTGCAGCACCGGTTCGGATATCGTCAGCCGGAAGATCACAGCCAGGGTGATCCGCTGCTCTGGGGTGACATGACGGAGGTAACGCCGGAACTGGCTCGTTCCCGTGGTGTGCCTTTGCCGGATCTTCTGGTTGCCGGAACACCTTGCCAAGCATTCTCGATCGCTGGACTGCGCGGCGGTACGGCAGATGCCCGAGGCAACCTGACCCTCAAATTCGTGGAGACATGCCATGCAATCGTCGATGCTAGACCTGATGGAAAACTCGCCGTCCTCTGGGAAAACGTCCCCGGCGTCCTCAGCGACACCACAAACGCTTTCGGGTGCTTCTTGGCAGGAATTGTCGGAGGGATGGATGAATTACTGCCCCCAGAACGCGAATGGGGTTTCCGACACGAATCCGAGTGGTTCACAGAAGCGGGCGATGATGACGACGATCCCGTCAGAATCGAAAAGGCAACCGTGGGAGGAACCTGGGGCTGGCAACGCATATCATGGCCCGGTGAGGGTATGGTGCAGGGGCCACGGGCACGGGCGGCATGGGCCGTTCTTGACGCCCAATGGTTCGGACTGGCGCAGCGGCGCCGTCGCGTGTTCGTTGTCATCGATTTTGGAGGTGCGTGCGATCCCGCCCAAGTACTTCTTGAGCCCGACAGCCTGCGCGGGGATCATCCGCCGAGCAGAGAAGCGGGGAAAGACATTGCCGGACCTGCTGGAACAGGCGCTTCGCATTGGAGCGGCGGACCCCATCCAGCCTTGAACCAGTCGCACAACACGGGCGGGATCGGGGCCAGTAATCAGGAACTGTTCAGCCAAGGCGGGGCAGGGCTGGTGCAAGGTCACCACGGAGATGTTGCCGGTACGGTATCCTCCAAGTGGTCCAAAGGTAGCGGGGGCCCCGCTGGGGATGAAACGCAGAACATGGTCGCCTTCGACTGCAAAGGCACCGAGGTCCAGCACGATTCCAGCGGTGTCTCGCCACCGCTCCGGTCCATGGGGCACAGCAACAGCCACCAGAACGCGGGTGGACATGCTGCGGTGGCGATCCAGGAGCGGGCCGGTGCTGCTGATCTGTCCACGGGTCCGCAAGGGGCAGGATACCGCACTGACGACTGCGCATACACGCTGGAAGCCCGAAACAAGGTGCAGAGCGTGGCATTTGACCTGCGCGGCCGTGATGAAGGCGCTCAAGTCGAAAGCATCGGGGAGACTGTCAGTCTCCGGGCAGCAGAGGGCGGTTCCTCGCGGTCCTACGTGGCCGTTGGAGGCGATACCACGCATTCCCTTACCGGAGAGGGTCACGATGCCTCAGAGGACGGTACAGGGCGTGCCACGCCTGTTGTGGCGTTCGCTCAGAACACCCGAGACGAGGTGCGGCAGATCAATGGCGATGGGACCATCGCCGGGGCCTTGGCGGCAGAGACAGGCGCGAAACAGCAGACCTACCTCGCTTGCGGCCCAATCGTGCGCCGCCTGATGCCTGTTGAGTGCGACCGCCTGCAAGGATTTCCAGATCATCACGGCCAGGTGCCTTTCCGCGGCAAACCCATGGCCGATGGCAACCTTTATAAGATGGCCGGCAACAGCATGGCGGTTCCGGTGATCAAATACATTCTCGAACGAGTGAAGGAGAGCAGTGATGCTGTACGACGCTGAAAAACTTGGCCGCGCGCCGATCATGAGACCGATTGAGGCGCCAGAGGTTGAAGCTGCGGACGATTGGCGCGGTGAGCACCTGATCCGTATCCCCAGACAGCGCCCACACGGCGGCGGAGGCTACAACATGAAGTCACACGGCATCAACGGCAAGCAAGCGGCCAGGAGCGCCCGTAGAGAGCGTGTTCAGGTGCTTCATGCCAAGGGAATGACGATGACGGATATCGCGGCAACGATCGGGTGTTCGCACAGTTCAGTTCGAGCCGATCTGATTGCGATGGGCCTGGTGGAGCCGTGCATTGCTGCCGAAACTGCTGTGAAGAAGGATTAGGTTGCTCGGGCATCCCACCACGGACCCCGAGCCGATAACGTCTGAATTCTTTAGCCGGAGTTTGAGACGTTATGAGGCTCATATAGTGCAAATGCACTGATATGACAACAAAAACTCCGGCTCCCGGTCTAGCAGGCTCCCGCGAACCAAAGCCGCCGAAAGTGAATTGGCCCCTCCTATGCGAAATACGGGGCAAAGAAGCAGAAATCGCGGGCGCTGTCGGCCCCTGACAACCCGCGGCCTTGGAACGGAGAAACCCTCTAAGGCGGTCCAAAGCGAAGCCTTGCCTTCTGAGCACCTGACCCGTGCAGAGACAAGGTGGAGTGGTGCAGCCGGTGAAATGCACCAGCGAGACTCGGCAGAAATGTCGAGGGCCTCTCAGAGGCAAAGGATAACCGAGTATCGATGCGCAAGCATGGGCATGGTCAGCCCCCTTGGTAGCCTCCCGCTGGCTGTATCCAAGGCGAGAAAGGGGCGGAGCTGTGCTAGGGCTACGGTTAACCAGTCAACGAAAAAACGCCGGAGCATGTTAACCTGGCGTTTCAGTCGATTTTCAGTTCATATTTCCGATGCTTTGATCAATTCCGTCAGCTTATCGAGCCGCTGTGCCTTGAGCGCGTCTGCCATGGCTTGTGCGGCCCAGATCGGTGCGCCGTTGTTGGTCCATCCGGTCAGGGTCTGCGGTGTAAGGCTATAGCGGCGGCAGAAGGCTGTTTTCCAGCGGGCGGTGCCGAAATAGATGGTTGCCATTTGGTCGAGCAGTTCAAACCTTGCTTCCGGTCCCATGGCGTCATATTCATTCATCTGTCTGATCCTTTCAGATAGCCCCGCGCCTGTTTCCGCCTCGCGATGTGAGGATGGCGCGGGGCGGTTGGTTTTAGTGGTCCCAATGGCTGCGGCTGTACTTGCGGCCCATTATGGTGATCCGGCCTTGATCATCTATCGGTATGCCGTCCTGCCCGGTGATCTCGCCTTGATCGTCCAGCACATAGACCGTGCAGGTAACATCATCGTTTGAGAACCAAGGCACCTGAAAGCGCCAGTTTCGGGCGCCAATCTCACGGCTTTGGAAATATCCGTGCCAGTTGCGGCAATTCCAGTTGCCTACGCGCCATTGTGCACCGTGCTGGGTGCGCTCAACGGGTGTTTGGGTGGGTAGGTCAGGGAAAAGGCTGTGCTGGGTCATTTGCTCGGCCCTCCGAAGCCGCAGGCATTGCGCAGGCCTGCCCCGTCTTTGTAGGCGCAGCGGTACACGATAGCATCAAGATCCCCCATAGGGGGCTGCATCGGCCTGCCAGCCATACCATCGGCAAATCCATCCGAGTAAATTCTCCGTCCGTTCATTGGTCCGTTCCTTTCAGGTTATCATGCGGTTCCGGCGCATGGGATCGGGCTGCACTCTGTCAGCCCTCACCGATGCGTCAAAGGTGGCCTTCATGGCGCACCCTGAAGAATGCGAAATCCTCAATCGTGGCAAGCCTAAGGTTGTTTGTATCCGGCGAGCAAATCCCGTCCATAGGATCGCGTCCGCCAAGTTGGGGTTTGCCCGCAAGAATGCCGTAAAACGGGTCCCCTTCCTGATGGTAGAGGAGCGAGTGACCGGATTCGACGTGGTACGTTGTTTTGCTGGTCATGATCAGTATCCTTCACCAAAATGACTGCCGACCGGGCAGAGATCATCGCAAGCCGCGTCACAGAGCGCGCCATCACGATTCATGCCGTCTTTCCATTGGTGGAAGTCTTGCCGCCAAGCGGCTGCATCTGTGCCGTAGTCGATATCCAGATCGGCGCACATATCGGCGTAGAGAGCATTCAGGTGGGCCTCTGCGTTGCGCCGTCCTTCGACCGTGCGCCCGTTGATCAGGTATTTCTTAGCCATCGTCGTATCCTTTCAGGGTTGAACCAAGGCGGGTTTCCGTCCGCCTCTGACAGTCAATATATACAAGCAAATGGTATAAGCAAGATGAAAAGATGCAAGAAACTAAAAAAAGATACTTGACCGGACGAACAAGCCGGATTATGTGTTGATCAAGCGGGACGGAAACCCCGCGAAACCTGAAAGGACACAAGATGGACAATCACAACGATCTGGACGATCTCCGCTTTAACCTGATCCGGCTGATGGCTTACGAGGCATCCGGCATGATGGCGACAGAGGAAGAATTCACCGAGGCATATGACGCCGCTGCTGCCGAATTGACCGCCAAAGGGTGGGTTGATCTATCCGGGGTGACAGCATGAACAACCTTACAAACCACCAAAGAATGATGATCAACGCGATCAGGACCGGCCAGAAAGATGCCCGGATCGATAGCGCATCCGATGCCAGCACATACGGCGCGCGCCCGAATTCATCATGGGAGCTGTGGTATAAGTGGGGGCGTGACGGCCTTCCAATGCCCGCAGAATTGACAAGCAAAGGGGTGACAGCATGAACCGCCGTCATACCCTGCAATCACTGGCGCTCTACGGGGCGCTAGCCATCGCCCTTGTACCGTCCGTCCTGCGCGCGACCAATGCAGAGTGGCACCTTCTGGCAACCGACTGGAACGTCTACCCGCCCGATGTCGCCGTCATGGCGGGACCTATGAGCGGACCGGAGTGCATCGAGGCCGCAGAGGCATTGCCCCACGATCCGGCAAGGCTCATCTCCTGCGAGATAGCCGATTGATCCGAACCAACACCACCAGAGAGACAGAGACAGGGGGCCCTACGGGGCCTTTTCCATTATCCGCCTAACCTCTGGTCAACATGCAGCTTTGTGCTACGCACAATAGCCATGATCGCATCCAAATGGATATCAGAGGCTGAAAAGGCGGGTTGGCGCGTCCGATCTGCCAACGGGTCCGTGCTGCATCTGAAATGCTCATGCCAAGGCTGTCCGGGCGAGATCAAGCTACCACTTGCCAACCTAGGTGACCTGCCGGGCCCGTGCGATCTGCCGCACAAAGGCCAGTATTCCCGCCAAACCTTTGACAGATACGTAGCCATAGTGGATGAGCTCCGCCGCAGGCGCCGTCTCCTCGGCTTGTCGCAAGAAGACCTGACCGATGCAACTGGCCTGATCCATGGGCATATCAACAAGCTGGAAAGCCATTCCAGGACCGCGCAATTCCCGACTTTGCAGCTATGGGCCGAAACCCTGGGCGTCAGGATCACCTTGACCCCGGTTCCGCTGCCCCCAGCAACCGCCCGCGCCATCGAATACAGGACCGCACGGCCGTATGACGAGGGCAAAGCCCGTTACAAGCATGACAGACCGCAAGGAGACTTGTTCCATGACCCGGAAGCGTAAAGAGCCCGGAAAACCAGCAAAGGTCTATCAGAGGGTCCGCATAAGCGACGAGATGCGCCGCTGTGTGGAGATCATGGCTACAGAAGGAATACCCCTGCCGGTCGCCGCGGAGCGCGCTGGCATCACAAGAGACGCTGCTGTCAAGAATATGAAGAAACCTCATATCCTGCGCCTGCTAAATCAAAGGGTTAAAGAGGTAAGGGATAACGCCGCTCAAGAGGCATATCTCAGAATAAACCATATGTCTCAGACGGTTGGTAATGACAGATTGAAGTTTGATGCAAGTAGGTGGGTGGCAGGTGTTGACGGTATCGCGCCCGTGCAAAAGGTCCAAGGCCAGCACCATCACAGCCATTCGTTCCAAGGGTTCGAGTATCCAGATCTCAAGACCGTAGAGGGGCAGGCTGAGGATACGGACAACGAGGACTGACACAAGATGTTGTGCGCGCCAGTGATCGGGCATTGTCCGTAAAGCTAAGTCATTGATAACACTCAATGCCAAATGTTCTATAATGACCATTATGTTAAATTATGGAGAGATCGGCAGAGAATGATGGGAGGGTGCCAGCAGATCAGATCGACCCCCACCCACCCCCTTCATCTCTACGCATTACGGACCCCGGCCCCCAAAAATCGCGCGCGTATGTATTCATCCATGCCCCATCCCTCTCTCGATTTGATTTTTTGCCGTATTACGCTTGTATTACGTTTTCTTGTATTACGCCCGTGCATTGCTGGTTTTTTTGGCTGGTTTAGACCTTTTCTGTATTACGGATGGAGGATGCTATGATTACTGAAAAACTTTTTCGCTACACATCTCGTGAGAGGGGCATGTGGCGGGGCTGGTTTGAAGACGGCCATGTGATTGAATGTCATTGGGGGCGAGAGCCGATTGGCATCAAGATTGGCGAGAGCGACAATGATGGCGCTGAATTTCGGCGTCAGCTTTGGATGGGTCTTGGGTTCTTCCAGGTGTTTATTCCGCTCTGGCGGTTTGCGGCGGAGGATCGATGGGATCGGGAATCTGCCGAATGGGGCATCAGGGCGGATCGGGATAGCGTTTGGCTTCGCTGGGGCAAGTGGTCGAGGTTTCTGGATTACCCTTGGTCGTGGCACACTATTTCTTATCAGAAAATGGCTATCGGCGGGAGATGGGTCGATGTTTTTCGTGATGACGACATCACAGAGACCATATCCGCTCCGTACACCTACAAGCTGATGTCTGGCGAAGTGCAGGAGCGCAAGGCCACGGTTTCGAGGCGGCGACATATCATCACTTATGTCGGCACCAAATGGCTGCCATGGCCGCGATGGGTGAAGGAAAGCATTGATGTCGAGTTCGACGGAGAGGTGGGTGAGCGGTCTGGTTCGTGGAAGGGCGGTACAATTGGTTGCGGATATGATCTTCGGCCGGGGGAGGCAATGATTGATGCCCTGCGGCGCATGGAAAGCGAGAGGTCTTTCTGATGCCCGGCAAGGTTTTTTCTTTTCGACTGGATGAGGGGTTGGTTTCCCGCATTGACGAGGTTTCGAGTGATCGGACTGGTTTTGTGCGGGAGGCGCTTGAGCGTGCGCTTGCCGGTGCTTCTGACGGATCTGTGACTTCGTTCAATCGTCCGAAGCGTGAGCGGCGGCCTGATCCTGCGGTGGAGGCGGTGAAAGCGGCGATCCCGGAGAAGGTACGTGTTCCTGCGAAGAAGGGATTTACAACACCACTGCGGGAGGCTGACAAGGCGGCTGTGCTGGATCTGATCCGGAAGAAGCGTGTTTCGTCGCGTCAGGCAGAGCAGGAGATGGGCTGGCCGGGGCTCAGGTATGCGAACGCGGAGAAGGCGTTGCTGGCGGATGGGACTGTGGAGGTCGTCAACGGGCTTTTGGAGGTCTGCGATGGGTGATGATGCGGTTGTTTCCTTGCATGGCGCGGCGATTTATCGTCGGGAGCCCGTTCCTCAGGTGGTTGAGTTGGCGGAGCGATTTCTTGAAATGGCAAAGTCCGGGGAGATTGTTGGCGGTGTCTATGTGGCAAGTTGCGCCGATGGTTCGACGGAATACAATTTCGGGGGGTATGTCGGTTCTTTTGAAATGATCGGCAAGCTGACCTATGCGGCGCACGACCTGATGGCTGATCGCAGGCAGATGGACGATGAATAAGCCGACGACTTTTCAGTATCGTCCGGATGGCAAGGTTCTTCGGGATTTCTTTGTCGATCGGTCTCCTGTTTCGATTATTCAGGGGCCGGTTGGGTCCGGAACGTCTACGGCTTGTTGTCACAAGATGTGGGCGATCTGCATGGAGCAGCAGCCGGATATCTTGGGTGTCCGGAAGGCCAGGTGGCTGATTGTTCGGAACACGTTTGATCAGCTCAAGCAGACTACACTGAAAACATGGTCCTATTGGTTTGTGGAGAAGGCGCTTCGGTCGTTCGGGGATATCAAGATGTCCAACCCGCCGGAGCATCGGATCAGTGTGACGCTTCGGGATGGGACGCAGGTACAGGCTGAGTTCATCTTTCTGTCGTTGGACAATGACGAGGACGTGGCAAAGCTGCTTTCGATGGAGTGTACCGGCGTTTTCTTCAATGAAGCGCAGTTTTCGGAAAAGTCGATCTTCGATGCCGCTCATTCGCGTGCCATGCAAGGCCGGTATCCGCCGCTTCTGGATGGCGGGCCGACATGGAAAGGCGTGATTGCCGATCTCAACGCGCCGCCGGAGGGTCACTGGATCCCGTACCTTCGCGGTGATGTGCCGCTCCCTCTGGAATGGGATGACGACATGGTGCGTGAGTACCAGTGTCCGGATGATTGGAAATTCTTTGTGCAGCCAGCGGGTCTGATTGAGGTTTTCGAGAACGGACGGCTGACCGGATATCTCGAAAACAGTCCGGAGGAGCGGGAACGGTTGGGCCTGGAAGATCCGGAGGCCAGCGCCGAAAACATGAAATGGATCCCGGAAAGCTATTTGAACCTGATCAAAGGCAAGTCGAAGTCGTGGATCGATACTTATGTGATGAACCGCGTCGGTCTCTACCGGAAGGGCAAGCCGGTATTCGAGAGCTTTGTGCCGGAAACGCATATTTCCAAAGAACGGGTGATGTTCCGTCCAGAATGGCCGCTGATTGTCGGTCTGGACTTTGCAAGAAACCCGGCGGCCGTGATGTGCCAGATGATCCGTGGGCAAATGTATGTTCTGGATGAATTTGGCATGGAGAACGTATCGGCCGGCACATTTGCTCCGTTGCTGCGTCAGCGGTTGGCAAAGAACTTCCCGGGGGTATTCAAGACAGATGGGCCCGGTATCCAATTCTGGGGCGATCCAACTGGTGACAGCATGGGTCAAGGAACCGACAACACGCCTTATCAGATATTCCGGTCAAACGGCATGGCTGTTTCCCCGGCGCCAGGTAACAACTCGATCTCCCTGCGGCTGGCTGCTGTGGAGGGGTTGCTGTCGAAGATGGTGGACGGATCCCCTGCTCTACTTCTGGACCCGCATCTGAGGACGCTGAAAGCTGGTATGGGAGGGGCATACCACTTTGCCAAGGTGCAGGGGCAAGCCGGAAGGCATCACGATAAACCGCACAAGGACAGGTTCTCCGACTACTGCGATGCGTTCCAATATGCCTGTCTCGGCGCGGGCTTGGGCATGGAGGCGCTGACAGGAGGCCGCGGCACACCGAAACCCCAGAAGCGCGAGAAAAAGCGCTATTCTTTGAAGAATCGCAGATGATCTGGTTTGTCGTTTTTCATCCGAAAGAGAGGCGGCATTGGTGGGCGAAAAAGTTTTCCCATGTATCTCTGTCCGGATTCTCGAACGAGACCTGGACCAATGTTGATCTGGGGCGCACAGGAGTGGATATCCGGGTGTTCTACGCCCGTGATGAGGTCCATGACTACCTGACCTACCTGACCGGCCACCACACGGTTCTGCGCTTCGGTAAGGCGATTGAGCCGGGTCGGTGCTTTTTGTCTCCGATGACCTGCGTCGGTTTTGTGAAGCATACTCTTGGCGTCCGGTCCCGTGCATTGCTGCCTGATCAGCTTTTTGAAAGTTTGATCCGTGTAAACAACGCGGTGATGATGAATGAAGGCGAAGGCTCCCCAGGAAACGGAAGAACAGAGAGCGGTCAGGCTTCGGGCTGAGACCGACAATGTTCGCGCGATTCAGGAAACGGTGCAGGAACGCACTGACATGTTCCGTCGCCGCAAGTCCGGCCGTGTTTCGATCACCACCGGTCAGGTTGCCCGTCCGGGAATGTACTGATGGATGAATTTGCGCAACGGTTTTCGGCAGCAAAATCGGCGCGATCCGGCAGGGTCGAGGATGACGGTTTCGAGGTCTACAAGTTCTGCTTCAACGGTCGTGAAGATGAATGGAAGGGCAGGAATAACCGCACCCGTGATCCAGAGGAGATTTTCGCGGATGTCGTTGCCGGAGTGGCCGAGGACTTCTTTGGAGATCTATTCCATACGATGACGCCCGAAAACTCGCCGTGGGTGGGTTATGAGGCCGGTGCCGGTGTTCCGGAGGAACTGGTAGATCAGGTCGAGGAGTTCATTGCTGGTCGAGAGGCGGTGATCTCGAAGTCAATCAAGCAATCCAACTATTACGATGAGGGCCCGACAGCGTTCCAGGATGCGACACTTGGAAATGTGTGTATGTGGGTGGAACGGCACAGCTTGAGTGCGCCAGTCACTTGTGAAGCGGTTCCGTTGTCCGAGTGCTACTTCCGGCTTGGGGCTTATGGGATTGATGACCGGTTCCGGGAAAGCAAATATTACTACCGCGACCTGAAACAGCTTCTGCCTGATGCCACGTTCAGCCAGATAATCGAGGACAAGATCAAGAACAATTCAAAGGCTCAGGCCAAGGTGGTCTGGGGTTTTTGGCGCGATCACTCTGATCCCGGTAACCCGATCTGGGTGCAGAATATCCGTGTCGATGGCGAGGGGGTTGGTCTGGACAAGAAACTTGAAGGTGATGGTTCCATCCCGATGGTGGCCGGTCGCTTCAATCCGCAACCCAAAACGCCTTGGGGATGGGGCCCGGGTCGCCGGATGCTGCCTACCATGCGGGTTCTGGACGAGCTGGTACGGATGAACCTTGAGGCCATGGATCATACACTTGATCCGGCTGTTGTGTATCCACATGACGGGGTGCTTGATCTTTCCGATGGTATCGAGGCGGGCGTGGCTTATCCGTCGATGCCAGGGTCAGGTGACAGCATTCAGACTATTGGTGGCGGCCAACTGGATTATGGCTGGTTTGCCGAGGAGAAGATCGAGGAGCGCATCCGCGACGGCTTCTACCGCGATCTTCCGCAGAAAGGCAAAACCCCGCCGTCCGCTTCTCAGTACATGGGTGAGGAGCAAAAGCAGATCAGGCGCATGGCGCGTCCCGCCGGGAAACTCTGGAAGGAGTTCGGTGTGGGCTTGCTCAAGAGATTTGAGTGGCTGGAAACGCAACCGGGCGGTGCGCTGGATGGCGAAAACTTCCAGATGCTTGACGGGAAACTGGTCATCTTGCGCCCGATCTCGCCGCTTGAACGCGCTCAGGCCCGTGATGAGGTTCTGGTCGCGCAGTCTCTGATGCAGATGACGCAGGAATCGCTTGGTTCCGAGCAGGCTGCGCTGGTGATCGATGGGCCCGGAACGATGGTCAAGATCAAGGAAAAGCTGAACGACGAACTGGTGACGTTCCGGACAGAGGATCAGATCAGGGAAATCTTGGAGCAGGCCATGCAGCAGCAGGGAGGTGCCAATGCGGCTGAGTGAACGCAAGAAGCAGTCGATGCGCGGGGAGAGGTCGGGCTCGGGTTTCATCGGCAGATATTTGGCCTGGATGCGGAATGACGTGGATGATGGCCCGGCAGCAGCGGAGGGTCTGATCTCGGATGTCGAGAAGGCCTTTACCACGGAAGAAGGGCTTAGGGTTCTGATTTTGATGGAAAAAGCGGTTCTGCTTTCTTCGGTTCCAGATGGATCAGATGACCGTGCATTGCGCGAAGTGAACGCGGTGCGCAATTTTGTACTCGAAATCAGGAGAATTGTGACAAATGGCGGAAAATGAAAACCCCGATGGCGGACAGACCGTGCCGGAGACACCGGAAACCCCGGCGGCCCCCGATCTGTCGTTCATCCCGGAAACTTTCAAAGACGATGCTGGCGGCTTCAAGGTCGAGGATTTCAAGGCCCATTATGGCGATCTGGCCGCGTTCAAGGCGCAGGCAGATGAAGCCAAGGCAGCGCTGCCGGAAACGCCGGAAGGTTACGCCTGGGCGCTGCCGGAAGACTTTGCTTTCATCGAAGGGTTCAACCCGTCTGATCATCAGGTTCCTGTTCTGGATGATGCAGGCAATCCGGTGATGGAGAACGGCAAGCCGAAGACCCGCGATTTCGAACCCGCTGATCTGCTGGACCCCAAAGACCCTGACCTGGCACTGCTGCAATCGGCCCTGCATGAACATGGTGCCGATCCTTCTCTGACCGGGAAGCTGGCATCGATCATGGCGAACCGCGAAATCCGGGGCCTTGTCAAAGCAGGCGAAACCGCTGCCGCCGAACGGAAGGCGCTCGGTCCGGATGCGCAGTCTCGCATGGATGTTGTCCAGCGTTCGCTTACAGCGCGTCTGCCTGCTGCCCAAGCCGCGGCAATTTTTCAAGACATCACCTCGGCTGATGCCCTGCGCGGCGTGGAAGCGCTGATCAAGGCGTCCACTGTACCTCCCGCCGCCGTTAATGGCGGAAAAATCGACAACGCAACAGCGTCCATTGATGATCGTATCATGGCCGGGTTGCGCGGTCGTTAGGCCAGAAAGGAAAAGAAATGGCTGACGAACTTATCAATCTGGTCGAATTTGCCAAAGGGCATTCCGACCCCCTGTCGAGCGGCATGATCGAGCAATTCGCCATGGAATCGGACGTGCTGCGCACGATCTCGTTCAAGGCGGCAAAGCAAGGTCTCAACGTCTTTGACCGGGAGACATCGATCCCCGCGGTCGCGTTCCGTGCTTTGAACGAAGAACCGGACATCAGTCATGGTTCGGAAGAAGGGTTTCAGGACTCGTGCTTTCCGATTTCCGGCCTGATCGAGTTTGACCGGATCAAGCTGAAACGCTACGGCGAACGCAAGCGCATGGTCTACATGAAGGGCCAGATGAAGGCCGGTAGCCGTCTCTGGACCGATACTTTCATCAAGGGTGACAACGCCAGCGATCCCCGCGAATTTACGGGTATGGAAGCGCGCTGCAAGGCCGATGCCGCCGGGAACGTGGATGGTTCAACTGATGACAGCCGCCTTTTGGTCAACAGCACTGGCTCCGGTGGTGCCGCGCTGTCCCTGGGCAAGCTGGATACCGCGGTGGATCTGGTGAACAGCCCAACCCACATCATGATTTCGCGCCGGATGCGGACGCGGTTCAAAGCTGCGGCGCGTGACCCGAGCCTGACCAACAACCGGGTGACGGACGATTATGACAGCCAGCTCGGCCGCCGTGTCCTGCGCTTCGGTGACCTGCCGTTCCTGACCGGCTACGAGGTGTCGAAAGACAGCCAGTTCCTGCCGTACAACGAAGTTGCCTATGGCGGCGGCGCGGCAGCAACGACATCGCTTTATGTCGTTTCCTTCCGTGAGGACGGTATCTGCGGCATTCAGACTTCCGAGCCCGAGTTCCTGCCTGTCGATACTGATCGCGGCGTTTTCAACCGTGATCTGTTCGAATGGGACAACGGCATCACCTGGGAGGACTTCTACGCGGGTATCCGTTTGTCCTCCATCGCTGACGCCGCAATCGTGGCATAAGGAGAAAAGCTATGCCTAACAAATATTATCCCACAGACGCCCGCCTTGAACACCGGGCGGTTGCGCAGGCGGCGGTCACGGCAACGGCGGTGATCGACACGATTGATCAGCGCACCGCGATGCGGACTGATTTCACCACGATCATCGGGATCGAAGCGATCAAGATCACGGCGAATGACGAAATCTATACCTTCGTGATCGAGGTCTCGAACGATGATTTCAGCACGATCGAAGTGGCGGCCATCAAAGACTTTGGTGCCACAGAGGTTCGTCAATCTGGTGCGCCGGATAGCGCCGCTGGTGATCAGCACGAGATCATGTGGTCCACAGAAGTGAACGGTGTCGTGTATGACAAAGCACGGCTGAAACTGTTCACTGATGGCACCTCCGAGTCCATCACGTTCCACGCTCGTTCGACAATCGTGTAAGGGGGGGCTCTGACATGAAAATGGTTACAATCCAGGCTGTCGAAAAGCCGAAATCGTTCAATGGCACCAAATTCACCGAGGCGGAATACAATGCTGCGGTGAAGGCCGGTCCGAAGAAGGTGCCGTACATAACGGCCCAAAGCGCGCTCAAGAACAGCCGCGGTCTGTATCAGATCAAGGTTGAACGTGAAGTTGTCGAGGTCGAGATCAAGGCGTCAAAACAGCCCGAAGACATGGACAAGGCCGAACTGGTTGCGGAGATGACGGCCTTCGGGAAGGCTCCTCGCAAGCAGATGGCCCGGAAAGATGTTGTTGCCTTCATCCACAAACTGCGCGCCGAAGCCGCAGAGATGATCCTGGACGACGACGAATAAACCCGGCTTCCGCCTATGCTGGGTCATGAAAGGGGCTGCTTTCGGGTGGCCCCTTTTGTCGTGCATTGCTGGGATCGGCTGGTTCCTTGATCTTCCTGATATGGGACAGCGCTCAAAAATCACGATTTTCAATGCCGCACTGACGCGGACAGGAAACAACCCCACCACAGAGGGTGAGGGCTCCATCGTTTGGCAGGCGATGGAGAGCAATTACGATGATATTGTCCGTGCCGCATTTGAGGACGGAGAACTGCCTTTCGGGAAGAACCGGATTGAGCTGACCTCCCGCGCTGTTGGCCGGTTCGGATATACCGATGCGTACACCTACCCGATTGAGATCATTCATATCTACGATGTGTTCTTGGATGGCTATCGCGCGTCTGTGTTGGGGGAGGCCTGGGATATTGACGCTTCCACCCGAGAGATCATGCTGGATGCCGAAGACCGAAAGGTGGAGATCGAGGGGATCAGGGAGGGGCAGGAGTACACTTGGTCAGGCACATTCGCGATGGGCGTCCAGCGCCGTCTTGAGGCAGTGATCAAGGATGTTCTTGAGGAGGTCGAGGAATCCGGGGCAAAGGACAGCGCCGCCGATTTCGAGTTTCTGAAAGCTGGGATAAAGGGGTCGAAAAACAGGTCTCGCCGGAAGGTACGTGGCCCAGGTCGATTGACCCGCGCACATCGGAGGCGTGATCGCTCCTGATGGCCCGTCGCAAGGAAACCATATCACAGGTAGATTTCGGATACGGATCTCCGCGCCCTGAATCGGTGGAGCGTGAGGATACGCCTTTGGTTCTGGAAGGTCTGAAAGAGGCGGTCAACACCATCGGCTTGACAACAGGCGGGTGCGAGGGCCGTCCGGGGTCTCTACATGTAGGCGATACGTCATCCACGCATGGGATCGAGTTTGATCTTGGTGGCGGCCGGGTTTTTGACCTGCACATCGAGCCCACTGGAATTGCTGTCTACAAGTCCGATGGTACTTTGTCTGTTCGGTTCGACGCGGACCCTTGGGATGATATGGATGGTAAATACGGGACGGATGATTTTGATCCCCGCGATTTCTGGGTGATCCCTGATCCTGAAACATCATCCGTTCTGATTGGTGCCAGGTCCTATCCGACACATGCGCTTTCCCTGAAAAATCTGGTCTGGACGTTTGGGGTTCTGGAATTTTCGACAGGTCTGAACGGCGCGGTTCGCCAGCCCTATTGGCCCTATTCCCCGGAGATTTCCATCACGCCTTCCGGGCGCACCGGGTCAATCACTGTGACGGCAAGTTCCGGAGTTTGGACGGAGGCATATGAGGGGCTTCGCATCCGATACGATGGCAAGGAAATTCTGCTGGACAGCTATACCAGCGCGACGGTGATGGACGCCACGGTGGTTGAGGAGCTTGCCCCCACCTATACGTTCACGGTGGCTGCGGCGTCTGGATATCAGGTAGGCGATGCTGTTGAGCATGAAACTCTGGGCGGCCAAGGCGTGATCACCGGGATTTCTGGCACGGATATCACTGTGCGCGCCACTGCGCTATGGGATGGGTTTACCGATTCCGACAAGCTGATCGGCCCGAACGCTGCTCAAGAGATTTCAGCCAAGGTCGATGCAAGCCCAGGCGCTTCGTTCCTCTGGGATATTCAGGCCGCCAACCCCGTTCATGGATATCCGGGATGGGGGGCCAAGCACAAAGGCCGGGCGTATTTCTGCCAGTATCCGCGCGCGCCCAATGCCTTTGCGGTTTCCGTGGCCCAGCGGATTGATGATTTCACGATGGGCGCCAACGATGGCGACGGGTTCATGGAGGCCTTGGGGGCCAATCTCGGCGGCGATCTTCTTTACATCATCTCGGCGGAGGATCTGCTGTTTTTCACCACCCGCGGGCTTTACTACCAGCCGACGCGCGGCGGTGAGGATGTGACGCCTTCCAATATCGGGCCGGTCTCGTTTTCGCAGATGGGGTGCTCAAGAGTAACGCCTGTCGCGGTGGATGATGGTGCGGTCTTTGTGGATGCGGTTGGAAAGCAGGTCCATGCTGCGGTTCTGGCCGGTGATTACTATCGGTCGTGGTCAACTCAGAACATCTCTCAATATCACAGCCACCTCATCAGTTCTCCGTCATTTCTGGGTGCAACAAAGTCTGGTTCGGAGCGGCCTGAGAATTTTGTGTTTGTGATCAACGAAGACGGAACCGCAGCGGTTTGCCAGTGGGACCGGACGCAAAGCAAGGTCGGCTGGCGTCCATGGCAAACCTCGGGGTCTTATCTCTCGATTTATCAAGCGTTTGGTGCGATCTGGTCTGTTGTGGACCGGGCAGATGGAGATTTCGAGGGGCGGTTTCGGGAGCGGTTCCAACAAGGCGTCTATCTTGACTGCGCCTGCACATTGAAGGTGCATGGATCGACGGGATTGACTTCATCCGGGGTGGAGCATTTTGGCGGTTTGACCAAAGCGCCGACACATCTGATCGGAATTGAGCCTGCCATATATTTCGAGCGCTGGGATTTGGGTGATGTTGCTCTGGATGAAACCGGAGAGCCCCTGTTGGATTTTCCTCTATATGAAGGGTTCGCTCAGATCGGCATTCCGTTTGCGATCCGCGTGACGCCTTGGCCGCGCCGTTCGGTCTATACCCAGCGCGGTATCCGGGGCGTGAAACGTCTGGTCAAGTCGTTCATCACGGTGCAGGACACATTGGCGTTTGAGTATGAGCACTATCGCTTCGGCGGGTATCGTACTGGTGATGACCTGTCTCTGCCTCCATCTTTGAGATCGGAGGAATTTGGTGCGATCACAGGTGGTCGAAGCCCTTATGATGAACGGCCTATTCAGGTAAATCGACCCGGCCCGTTCCGTCTTTTGAAACTCGAATACAGGGTGACGGTCTGATGGCTACTGGTCTTCTTCTTGCCGCTCAGGTTGGCGGCGCATTATTTTCCGCCGCTGGTGCATCTGCGCAGGCAAAGTCGGACGCGAACAACATGGATGCGGAAGCGCGTCTTGCGGATACACAGGCTTTGCAGCGTGACACCCAGCTCCGGGATGAGTTGTCCCGATATATGTCATCTCTGAAATCGGCGCGGGCGGCAAACGGACTGTCCGGAACATCTCCTAACGCTATGTTGCTCATGCAGAGCGCCAGCGACGTGAGCAGTAAGGAGCGGACCACGCAAACCGCCAATGATCGTCAGCGTGCGGCCAATCTGCGGGCAGGTGCGGCAAACGCGCGACGTGGGGCTAAGCTGTCCTTGATCACTGGCGTTGCCCGAGCGGCGGTTCCAATCGCTCAACATTTCTCATGAGGTTCTGATGGCACGCATCCCCGAGATTATTCGCCGTAACCCGCTGTCACAGGTTGCCCCACAGGCTCCCCGTGCCGGTCAGGGCTGGGCTGCGCTTGCTGGTCTCGCCCAGATCGCCGGAGAGTTTGTTGAACCGGCCGCCAAAGATGAGGCCAGGCGCAAGGGCGAAAAGTCCGTCTATCGGGATGAGCAGGGCAATCTCAAGGTGGACGAGCGTTCGCTTTACTCCGGCGAGATGGGGGCGATCCAGAATCAGGCCGCATATGCCAAATATCTGAGCCAGCAGCAGATCGACATGAACGCCACGATGTCGGAGCTTGCGGTGAAGTACGAGTTCGACCCCGCCGGTTTTCAGGAAGCGGCAAAGGCATACTCGAACACCTTGCGCAGCGATCCGAATATTCCGGATGTTCTGAAAGAGGATGTTGCCAGATCGGTTGAGGAGGGTGCGGCCAGACAGTTTAACGGGCTTCACCGCAAACAGATCGAGCGCACCTATCGGGATGCGGACACTCAGACAGCAACCGCCCGCGACATGCTGATGGATGACTATGTGTCGCTTTATGTTGAAGGCGATGAGGAAGCCGCGGCAGAGAAATGGGCAGAGATCGAGGAACTGTCCAGGATGCGGGCCAGCGCGCCTTACATCTCGGAAACGCCTGCCGAAACAGAGGCCATGATGCGCGGTGCCAGGGGAACGGCAAAAGCCGCTCGGTTGCTGCGGGATCTCACTGATCTTGAGGGCGCAGATGAAATTTCTGATGAGCATCGCGCCGAAATCGAGGAGATCCTGAAAGACCCCGATATTTCTCCGGGCACCCGGCAGAAGCTGTACGCGGCGACACAGGGCCGCCTCAAAAGCATTGATGCCGCCGGTATTGTGAAAGGTCTGACTGACGATAGCTATGCGGCTATGGTGGTTCGGGCGGAAAGCGGCGGCAAGAATAACGCCAAGGCTTCAACGTCCAGCGCATATGGGCCGCATCAGTTCCTCAAAGGTACGTGGGCCGGTCTGGTGAAGAAATACAAGCCGGATTGGGCCAAAGGGCTTTCGGAGGGACAAATTCAGGCAATGCGTGGTGATCGCGCGGCGTCCAGCGAGATGTTCGGGCACTTCCGCCGGGAAAATCAGACGGTTTTGAGCCGTGCCGGTATGCCGATCAATCCTGCAACCGAATATATGGCTCACTTCTTCGGGGCAGGGGATGCGGTGAAGGTGCTGGCTGCTGATGCTGATACCCCGCTTTCCGAGATTGTTCCGGCGGCCACGATCAAGGCGAATGGGTTTCTCAAAGGTATGACGGCGCGTGACGCTCAGAATTGGGCGGCGCGCAAGATGACCATGAAGTCATCCGATCTGGCCCGCGTGTCTGTTCAGATCGATCAGATCGAAGACCCGGAGGTCAGACGGCTGGCCTCACAAAGCCTGACCGAACGCATCAAGGTGCGCCAAAATATCGAAGACGCGGAGGCAAGCGTTTTTGAGGAGCGGATTGCATCAGGTGATGTGTCTCTGACGGAGCAGGAGATCAGGGAAAACCATGATCTTTCCACCGATGATCAGGTGCGCTTGTCGAATGTTCTGCGGAAGGTCAACAAGGATGCCGATAATCTGCGGTCAATCGTCACCCGGATGAGTGATCCTGATCTGGGCTTCGATGTTCTGGACACCAAGGATCGCAATGCAGTCAACGATGTTTATGAAGCGACCATTGGGGATGCAGAGCCCGCCTCCGAGCGCGGTATCAAAGCGGCCAAGGCGATCACAAAGAACTCCGGTATCATCCCGAAAAAAGCGGCTAACGCTGTCAAGTCGGCGCTGAAATCAAACGATCCGGCGGCTGTTGGAATGGCGCTGGAAACCCTTTCTCAACTCAAATCTTTGGCGGGTGACAGCTTGGCAAGTGTTACCGGAGCAAAGGGCCTGGATGACGCGCTGTCCGATTATCAATTCTATGGTCAGTTTGGGTCCAGCGAGGAAGCTGCGGCCCAGATGATCGAGAATCGTGAGAAGAAGCCGAAGAACATCACGGCGGAAGCGAAAGAGGCGGCGAAAAGCCTGGATATCTCTGATGTGACGGATCGGTTTGATCGGTCGTGGTTCTCCGATCCGAAGGTGGGGGATGATCGCGCGGGCAAGGGGTCTGCGCTGTTGCTGACCAACTCGCAGGAAAACGAGATGATGGCGGAATACACGCGTCTGTTCAAAGATGCATATCTGGAAACCGCCGATTTCGATTTGTCGCAGAACCGGGCTTTGGATCGCATGGGGCGGATATACGGAATGAACGAGGTTTCTGGTGTTGGCAGGGTGATGAAATTCCCGCCGCAAAAGGTTTATCCGGCTGTCAACGGTTCTTTCGAATGGATGCAGGATCAGCTTGTATCCGAAGTCAACGCCGCGATGTTCGGAGATCAGGCGGTTCCTGGGGGAGCAGATGCTGCTGGTCCTGTAGGTCGTGGTGCGCCGGACGTGAAAGATCGGAAATGGATCGAGCGCGAAGATATCGCCCTTTGGTCGGATGACGTGACCGCGCGCCAGGTCAAAGCCGGTCAACCCGCCTCATATGTGGTTTATGCCACCAGAAACGGTGTTCTCGAACAACTGCCACAGCGGTTTGTGTTTGATCCGTCTGGGGCGAAATCAAAAGCGCGAACGGATTTTGATGGCCCAAGGGCTGACGCGATTGCGGCGCAAGGCGCCAGAGATGAACGCGTGCAGACACAGCAGGATTTGACCGGCGGCATTCTTGACCGCTTCGAGGAGTAACTGATGCCGTTTCAAGATGATCAACCGGTTCTTGGCCCTGTAGCGCTGCCTGACGGGTTTGATCTCAACCCGGAAGATCCTGAAAGCGATGTCAGCATCATGGGGGCGGCGATGCGCCGGGAAAATCCTGTCGTTTCGTTGATGACGGGGTATCGCGTTGATCGATCGGTTCCGTTTGATCCTGACTACCGGCCATACGAGGATATCGAAGGCACGGTGTACGAAGGCTTCGCTGATCGGTTTGTTGATGTCCGCGATGCCGATCAGGCGCAGATGATGAAGACCCAGATCGACCGGGAAATTGAAGATGCCCGCGCTCTGGATGCAGCAGGTCCATGGGGTATGGTTGCGGAGATGACGGCGGGGCTGCTTTCTCCGACCAACCTGCTGCCCGGTGGCGCGGTGATCCGTGGGGTCAAGGGTGGGGTGAGCATCGGCAAGACCTCTATGGCCGTATCCGGTGCTGCCGGACTGTCAGCGGCCTTTGATGAGGTCATGCTGCAAAGCAGTCAGCAGACAAGATCATCTGAGGAAAGCGTGGCAGCCATTGGTGGTAGCCTTCTTCTTGGTGGCCTGTTGGGTGGCGCGGCTGGCAGCATGTCCCGTAAGGCCCATATGCGGTCCTCTGTGGCGGCCGAGCGGTTGCCGGAGGACATTGTGACCTATAACGACAACCTGCGCAGCGTGGGCGCGGCTGAAACCGCCAAGGATATGTCGCTTCGACGCGAGGAGTTGTTTCAGTTCTTCAACAAGTCGCAGTTCCGGGTGGAGCAGGCGCTTGGTCGATTTCTGCCGGATCGCGCGGCGTCTGTCGTTGCTGCTCCATTGGCAGCCCTGCGTCCGATTGTCCGGTCTGACCCGATCTTGCGGGGGATGCTTTCCGACAATATCAAGGCCCGCCGGATGTTGCCGGAGTTGGTGGAGACGCCGCTGCAATACAAGGTGAATGAGAAAGGCCAGACCATTCTTGATGGGGAAGCCTCGGTGGAGCGCGCCATTGAAACCCGCCGTAATACGGAACTGGCAAAATCTCTTGGTGGGCTGTCGAAGTCCTATGGTGAGTATGTGAACGATGGTCCGGTTGGAACCGTGGGACGTATTACGGCGCCGATCACCGGGTATTACAAGCACCTTGCATCGAAAGGCCAGAAGCTCAGCCGGAAAGAGTTCATGGAGGAAGTTGGTATTGCCGCGATGTCTGGCGATCAACATCCGATTCCGCAGATCGCCCAGGCGGCACAGAACATCCGCAAGACGATCTTCGAAAAAGCCAAGATGGATGCCATCGAGGTCGGCATTTTTGATGAGGATCTGCAACTCAAGTTCGCGGACAGCTATTTCATGCGATCTTATAGGGTCGATAAGATTGAGCAGCACCTCGGTGATGGGTCGGAAAACGATATGTCTTTGGCTCTGCGCAAGGAGTTCGAGGAGAACCGCCGGAAAGCGCAGATGCGTTTGGAGAATGACGATACTGTGGAGCGTGCCATCGACCAGTTGAACATGGCGCGCGAAGAAATGGTTCAGTCTCGCCGCGGATTCAAGTCAGCGATGAAGAAGGCTACGGCAAAGCGGGATCGTGCAAAGGCCACGATTGCCAGCGAAACCAAACTGGGTCGTGTGACCGGTGCGCTTCGCAAGCATTTTGAAGCTCGGGCGGCCAAGCTCAAGGAAGGCTTGATCCAGGGCGATGAACTTGCCGAGTTCACACGGATGATCAAGGACGTGCGCGGTGTCCATCAGATGGAACCGCCGAGCCTGCTGAAAGCGATCAGGGGCTTTGGTGGAATCAAGGATCCGCGCAGCAAAAATGTCTGGCGCAACGGTGATTGGGCCAGCGACGGAACCCGGACAGAGATCGAAGAAATCCTTGATAAAAGAGCGGTTTCGATCCGCCGGAATGATGGGATCGACATCGACATGATGCGGGAGGCGCTGGTTGAATCGGGATACCTTCCTGATGGCGCGGACGTGAATGACTTGCTTGACGCGATCAGGAAAGAGGCTGGTGGCGAAAAGGTTTATTCGATTGATGATCTTGAAGATGTTGCCCGTTACGAGGCCACATTGCAGTTGGCCGATGAGATGAAAGAGGCTGGTATTGATGCATCCAAGCCGATCACACAGATCATTCAATCGCTGGAAGGCAAGGCCCGTTCGCAGAAGATCACGAAGGCCAAGGCGGGCGAGGCGGCGCGCTCCGGAAAGAAGGCTGGCGAGGCCGGAGGTGACGGTACTACGCTGATGAGCGCCATGGACCGATTGCAGGACGCCAATGCACGGATTGACGCCCTGAAAGAAATTGCGCCGAAGGTCAAGGAAGAACAGAAGGCTATCCGGCAGAAGATCGTTGATGGATTGAAGTCCGTTCAAGAGGCCAAAGCCGCCCGTGGTGCCGATGAGTTTTATGCCTCCAAGGATGACCTGGAAATTCAGGAGAATGTGGACAGCACCATCCGCTCGATCACCGGCATGAAGGTGGGTGAGCATTCCATCGGACCAAGCCTTTCTGATCCGACCAAGGCCCGCGTTCTTGATGTCCACGACCGGGTTCTCATGCCTTGGCTGGAAAAAGATATGGGTGTGGTTGTCGCCCAATACTTCAATTCCATTGTGCCTGATATCGAAATGGCGCGGCGGTTCGGTCAGGACGGATTTAAGACCAAGCTGGACGAGATTTTTGAAGAAGGTCAACGACTTGCTAAAGAGGCAAAAAGCCCGCGCGACAAACAAAGACATATCTCTGAGGCTCAGGAGCGGGTCAGGGAGGTGCAGGCCATGGCGGATCGGATCACAGGCAGGTTTGGTATTCCGGAGAACCCGAAAGATGGCTGGGTGCGCGGTGCCAGGATCGCCCGCACGCTGTCTTATATGGGGTATCTCGGCGGCATGACGCTATCCGCAATTCCTGATGTGGCTGGCTTGGTCGGCCGTAATGGAATTGAGATGGCCTTTGGTTCAACAACGGCGCTGACTGATCCGAAGCGGTTGTTCAAGGGCATCTCGGATGCGCAGGAAATGGGGGCGGCGGCAGAGTGGTGGTTGAACGCTCGGGCGATGTCGATTGCCGATATTGCTGATCAGTATGGATCGAACAGCAAGTTTGAGCGCGCGATGGGGCAGGCATCGAATGCCTTTGGCGTTGCCACTGGCATGGTCCCTTGGAATGCTGGTTGGAAGTCCGTTGGCGGTGCTTTCATTTCGTCAAAAATGGCAAAGGCGGCGGTGCGCTCAAGGCAAGGCAAAGCGACAAAGAAGGACATGCTCACTTTAGGCGCCAATGGTATTGAACCGTGGATGGCTGACCGTATTGCAGTGCAGATCGAAAGGCACGGCGATACTGATGGGATGATGTGGTTGCCGCAGGGTCGGTTGTGGGATGATCCAGAAGCCTTCGCCGCTTTCCAGAACGCGATGAACCGTGAGCTTGATCTGATGGTCATCACGCCTGGGCAGGACAAGCCCCTGTCATTCTCCACGCCTGCGGGTGCGTTCTTCTCGCAATTCAAGAGTTTTGCTTTATCCGCTCACCACCGGATCACATTGGCTGGTGTTCAAAGGTCAGATGGTGAGTTTCTTGCCCAGATCACGATGGCGATGGTGCTTGGCGGCTTGGTCTCCAATATCAAGTCATGGCAGCACAACGCCGATCCAAAAACAGGCGCTGCGTTCTGGGAAGATGCTGCTGACCGGTCTGGTATTGCTGCCGTTCTGATCGGGGCTCAGAGCCTTGGTAATGCGGTTTCCGGCGGCAACCTGTCGATCTCGGGTGAGGAAGCCTCTCGTTTCCGGTCGCGATCCGAGATTGAGGGGCTTCTTGGGCCAAGCGTGGATATGGTTTTTGGGGTGGGTGAAAGTGTTGCGGCTATCGGGCGAGGTAAGCTGTCAGAGAATGATGCGCGGCAACTCCTTCGTCCGTTTCCAGGCAACAATCTGCCTTACTTCATGGGGCTTACTGAGCAAATAAGTCAGGCGATGGCAGACGGCAAATAGCCGTGCATTGCTGGGATTCTGCATGGGGGTGATTTTGGGGCAAGCCTGACAGGAACCCCAGATGACCCTCGCATTTTCGGAACGATATAAAAGATACGATCCGACTGTTCTTACAGTGCAGTTTGAGGTTCCGTTCCCGCTGTTTGACGATGACGATCTCAAGGTCTCTGTTGACGGGGTAGAGATCACAGAGTTTTCGGTCACCGCCAGTTTCAGCAACGGCCGTTCTGATGATGCGGTTGTCAGGCTTGTAACGCCTGTGACTGATGTTTCTGTTGAGGTGTTTGGTGATCGCGTGCCACGGCGCGAAAACAACTATCTCGCCAATTCACCAAACCTTGCTGAAAATCTCCAACGCGACATGGATGCGATTACGGCGGTTCTTCAAGAACAGCTCAGGGATTTTTCCAGTGCGCTGCGGGTTTCCAGGGAGGTTGAATCGGTTTCCGCGCTTGCGTTGACTGCTGCGCAACGAGCTGGCCGTGCAATTGTCTTTTCTCCTGACGGTCTTGCGCTTGGCGTGGGTCCGACGCTGGATGAAATAAGCGAAGCGGCGGATAATGCAGCGACTGCCTCTGCCGCTGCCGTTGCTGCCGTTGCTGCTGCTGCCATCGCGGAAGGCAACGCGGCTATCCAGAAGCCGAAAACCTATCAGGCGGCTGACCTGACCAACCCGCTGATCCTTGACTTCGCACCGGCCTCCAAGGGTCTGGTAAGCGTCTATATCGACGGGGTGAAGCAGGATCAGGAGGATTTCACGCTTTCCGGTGATGAACTGACCTTTACGGGTGGCTGGCCGGATCTGATCGACCAAGTTGAAGTGGTGATCCTGGGGGCGTTCGCTACCATGGATCAGAGCGGTTTGATCGCTCACGATTCCATTGAGGATTTCGTACAGTGGGAGTCGTCACTTCCCGCACCAGTACCGGACGGTGCGGTCGCGTTTGCGAATGGGGTCAGTTTTAGGAAAGAGGCGGGTTATGATTTACCAAACCTAACCGGCTGGCGTCCATACGGCGATGTGCTCAGCTTGCGGCACATGGCAGACGATGCGGAACTTCTGGCGGATTTTGAAAACATCGCTCACGCTGCGAAAGACCTGTGCTTGGCTAACGGGTGGACATTGTTCTTCCAAGCACCCTCCGATGGCTCTCCCTTCGTATACGCATATTGCCATCTGGACATTGATGGTGGCGATTTGAGCGTGATTTTCGACAAGAACGCCGAGTTCTTCCCGGAGGAACGCTTTCAAGTCTTTGACACAGATGGATCAACCACTGTGTTTACACTTGACCCGGAAGTTTGGGATTATCGCGGTGACTCCCTTGAGCGTTACGGGGCTGAGTTCATCCCGGATGTTGGCAACCCGATAAAACTGACGATTGGAGACGATATATCCTCCGCACCGGTTGGCGACACCTACGAGTTCACGGTCTACGACCCAAACGATCCGGGCGAACCACTTCCGGCAGACGGGAAGCTCAAAATTGTGTCTGTTCGTGCGGCGCTTTCGTTTCATGCGACAAGCGGATCGGGATCGAAGTTGAGGGTCACCGGAAAAGGCCGGTTCAATATCAGCAATGGTGGCGTGGCTATAGCTTCGGGCGGTCGCGCTGGCTTTGGGACCACCGGTGTTGACGATGTGCTGATCGACGGCGCGGGACACATTCATTCTTATGGTTCGCCGGAAACCGGCCCGTCTGCCGACCCGTTGGACAGGAGGGGTGACAGCGGCGTGACCCCCGTTAATTACAAGACGTTCATCTGCCTTGGTGTGATCGAAGTCGAAGACACTGCGGACAGTTCATTCTATATGAGCGGTGGGCCTGACAATGAAAGCGATGCAGACGACCCACACTACCTGTTTGTCAACATCCTCATCGTCCGTAGAGGCCAAACAGTTCTGAAAGACACTCGGCAGATGCGGTCTGGTACGATCATGTCCATCTACGCCGAGGATTGTGTTAACTTCTACACAAACGCGCCTCAGATCGGGATTGAGCAAGGCCGTAACTTCCACATTGTGAAGTCACATATCGTTCGCCTGCAAAGGCGCGGGATATTCGTGAACGAAAACACCGCACCAATCACTTTTGGTGATGTGACTATCGAGGACTTTGGCTTTGACAATACCAGTCCAACCGGCGGCAATTTGGTTACTGGTGCGTGTGCCGTGTTCCTATCTGATGCAACGGGTGTTGCCATTCAGAACCTGTCTGTTGTGCGGCGTGACTGGGACGAACCCACTGGTAAACCAATCATCCAGCTTGAAGGTGACTACCTGTATGGCTGCAAGATCGACGGCTATTCCGAAGGCTTTGACATTCTGGTCAACAACAGTCTGAACGACGTGGATGCTGGCGGGAACGAGATAAATCTCCGGTATAAGGATGTCACAACACCCTACACCGCAGCCGGTGCCGCTATCGACAATATCCGCTACAGATTGACGGATGTTGAGACGAACGAAGTTCTGACCGGGAAATTCAACAAAGACATCGGAGCGCGAGACGGCACATTCGTTCCTGCTCCAATTTTTGCTGGCGGCACCGCGACATTGGGAACCAACAACTCGAAAATGTCGTATCAGAACATCGGCGGCAATATGCACATTAATTGCAGAGTTAGGGTTCCCGTCACCCATTCCGAGACAGCAAAAGCTTTCCGAATCCCAATGCCATTCACAGCTGATGATCCAGCGGACATGACCACGCCTTTGGTCATGGGGAGAGTGCAGGGGTTTACTCTTCCTTATGGGTCTGGGGTGGATGACGTGCTGAATGTGTATGCAGAAATGCCAGAAGGTCAGGATTACGTTAACTTTTTCTACAACAGAAACGGCGGCGGGACACCGATCTTGATCACATCCGATCACATTACCACCGGGACATTGGTGTGGTTGGAGTTCAACGGCTTAGTGTCGGTAGCGGGGTAGGAACATGGTCACCAGAGCAACAAACCCCGTCCGCAACAGCCGCTACACCTTCCAAGGCAAGCCGTCTGACGCCGATGTTTCGACCGCAATGGACGAGTTCCTGCAACTGCTCGACGAGGAAGATGCCGAGGGCTACATCCCGCAGGGCGATTACACCATGTTGAGCATGGTCGAGCGGACCTTTGGGGCAACCAAATTCGGTTTGCGTGGTGATGGCAGGGATCGCGCCAGGTTCGTCATTCCGTCATCAAACACGGATGGCGCCTTCAAGCTGGACAGCACCTCCCGAGACAACGCCGTTACCCTCAAGGACTTCACGATCATCGGGCAAGGTATCCATGACTACGGGTTCTTCTGGGAGCAACCCCACGGCGGCGTCAGCTTCAACCGTTCGATCAGTGCCGAAAACCTGCGGATCCACTCGGCCGACCGCACGACGCAGTACTTCAAGAAGTACCTGACAACGGAGGGGGCATGGCGTCCCCTTTTCGACAACATCACGTTGGGAGAAGCGCCGGGTGGCCTGAACCGTGAAGATGGTTCCCTGATGTATGCTCCGACATGGGGTCTTGGCGTTGACGGATGCTATGCGCCGCACCTGCAAGACAGCTACATCTTCGGCGCCAACACGCTGGTCCGGGCTCGGGTGTACGAGGCGACGATCTCGTCTGTTGCAGACAACGGCGACGGCACGATCCGGTTCACCATCAGTAACCCGCCGCACCAGTTCCAGACCGGCGCGCTGGTCACGATCTACGGGACAACCCTTTACGATGGGGTCTACACCGCGACCAATGTGGTTTCGTCCAACAAGACGCAGTTCGACATCACCGAAACCTTTGCCGGAACCGCGACAGGCAACGCGACCTTGGAGCAAGCCGGTGAAGGCATGTTCCTTCTCAACACCGCGCTGAATGGCGGTCGGACGTGTTGGGATTGGAAGCGACCCGCTGGACGGGAACCGCTGATCTTTGCGGAGAATGTCCATACCAACTACCTGGTGACCGGATGGCAGTTCAACGGTGCCAAGCTGATCCAAGCGAACAACTGCGACTTCTACCAGGATGACAACACCGGGTCAGGCACCGCGGCAGATCCTGTGGTCGACGTGAAACTGCTGAACGCTTCGGAGATCCTGTTCACGGCCAACACCCACCACTTCGGCGGCAAACCGGAACGGCAGATTTTCCAGATCTCCGACGATGGTTCGGCAGAGTCCGGTCAGTACGGCAAGATCACCGACTGCCTGATCACATGCGACCACGAAACCACGATTGTCTGTGGTGCAGGGGTGAGCGGTATCCACTTCACCGGCAACGTACTGGTGCGGGCCCCGAGCAGCGCCATCGGATCGGACACCGGCAACGCCAACTACATCCAGACCGACTTGCAGGGCCGCGCGATCGAGGGAACATGGACGCCGGTTTTGGCCTTCGGCGGGGGAGCAACCGGCATCACGTACAGCACGCAGGCCGGTCGTTGGGAACTGATCGGCAACAAGCTGCATGTTGAGATTGATCTGGTCCTGACAGCCAAGGGATCGTCCACCGGCACCGCGCTGATCGGGCTTCCAACTGCGCTTCCCGGTGCTCTGGCGATCCAAACGCAGCGGGGCATGGTTGAGTGGTCGGATTACGCCAACATGTCCTCCCTGTCCGTTCCTGGCGGTATCGTCACCACTGCGGCGGGCCTGACACTGATCAGCCGGACAGCAACTGGCGTCACCAACATGACCCACGGCAATTTCACGGACACATCTGAGGTGCGGATCAACGCCGTGCTGAGCATGGCTTGATGATCTGAAACGGAGAACGATGTGACACAGCGTATCGAAAACTCAGACCGCGGGATCACCCTAAACAAGGGGCTTGCATGGTCGATGGCCTGCGGGATGATCGGGGCCGGACTGTGGGTGGGTATCCAACTGGCCTCCGTCACCACCAAGATCGACACGATGTCCAGCGCGTCATCAGAGGCAGCAGCGGCCCGCATGTCGTTGGAGGTCCGCATCCGGGCCCTTGAGAACGCGGCCACCCAAACCCGCGTCCAGTTCGAAACGCTTTACCAGACCATGCAGGAAATCAAAGAGGACCAGCGTGAAAGCAATGACCTGCTGCGGCGCATTCTCAACGAGAGGACGAAGTGATGAAACTCATTCCGAACGCCAAGCGGGTTGCCCTGCGCGCTCACTCGATGTGGGCGAACTACCTTGGCATCCTGTGCCTGCTCATTCCCGAAGCCGTGTACTGGCTGACCGGGATCGACACGAACCCGCGCTTCTGGTGGGTGACAGGGCTGGTGCTGATCATCTACGGGGCGCTTGGAAGGCTCAAGGATCAGGGCATCAACACGCCGCCGGTTGTGGCTCTGCTGGCTGCCCTCCTGTTTCTCCCCGGCATGACCCGCCCCCCGGCCACTGAGCCGCTTCCAGTACCCCCCGCAGCGGTTCAGGCAGGTATCGTGTCGGAAAGCGCGTTTCTTGATCTGGGGGTGCCTCTGATCGCCCGGTGGGAGGGTAAGAGGAACGCCGCATATAAAGACATCGTGGGGGTCTGGACGATCTGCTATGGTCACACCCGCACCGCGCGCCCTGGCATGGTCCTATCTGATGCGGAATGCACTGCTCTGCTGCGATCCGAGGTGCTGGAATACCGCAAGGGCTTGCATGGCTACTTCACCTCCCAAACCAAGACCCAGCGCCTGACGCCCGCCCGTGACGCCGCATACACCTCGTTGGCGTTCAATGTCGGTATTGCAGGGGCAGGCAAGAGCACGGCAACCCGGCGGCTTAACGCAGGTGACATTGCCGGTGGTTGCGAGGCCCTGACATGGTGGAACAAGGCAGGTGGTCGCGTTGTGCGTGGTCTGGTGCGTCGCCGTGCAGAGGAACGGGAATATTGCTTGCGGGGGCTGTCATGACCGACATCCCCAGCCTTTTCGAACTCGCTCTTATCTCGAACGTGATCGGAATTGCCATCGTTCTTGGCCTCGTCGTCGGCCTGCTGATCTGGTGGCTGACGTGATCAAGTACGTCGCCATTGCAGCCCTTGTGGCCTGTTTGGGCCTCTGCGGGGCGCTGTGGTGGCAATCCGGCGCTCTGGACACCCTGCGCGACAACAACGCCCGTCTGGAACGAAATGCTGCGGTACTGACAGAACAAGCCGAACAAGCACGCCTTGCCGCCGATGTGGCCGACGCATCCCGCCAGCGTGTTGAGCGCATGAACGCGGAAGCCAGCGCTACAATCGAGGCAATCCGAAACCTTCAACTTGGGGAGTGTGCAGATGCGCCTCTGGATCCTGCTCTTACCGATCTGCTTGGCCGCCGGTAGCTGCCCGAAAGATATCGAATATGTGCCGGTGCGCCCCGATGTGTCGGCCGATCTGCTGCGGCCCTGTCCGATCAGTGACCGCGTAGCTGAAACCTATCGCGATCTGGCTATCCTCGCGACGGAGCATCTGAACAGCGCCAACTGCGCCAATGACAGGATCGGTGCGCTGGCGAAGATCGTCGGGCCAAGTGATGTGGCCCCTTGATCCCCTTCATTGGTCAGAACGGCTGATCAGAGACCTTCCCCCGCCACGCCTCTACCGCTTCCGCTTCGGTCGGCTGCGGGGCTTCGTGGACCATTGTATCAGCATTGTCGCAGAAGTGGCTAATCGTCCAGCCCGCATCCGTCTTTCGGGGTTGCTCGGGGTAGTTGCCGCATACCATGCAGGCCGGGAGGGGGGTGGAATTGATCGCCTCGCAGATGATCCGAGCCAGCCGCTCTTGCACGTCCTTGTCCCTCAAAGTGTCGTCGTGGCACAGGAAGGCGATTTGGCCGATCATCCGGCCATCCTCGGCCAGCAGGTGAACGCTGTTGCCCACGACGCTTGACCAGTGACCCATTTCAGCTTTCATCTTCATCAGATCAACCCCTTTTCCAGCGCCAACCATTCTGGTAGGGATAGCGTTTCGATGCCCGCGAACCCGGACGGTGAAATTTCGACTTGAGAAAAAGGCACCCATACCGATTCCTCTTTGTTCCCGGTGTGGACCAGAGCCGCCTTTTCGGTGCGGTGCGTAACTTCAACGTCAATATCAATGATGTTGCTTTTCATCGTCATTCTCCTTCGGGCCTCAGCCCTGTTGTGGGGTGGTGATTATTGCGAGCTGTGCAGCCGCATCCCGCGCCGCCTTTCCTGCTGCCGGGTCTGCGCGCAGATAATCGAGGTCAGCGTGTGTCGGGTCGATCAGCGCCAGCAGAAACGCCCGAGTGAGAGCGTGATATTCGCCACCCCCTCTCGGCACATGGGCGTCGTATGCGGCGGCTGCGTATGCCCCAGCGGTGGTGGCGGCCTTTTCAAGTTCGCGCTGTTCATCGGTCAGCCTCTCGCATCTCATGAAAGCGTCCAGCGCGTCGAGCATTTCTTTGGCGGTCTTCTTGTGCTGCATCGGTTTCTCCTAGTCAGTTGAATTGATCAACTCGGACACGCCAGCGTCGATCTGCTCCTGCCAAGTGTCGCGTTCGATGCCGTCTTGGCCGATCCGATACCTTGGGATGCCGGTGACGCGGTGAACCTCGCGGACAGCGCCACGATGAATAGCCAGCAGACGAGTGACCGTTTGGTCCGGACCCGATGCAAAGTCCAAGCCAATCACCGGCGCAGTCTGCGGGGGGAGCGCAGGGGCTATGACCGCCGCGCTTGCCGTTAAAAGAAATGTTCGCCTATCCATTCATTCTCCTTCTCGCGGTACACCCGCGTTCCATCCCATTGATTTCCATGGGGCGATGAAGCGAATATGCGGTACACATTTCGCCATAAAAACAAGGTGTTTGGGGGGTTTGACGGTAGGCCCGGCAGGACTTGAACTCTGCGCGTCAGAACCCGGCCCGAACGGAACAGGTACAGAACGGGAATGGGTAGCACTACTGGGTAGCCGGGTAGCATCCCATAGGCGCAAATTCTGCAAGTGCTTGAAAGTAAATGGAGGCGAGTAGGAGAATCGAACTCCTGTACACGGATTTGCAATCCGCTGCGTAACCACTCCGCCAACTCGCCAGCCGATGGGGTGATGCACTGCTATCTGATCACATCTGTGCCTGCAAGTCCCATGAAGCGGTGAAAATGAGGTTCGGGCCGTTGCCGCGCCGCGAGTGATGTGGCACACCTGATCAAAGAGAATCTGAACAGATGAGTTTAGCTGATGATCGATTTCGCCACGCGCCGCAATATGATGGTCGATACCCAGGTCCGACCCTCCGATGTGACCAAGTTTCCGATCATAGAGGCGATGCTGTCCGTGCCGAGAGAGGACTTTGTTCCATCTGCCCAACGCGAAGCGGCCTATATGGGAGAAAACCTCGACCTGGGGCAGGGGCGTGTCCTGCTTGAACCGCGCACCCTGGCCAAGATGCTGGATGTTCTGGCGATCACCAACCGGGAACTTGTGATGGATGTCGGTGGGGGCATGGGCTATTCCACCGCAGTGATCGCCCATATGGCCGAAGCTGTCGTTGCCGTCGAAGAGGATGAGGCCATGGCCCATGAGGCGCAGGAAGCGCTGATGGCCGCCGGGGCGGACAACGCGGTGGTGCATGTCGGCCCGCTGGTCGAGGGCGCGCAGCAACATGGCCCCTATGACGTGATCATCCTTCAGGGCGGCGTGCAGCAGGTGCCAGCCCCCTTGCTCGATCAGCTCAAGGAAGACGGGCGGATCGCGGCATTGTTCATGAACGGTGAATTGGGCGAGGTGCGCGTCGGCCGCAAGCGCGGCGCGGACATCAGCTGGCGGATGGCCTTCAATGCGGCGGCGCCGGTATTGCCGGGTTTCGGGCGCGAGGTTGCCTTCGAATTCTGATAAAAACAGACCCGGCGGCGTGCCGGGCCGGGGATATGAGCAGAGAGAAACTCATGATGCAGGTGATTTCCATCCAGAAACTGCGGCGCGCGGCGGGCATTGTCTGTCTTGCGACGGCGCTGGTTGCCGCGGACCGGCCGGCTCAGGCCGAAACATTGGCGGATGCGCTGGTCGGGGCGTACAACCATTCAGGGTTGCTGGAACAGAATCGCGCGGTCCTGCGGGCCGCCGACGAAGATGTCGCCGCTGCCGGTGCCGCGTTGAAGCCGGTTCTGCGCTGGACCGCTGGCCTGACCCAGAGCTACCGCGATTCGCCGCCACAGGGCTTTTTCGCGACAACAGGCAGTTCCAATTCGCTGACTGCATCGATCAACCTCATTGCCGAGGTGCTGATCCATGATTTTGGCGCCTCGGCCTTCCGCATCGAGGCGGCCAAGGAAACGGTGCTTGCCACCCGCGATTCGCTTTTGAACGTCGAACAGCAGATCCTGTTGCGCGCGGTCAGTGCCTACATGGGGGTGATCGAAGCATCGGAATTCGTGGCGCTGCGCCAGAACAACGTGCGGCTGCTGACGCAGGAGCTGCGCGCGGCACGCGACCGCTTTGAAGTCGGTGAGGTGACCCGGACCGACGTTGCATTGGCCGAGGCACAGCTGGCGAATGCCCGAAGCGGCCTGGCCGGGGCCGAAGGCGACCTGTTGCGCGCGCAGGAAGAGTACCGTACCGCCGTGGGCCGCAAGCCCGGCCGGTTGAGCGGACCGCCCAAGCTGCCCGCGATCAGCAATGACATCGACACCGCCAAGGGGCTGGCATTGCGCCGCCATCCGCTGCTGCAGTCGGCCCAGCATCAGGTGGCCGCTGCCGACCTGTTGATCCGTGCGAGCGAAGCGGCGATGGCGCCGCAGATCAAGCTCTCCGGCTCGGTCGGCGTGTCCGAGGAATTCGGCAACCAGAATTACAACAACAATGCCTCCATTGGCCTGGGCGTCAGCCAGACCATCTATCAAGGCGGTGCATTGTCATCTGCCGCGCGCAAGAGCATGGCGCAAAGGGATGCGCAGCGGGCCAATCTGCATGTGGTGCGCTTTGATGTCGAACAGGCGGTTGGCAATGCCTATGCCGGATTTGCCTCTGCCAAAGCGCAGCTTGAAGCATCCGAGCGTCAGATTCGCGCGGCACGCATCGCTTTCCGGGGCGTGCGCGAGGAAGCGACGCTGGGCGCGCGTACCACATTGGATGTGCTGGATGCGGAGCAATCCCTGCTGGATGCCCAGTCGACACAGGTTTCGGCCCGCGCGAACCTTTATATCGCCGCCTATTCGATCCTCTCGGCGACGGGGCAGTTGACAGCGGCCAGCCTGGGGCTGCCGGTCCAGATCTATGACCCTGCGGGGTATTACAATCTGGTCAAGGACGGCCCGGCAAAGGAATCCCGGCAGGGGCGTCAACTTGACCGTGTTTTGCGCGCTTTGCAAAAAGACTGACAATTTTCAGCGCCCCATTGTGGGAATCTCTGATCCGCGCTAACCTCCGCGTGAGGAATGAGTGGTAAAAATCTATGTCCGACCCCGTCACAAATGCCGAGGTGGAGGATGTCCTGTCTTCGATCCGCCGTCTGGTTTCTGAAGATAAACGTCCTTTGCAGACCAAAACCCGGCCCGTTGTCTCTGACCGGCTGGTGTTGACCCCTGCCTTGCGTGTTGCAGAGCCCGACGTCGAAACGCCGGACAAAGCTGACGATGCCATGGCGCAGGACTGGTCCGAAGAGGATGCCGCATTCGAGGCGGCCTATGGCGAAGATGCGAGCGATGAAACCTCGGTCGGGACGGGACCTGCGCCCGATACCGCGGCAGGTGATGAAGCCCTATCCGCCGCGCCGGACGTCGCCGGTGATCCGGGTTCCGGTGATTTTGAAACAGATCTGGATGACCCGGCCCTCGATTACGAAACCGATCCCTATAATTTCGCCGATGATGCCGACCAGGATGGCGAGGGGGGCCGTGACGGCTACGCCTTCGATGACGCTTTCCAGGATGCGGACGAGGATGAAGCCGTGGCACCGGGGCCGGATGCGGATGATGATGCCACCCCCGCCCGGCATGACGCCCAGGCCGCAACGCTGAGCGCCAAGATTGAAGCGCTGGAAACCGCAATTGGCAATATTTCAGAAACCTGGGAACCGGACAGCCCGGGTGATGGTGAATATTCCGGCACCGAAGCGCCTGCGATGGCATGGGAAGATGATGTGGAGCAGACGGTCTCGACCGCGCGCCTGCACAACCTTCCCGAAAACCGGGGCGAACAGCCGGATCCCGCCAGCTTCTTCAGTGACCGGAGCGCGGAAGATCAGGCCAAAGCCGACCAGCCTGATGCGGTGGAAGATGCCAAGGCGGCAAAATCCGACGAACGCCCTGTGTTTGCCGAAGATGATCAGTTGCTGGACGAGGAAGCGCTGCGCGATCTGGTCAGCGAGATCGTGCGGGCCGAACTGCAAGGCGCATTGGGGGAACGGATCACCCGCAATGTGCGCAAGCTGGTGCGGCGTGAAATCCACCGCGCCCTGACCGCGCAGGAACTGGAATAACGCTCAGAGCTCGCCTGCAAGCGACAGCAGCAGGTCCAGGTCCATGTAGCTTTCGACATGTTCCGCCAGCGCGTCCAGCGTCTTGTCCACGCCAAGATCGAACTGGTGGGATGAGGTGACGCCGAAATCCGCCAGATAGGCGCGGCGGAAATCGTCGGACGTGAAGATCCCATGCATGTAACATCCCTGGACGCGGCCATCTTCGCTGGTGGCCCCTTCGGGTGTGCCATCGAAGCTCAGCCAGCCCCGCGCGCAGTCAGGGCCGGTGGTTTCCCCGATATGAATCTCATACCCGGACAGGGCTGTGCCGCTTGCCGGATGGGTGCCGGTCTTGAGGGACAGGTGCTTTTTGGGGGCCATCACGGTCTGAATGTCGAGATGCCCCAGCCCGGCCACTTCTGATGGCGGCCCTTCGATGCCATGCGGATCGGCGATCCGACGCCCCAGCATCTGATACCCCCCACAAAGCCCCAGCACATGCCCGCCACGCCGGATATGCGCGGCCAGGTCGATGTCCCAGCCTTCGGCGCGAAAGGCCTCAAGATCGGAAATCGTGGCTTTGGAGCCGACCAGCAGCACCAGATCGGCCTCGGCGGGCAGGGGCGTGCCGGGCATGATCATGCGCAGATCCACGCCCGGCTCGGCGGCCAGCGGGTCCAGATCGTCGAAATTGGCAATGCGTGGCAGGCGCGGCACCGCGATCACGCAGCCCGCACCGCCGGAGCGTGCGCGAGCGGGCAGGTCCATCACGTCTTCGGCGGGCAGGCGGTGCGCCTGGTCGAACCAGGGGATCACGCCCAGGCTGGGCCAGCCGGTGCGCCGCGCGATGTCGTCGCGGCCCGCATCGAACAGGCCGCGGTCGCCGCGGAACTTGTTGACGGCAAAGCCCCGCACCATAGCGTTATCCTGCACTGACATGACCGCCTGCGTGCCCACGATCTGTGCGATCACGCCGCCCCGGTCGATGTCGCCCATCAGGATGACGGGCACACCGGCGGCATTGGCAAAGCCCATGTTGGCAATATCGCCCGCGCGCAGGTTGGTTTCTGCCGTGCTGCCTGCACCCTCCACGATGATCAGGTCTATGCCCTTCGCCAGCCGGTGAAAGGACTCCAGCACATGGGGCATCAGCGCCTGTTTGTTCGCGCCAAATGCCGCCGCCTCCTGATGGCCTGCCACCTTGCCCTGAACCACCAGCTGCGCCCCCGTGGCCGACTGAGGTTTCAGCAGGATAGGGTTCATGTCCGTATGCGGCGGCACCCCTGCTGCACGGGCCTGCAGCGCCTGAGCGCGCCCGATCTCGCCGCCGTCTTCGGTCACGGCGGCATTGTTGGACATGTTCTGCGGCTTGAACGGGCGCACCCGCAGGCCCCGGTTCACGCAGGCGCGAATCAAACCGGCCACGATCATGGATTTCCCCACGTTCGAACCGGTGCCCTGGATCATGATGGCTTTGGTCATTTCAGCGCCTTTGCAACTGGTGCGCAAGCTGGCGCAAATCGCGCGGAGGGAAAAGGGGGATGTGACCACGGCCCTTCCGTCCCGCGCGAAAAAAAACGCAGCCCTGAGACTGCGTTTGATCTTGTTCTGATAGCGGAGGGAGGATCAGGCCGCTTCGGCCTGCTGAGCAGCATTGCGCCGCTCGGATTCTTCACGGCTCAGGGCGACGGAGGTCCTGACACCTTTTCCAACGAAATCCATAAGCCCGGTCACGACGCGTTCGTTCGGGTCGATGCCGGCACAGCTCAGCACTTCGCGCCCGTCACGAGACCGCGCCCAGCGGGCAATCTGCTCTGGTCCGTTACCGTATTTCTTGTCGTCCGCAATCGCGTCATCAAGCGCTGCCAGTACCACGGCAGCGAAGAGTTTCCTGGCCCGATTTCCTTGCTCGTTATTGAAAGCGGTGCCATCAACGAAATCTTTCATCTCGTCGTCCTTTCTATTATTCTTGCTCTTGTCATTTCGGCGTGCGGCCTCTTATGACGGATATCACTCGATTCGGATACCGATATTTCGCATGTCTCCCATGCAGTGAACGCATGACCTTTCGCGGTTGCAGCATGACCCGCGCTCGCCTTGCAGGGAGCCGATGCGCCAGATATAGGATGCGATGAACATACATCAACCTTTATGACGGTTTTGCAAAATGCCAAAAATCAATGGAAACGAGATCCGCCCCGGCAATGTGCTGGAGCATAACGGCGGCCTCTGGGCAGCGGTCAAGGTCGACCATGTGAAACCCGGCAAGGGCGGGGCCTTTGCCCAGGTAGAGCTGCGCAATCTGCGCAATGGCTCCAAGCTGAACGAACGCTTCCGGTCTGCGGACAAGGTCGAGCGTGTGCGGCTGGAACAGAAAGATCAGCAATTTCTGTATGAAGACAATGGGATGCTGGTCCTGATGGATACCGAAACCTACGAACAGGTGCAGCTTTCCGCCGAGCTTCTGGGCGACCGCCGCCCCTTCCTGCAGGACGGCATGATGATCGTGGTGGAATATCACGAGGCAGAGGCGCTGAACGCCTCACTGCCGCAAAAGGTCGTTTGCAAGATTGTCGAGACCGAGCCGGTGGTGAAGGGGCAGACCGCTGCCAACTCCTTCAAACCTGCCATTCTGGACAATGGTGTGAAGGTTTCCGTGCCTCCCTTCGTCGGCCAGGACGAGGATATCGTGGTCAACACCGAGACGATGGAATACGTCGAACGCGCCTGAGGCGTCAGGCCCTTGACGTGACGTTATGCTGCGCGTGCAGCGCAAACCGGTGCGGATCGGGGCGAGGCCCGCTCATTTTGTCATAGCTGAACCCGACCCCTTCCATGTGACCTGGGCGGTATCGGCGGTCATCGGACCCGTAGCGCGATCAAACCTGAGGTAGGCGATGGCCTTGCCATCCGCCTGCGTCAGCAGGGTGCCCGCGGGTTTGTCACCAGACATAAGCTCCGTGCCCACATCGGCCGATCCTGCGACATCGACCTGTGCCAGACCCTTGCGCAGCGTCGTCTTGTGCCGCATCCGCGCGGTCACTTCCTGGCCGACATAGCAGCCCTTCCGGAAATCGACACCGTTCAGACGGTCCAGCCCGGCCTCCAGCACGAATGTATCGGGCGTCAGCTCCACGCCGGTTTCGGGGACAAGATGCGCCACGCGCAGGCTGTCCCAATCGGTTTCGTCATCCGTCTGCGGCTCGGCGCGATAGGCGCGCCAGCCCATCTGCGGATGACGGGGGTCGGCATAGCCGTCGGGCGGCGGGGTCCCGGTGCCGCGATGCAGGTGCAATCCGGTGTCTTCGATCGTGACTGAGGCGCGCAGCTTGTACATCGTCAGCCGCTGCACCAGCATATCTCCCAGGCTCTCCGCGACATCGAGCAGGACCGCGCCATCCTCCTGGCCAGTGACAAAAAAGTCGGCCAGATACTTGCCCTGCGGCGTGAGAAGGGCGGCATAGATCGGCCCCTTTTCCAGTTTGCGGATGTCGTTGGTGATCAGGCCCTGAAGGAATTCGCGGGTGTCCTTGCCCGACAGGCGCAGGATACGGCGGTTTGTCATGATGGTGTCCTTTCTGCGGTAGCCATGACATATAGCTTCCGTCCAGCGTTCAAAAGGGGGCACCATGCGCGCGCCGATCACGGTCATCATTCCGACATTGAATGCGGCAGACGTGCTGCCGGATTGTCTGACGGCGCTGATGGAAGGGCTGGAGGCGGGGATTATCCGCGAATTGATCGTCAGCGATGGCGGATCGGACGATGCAACCGCCGCGCTGGCACAGGCCTGGGGCGCGCAGGTGCTGCAAGGCGCGCCGTCGCGCGGGGGGCAGCTGCGCCGCGGCTGTGCGCAGGCCAGGGGCGAGTGGCTGCTTGTCCTGCATGCCGATACGCGGCTGCAACCCGGCTGGGCCGATTGCATGCGCCATCACATCCGCAACAGCGGCAACGCCGGGTGGTGCCGCCTGAGGTTCGACAGGGGCGGGCTGCCGGCGCTGTTGGTCAGCGGCTGGGCCAACCTGCGCAGCCGTTTCGGACTGCCCTATGGGGATCAGGGGCTTCTGATTTCAAAGGCGCTTTACGAAAAGACCGGCGGTTTTCCCGACATCCCGCTGATGGAAGACGTGGCAATCGCGCGCGCCTTGCGGGGGCATTTGTCGGGGCTTGATACCGTAGCCGTCACCAGCGCCGAGAAATACCAGCGCCAGGGGTGGCTGCGACGGGGCCTGCGCAATCTGTGGACTTTGCTGCGCTACAGTGCGGGCAGCGACCCGGAGCAGCTGGCTCAGGGGTATCGGCGGTAGGGCAGGTTGATCCGGGAAAATCGCGGTGCAAACCTGCCGACCGGAGGTTCTGCTGACCCTGCGGTGTCTTCCGGTCTGCGTCGCGTCACATGATGACATGTCATTTTTGACATGTCTCAGAAGACATATCTTGCATGACATGTCATCATTCCGACCATAAGGACGGCTTGGCCATGCGCCTCAGGCGGTCGATCAGCCGGTCAATCAGCCAGCCAATATGGTCCGCCCGGTAGTCAGCGAAGGCCCCGGCCAGATCGCGACGATCAGCGCACCACCTGGCAATGCTCAGCCGAACAGGCGCTGGCCAATCCGTTGCAGAAGGTTTGGGGCGGCGGGGGCAAGCCCCCGTTCACGGGCCCGCAGCGCCCGCATGCCCCGGATGTCCGACACGGTCTTCCCGTCTTCGAACTGCAAGCGATAGAGGTTTGCATAGATCCCGCCGCGCGCCAGCAACTCCTCATGGGTGCCTTCATCCATCACCTGGCCCCGGTCCATCACGATGATGCGGTCGGCGCTGCGGATGGTGGCCAGCCGGTGGGCGATCACGATGGTGGTGCGCCCGGCCGAAAGCCGGTCCAGCGCGTCCTGCACCACCTGTTCAGACTGCGCATCCAATGCGCTTGTCGCTTCGTCCAGCAGCAGGATCGGCGTGTCGCGCAGCAGCGCACGGGAGATCACCACCCTTTGCCGTTGCCCCCCCGACAGGGCAGAGCCGCGCGGCCCCACCTTCGTATCCAGCCCGTGCTCAAGCTTGGGCAGAAAATCGGCCACATGGGCCGCTTTCAGCACCTCCTGCAGGCGCGCCTCGCTGACATCCGTCCGGCCCAGCACGATGTTCTCGCGCAGGGTCTCGTCAAACAGCAGCGCTTCCTGCGTCACCACAGAGAAGAGACCGCGCAGGTCCGCCAGCGTCAGATCCTTGACCGAGGTGCCACCGATGGTGACCTCGCCCTCCTGCGGGTCGATGAGCCGGGTCAGCACGTTGAAAATCGTCGACTTCCCGGCACCCGAAGCCCCGACAAGCGCCGTTGTCTCGCCTTCCTTCGCGGTCAGGGACAAACCGTCCAGCACCTTGGCCTCGCCAAAGGACAGGGTCACATTCTTCAACTTGATATCGGTGCCGGGCAGCGGCAGTGCCTTGGGGTGCTGCGGGTTGGTCTGGGGCGCGGGGGCATCCAAGAGCTCCTTGAGCCGCTCCAGCGCCGCTGCCGCCGTCTGCCACAGCCCGCTGACCCCGCCCAGCCGCCGCAGCGGACTGAAGGTAAAGCCCATGGCGGTGAAAAACGTCATGAACTGGCCGATTGTCTTGTCACCCGAAATGATCTGACTGCCGCCATAAAGGATCACAGCCATGAAACCGATGCCGGACATGATGTCGATCATCCCCGGTATCGCGGAATTGCCAAAGGCGGCGCGGACTTCGGTGGTGATGAACCTGCGGGTCAGGTCGCGGTATTGCCGCGACTGGTATTCTTCCAGCGCATTCAGCTTGATCTGGACGATGCCGTGAAACACCTCGTCCAGCCGGGTTGCCAGATGTGCGCCCAGATCACGCGCTTCGCGGGCACGGCGGCGCACAAAGCGTTGGGCGGCAGCAGCGGGCAGCACCATCAGTGGCACCCCGATGCAGGCCAGGAAAGCCCAGACCGGATCAATCGAGATCGCCACCCCCAGCAACACCAGCAGGCCGATGGCATCGCGGCCGGCACCCGTGATGACCGCGCGCCAGACATCGCCCACGGCATTCACGTCCGACTGCACCCGCTGGATCAGGAAGCCGGGGGGATGCGACTGGTGAAACGCGCCATCCTGGACCATCAGCTTGTCCAGCAGTTCGATGCGCATGTCGGCGGCGGTGCGCTGCGCGATGCGGGTCAGCAATACCTTCTGGATCACCCCGGCAATGGCGCGCATCGCAAAGATGCCGACCAGCACCAGCCCGACCCATTTGAGCGCGCTGCGGTCCCCGGCGACAAAGACCGTGTCGAACATCGGCTCCATCAGCCGTGCCAGAGCACCCAGCGTGCTGCCCTCGATCCCCATGAAGATCATGGCGACGATCATCAGCTTGGTGTGTTTCTTCAGGTAATCCCGCCAAAGCCAGCGCAAAAGCTCGCCCGACGTGTAGGTCTGATCGTTCATATCGACGTGGACGCTCCTTTGGGGCGGTCTGCAGACCTGTGTACGCAACCCATGGGGACAGGGCAAGGCAGGTGAGATATTGACGCCGGATCAAGGGGGCGTAGTGTCGGCCCGATCATAGCTACCACAACAAGGCATACCCATGGCAAAGACTCCGAAACTGGCGCAGGGGCGTCCTTATCTTGCGATTCCCGGACCTTCCGTCATGCCCGACGCGGTGCTGCGCGCCATGCACCGGGCCGCGCCCAATATCTATGCCGGTGAGCTGACAGAGATGATGCCCGGGCTGGTCACCGACCTGAAACGGGTCGCGCGGACGGATCATCATGTGGCCATGTACATCGGCAACGGCCATGCAGCATGGGAAGCCTCCCTCTCCAATGTGCTTCAGCCCGGCGACAGGGTGCTGGTTCCCGCCACCGGGCGGTTCGGGCTGGGCTGGGGGCAGATGGCCAGAAGCCTCGGGCTGGAGGTGGATATCATCGACTTCGGCAGGCAATCCCCGATGGACATGGACCGCATCGCCGAGGCGCTGAAGGCCGACACGGGCCATCAGATCAAGGCGGTGCTGGCCGTGCATGTGGATACGGCAACCTCCATCCGCAACAACATCGCGGCCCTGCGCGCGGTGCTGGACTCTGTGGACCATCCCGCGCTGCTGATGGCCGATTGCATCGCCTCGCTGGGCTGTGACGTCTTCGAGATGGATGCCTGGGGCGTGGATGTCATGGTGACGGGCTGCCAGAAGGGCCTGATGGTGCCGCCGGGCATGGCCTTTGTGTTTTTCAATGACCGGGCGGAGGCGGCGCGCGCCAGACTGCCCCGCGTCAGCTGGTACTGGGACTGGAGCCCGCGCGCCCACCCGGAGGAATTCTTTCAATACCACGGGGGCACCGCCCCCACCCACCATCTATATGGTCTGCGCACCGCCCTCACCATGATCCACGACGAAGGGATCGAACAGGTCTGGGCGCGCCATCTGTTGCTGGCCCGTGCGGTCTGGGCCGCCTGCGAGGCCTGGTCCACGGCCGGCACCTTCGGGATGAATGTCGCCGATCCGGCCAACCGCAGCTGCGCGGTGACCGCCCTGCGCCTGCAAAGCCCGCATGCCACCGAATTGCGCAACTGGGTCGAACAGGAGCTGGGCCTGACCCTTGGCATCGGGCTCGGGATGGCCGAACCCGGCGATCCGGCGCGCGACGGATTTTTCCGGCTGGGGCACATGGGCCATACCAACGGCCATATGATCATGGGTCTTCTGGGCGGGATCGAGGCCGGCATGCGCGCAATGAAGATCGAACACGGCCCCGGCGCGCTGGAGGCGGCAGCAGATGTGATCGCAGGCGTTTAGCCTTCCAGCGCCATGATCATGTCGACCCTTGTGGCATGGCGTCCGCCTTCGAAGGCGGTGTCGAGAAACGCATCGACAATGTCGAGCGCGACGCCGTCGCCGATCACCCGCGCCCCCAGGGCCAGCATGTTGGCATCGTTATGCGCGCGGATCATCCGGGCCGAGAAGGCGTCAGAACAGACGCCGCAACGAATCCCGGCTACCTTGTTCGCCGCCATCATGATCCCCTGGCCGGTGCCGCAAAGCACGATCCCCAGCGCGCAATCGCCTGACGTCACATGCCGCGCGGCGGCGGCACCGTGGTCGGGGTAATGCGTGCTCTCGGGCGTCTCGGGGCCGATGTCGACCACCTCATGGCCACGCGATGTGACATGGGCGGCAACGGCGCGGCGCAGGTTGATGGCGGCATGATCGCTGGAAAGCACGATGCGGAGGCTGGAGGACATGGGGCAGGCCTTTCGAAAGGGTGTCTGGGGCGCGTTGGCCGCGCGCGCCCCTATTGCCGTGTCGCGGCGATGCGATCAATCACCTTGTTCACCACCCAGCCCAGAACCGCTGCCGCGATCAGGCCCCAGATTGCCCAGATCGCCATCAGCACCCACGCCAGATTGACGCCGAACATCACGATGCAGGCCTGAGTGTAGTTCGGGGCAGCGGGACGGTCGTGGGGCTCGCGCATCGGTCTCTCGCAGCTTGATCGTGATCAAGTATATATGCCGATTGCGCCGAGTCAGCCCTTTTCTGCATCCGCCAGCGCAGCCGGCAGCGCTGCGGCAAAGGCATCGAGATCCGCAGGCGTGCCGCAGCTGACGCGAATACAGCGGTTCTGTGGGGCCGCGAAGGGCATGCGCACAAAGATGCCGCGCGCAACCAGACCGTCCAGCACAGCCTTGGCAAAGGCGTGGTCCCGACCGCAATCTATGGTGACGAAGTTCGCCGCCGAAGGCAGCGGTGTCAGCCCGTGTCGGCCTGCGATCTGCGCGATCCGGTCACGGGCGGCGGCGATTTCGGCCTGCACATGGGCCAGCCAGTCCGGATCCTCCAGTGCCGCCAGCGCACCGGCCTGCGCCGCGCGGTTCATGCCGAAATGGTTGCGGACCTTGTGGAAGGCGGTGATCAGTTCAGGCGCCCCGAGCGCATAGCCCACCCTTGCGCCTGCCAGCCCGTAAGCCTTTGAAAAGGTGCGCATGCGGATGACGCGCGGATCGTCAAAAGGCAGCGGCAGCGCGGTGCCTTCGGGGGCCGTTTCCACATAGGCTTCGTCCAGGACCAGCAGCGTGCCCTCGGGCAGATTGCTCATCGCGGCGGCAATATCGGCACCCCGGTGCCAGCTGCCCATCGGATTGTCCGGATTGGCCATATAGACCAGCTTGGCATCCACTTCCGCCGCCCTGGCGAAAAGGCTTTCCGGGTCTTCGCCATCCGCGACGTAAGGCACCTTGTGCAATGCGCCACCGAAACCCGCGACATGGTAGTTGAAGGTCGGATAGGCGCCGTCCGAGGTGACAACCGCATCCCCGGGTGCCACGAAAAGCCGCACGAGATAGCCCAGCAGCCCGTCGATGCCCTCGCCCACCACGATATTCTCCATCGTCGTGCCATGGTGCCGGGCCAGGGCCGCGCGCAGATCGTGGCTTTCGGGATCGCCATACATCCAGTGGCCGGTTTCAGCCATGGCCGAAAGGGCGCGGGGCGAGGGGCCAAAGACATTCTCGTTCGCGCCCAGCCGGGCGGTGAAGGGGCGTTTTTGCGCACGTTCCTGGGTTTCGGGCCCGACAAAGGGGACAGAGGCGGGCAGGGAATGTGCAAGCGGGGTGAGGCGATGGTTTGTCATGCGGTTTGATAGGCCCGGTCGGCGCGCCGGGCAAGGGGGTGCGCGCTGCAGCCCTGCTCCGGAGTGCCGCAGCGTTGGGCTGGCGCGGTGGCGCGGCTTGCGCTCTACTGTCCGAAACCCTGCAGGAGGATGCCATGAGCCGCGTTTCGATCACCTATGAAAATCACATCGCCTTTGTCCGCCTGACCCGGTCGGACAAGATGAACGCCGTGGATCAGGAGATGATCGACGCGGTGATCGCCGCCGGGAACGAGGTCGCGGCATCGGAGGCGCGTTGTGTCGTGCTTTCCGGCGAAGGCAAGGCTTTCTGCGCCGGGATCGACATCTCCGGTCTGTCGGGCATGATCGGAAAGGACCCGGCGGAATTGCTGATGCCGCGCAGCCATGGCAACGGCACCACGAACCAGTGGCAGGAGGTCGCGATGGTCTGGTCCCGCATGGAGATCCCCGTGATCGCCGCCATTCATGGCGTCTGCTTTGGCGCAGGCATGCAGCTGGCGCTGGGGGCGGACATCAGGATTGCGGCACCGGATGCGAAATTCGCGGTGATGGAGATGAAATGGGGCATCGTGCCGGACATGGGCGGCATGGTGCTGCTGCCGAAACTGGTGCGCAGCGACGTGCTGCGGCGGTTGACCTATACGGCGGAGCCGATCGGCACCGCACAAGCAGAACGCTGGGGGCTGGTGACCGAGGTGGCCGAGGATCCGCTGGCGGCGGCAACGGCGCTGGCAGAGGTCATCGCGGGCAAGAGCCCCTCGGCCATTCGCGCGGCCAAGCGGCTGATTTCACTGGCGGAGGTTGCGGGGGAGGCGGCGGTTCTGGAGGCGGAATCGCGCGAGCAGGCCGATCTGCTGGGCAAGCCGCACCAGATGGAGGTGGTCGCGGCCGAATTCGGGAAACGCCCCGCTGTTTTCAAGTAGCCGCGGCACCGGAAACATGAAACGCGCGCCAGGGCGATGGCGCGCGCATGTGTATTTGCCGGAACAATGAAAGAGGGGGTCAGCCCATTTCCGCCAGCCGGTCAAGGGCGGCCTGAAGCTGGTCTGCCTCTTCCTGCCGGGCGTCCAGGTTGGCCTGGGCCTCGGCAACGACCTCTTCGGGGGCGGAGGCGGCGAACTTGGGATTGTTCAGGCGTCCCCTGAGCCCGCCGATTTCCTTGGCCAGCTTGTCCAGCGATTTTTGCAGGCGGGCCTTTTCTGCCGCGATGTCGATGATCCCCTCAAGCGGCAGGCCAAGCGTCGCGGCGCGCGCCGGGATGGAGGCGGTGCCCTTTGGGAAAGACTCGACTTTTTCAAGTTTTTCGACGCCGGCGCGCCGCGCGATCAGATCCTGGTTGCGCTCCCATGCCAGCAGGCCCGCCGCGTCGATTTCCGTATAGACCATCGGCACCTTCAGGCTGCCGGGCACGCCCATGGACACCCGCGCCGAGCGGATGTTCTGGATCAGCGAGATCACCCAGTTCAATTCCTCGTCGGCCTGCGCATCCACCATTGCGGCGGCGGTATAGGTCGGCCACGCCGCGTGCACCAGCATGCCGGGACGGTCCTTCTGGCCCCAGAGTTCCTCGGTGATGAAGGGCATGATCGGGTGCAGCAGGATCAGGCACTGGTCCAGCGCCCAGCCATAGGTCGCGCGTGTCTCAGCGATGGCCGCCGCGTCGTCGCCGTCGAAGATCGGCTTGGTGAATTCCAGATACCAGTCGCAGAAGGTGCCCCAGACAAAGGCATAAAGCGTGTTGGCCGCATCGTTGAACCGGTATTGCGCCAGCGCCGCATCGACAGCCTCGCGGGTCTTGGCGATCTCGCCCTTGATCCATTTGTTCACGGTCAGCGTGGTGTCGGGGGGCGTGTCGCTGTGCGGCACCTCCAGCACGCCGTTACGCTCGGCAAAGGCCGTTGCGTTCCAGATCTTGTTGCCGAACTTGCGGTAGCCGTCGATGCGTGCCGTGCTCAGCTTCAGGTCGCGCCCCATGGCGGCCATGGAGGTCAGCGTGAAGCGCACCGCGTCGGCGCCGTATTCGTCGATCAGTTCCAGCGGGTCGAGCACATTGCCGAGCGACTTCGACATCTTCTTGCCCTTCTCGTCGCGGACCAGCGCGTGGACATAGACGGTGTCGAAGGGTTTCTGGCCGACCACGGCATATTGCATCATCATCATCCGGGCGACCCAGAAGAAGATGATGTCGAAGCCGGTGATCAGGACGGAGGTGGGGAAGTATTTTTGCAGCTCCTCGGTCTGTTCGGGCCAGCCCAGCGTGCCGATGGGCCAGAGACCGGAGGAGAACCAGGTGTCGAGGACGTCGGGGTCGCGCGCCAGTGTCGTACCAAAATATTCGTTTTCCAGATGTATATCGCCGAACGGCTTTGCCAATTCCCTACCCGTGGAATCTTTTGCTGTCACATCGTCGAATGGATCAAAGTCAATGATCGTGTTTTCGTCATAATGATAAAAACCTAGCTCATTCAGCTTCGACTTTTCGAGATGTGGGATATTTTTCGGATCTTCAACAACTGTGAACATTATAGAAGCAGATGGTTGCCGTTCACGGTGAAAGGCAATTGCTAATTTTGCAGCTTCCCAAGCATTTTCTGCGCAAAACTCGTTGCCTTCGCTATCGAACCAAACCGGTATCTGATGCCCCCACCACAACTGGCGCGAGATACACCACGGTTCGATGTTCTCCAGCCAGTGGAAATACACCTTCTTGTCCTGCTCGGGCAGGATGGTGACCTCACCATTTTTGACCGCATCAATCGCGGGGCCGACGATCTTTTTGGTGTCGACGAACCATTGATCCGTCAGCATCGGCTCGATCACCACCTTGGAGCGGTCGCCGAAGGGCTGCATGATCTTCTTGGCCTCGACCAGCGGAATGTCGTCGGTGGCAGAGCAGACCCGCCCGTCGCTGTCGTCGATGGGGCCGGGGATCATCACGGCAAGGCCCTCGGCGGTGATGTCGGCGACCACGCGCTTGCGGGCCTCGAAACGGTCCAACCCGCGATAGGCTTCCGGCACGAGGTTCATGGCGGCGATGTCAGCCTCGGTGAAGTCCTGTTCGCCATTGGCGATGGCCTGGGCGACGGCGGCCTCCTCGGCATAGGGCTTGCCATCGGCGCGCATCGCGCCCTTGGTGTCCATGAGGTTGTACATCGGGATCTTCGCGCGCTTGGCGACTTCGTAGTCGTTGAAGTCATGGGCACCGGTGATCTTGACCGCGCCGGAGCCGAAATTCTTGTCGGGGTATTCGTCGGTGATGATCGGGATCAGGCGGCGGTGTTCTTTCGGACCCACCGGGATTTCGCAGAGTTTTCCGACGATTGGCGCATAACGTTCATCCGATGGATGAACCGCCACCGCGCCATCGCCCAGCATGGTTTCGGGGCGCGTGGTGGCGATGGAGATATAGTCGCGCTCTTCCTCGAAGAGGACATTCCCGTCTTCGTCCTTTTCCACATAGGTATAGTTGGCGCCCCCCGCGAGCGGGTATTTGAAGTGCCACATGTGGCCGTCGACTTCGATGTTCTCGACTTCGAGATCGGAGATCGCGGTTTCGAAATGCGGGTCCCAGTTCACCAGCCGCTTGCCGCGGTAGATCAGGCCCTTGTTGTACATGTCCACGAAGACCTTGATGACCGCATCGTGGAAATTGCCCTCTTCGCCCTCGGGGGCGTTGGGGGCGCCGGACATGGTGAAGGCGTTGCGCGACCAGTCGCAGGAGGCACCGAGCCGCTTGAGCTGTTCGATGATCGTGCCGCCGGATTCGGATTTCCATTCCCAGACCTTGTCCAGAAAGGCCTCGCGGCCCATTTCACGGCGCGAGGGTTGCTGGGTCTCGGCCAGCTTGCGTTCGACGACCATCTGGGTGGCGATGCCCGCATGGTCCTGCCCCGGCTGCCAGAGCGTGTCATGCCCGCGCATCCGGTGCCAGCGGATCAGGATGTCCTGCAGCGTGTTGTTGAAGGCATGGCCCATGTGCAGCACGCCGGTGACATTCGGTGGCGGGATCATGATGGAGAAGGTTTCGGCACCTTCGCGGGCATTGGCACCGGCCTTGAAGGCACCGGCCTTTTCCCAGGCGGCATAGAGGCGCTTTTCGGCGTCCTGGGCGTTGAATGTCTTGTCGAGGGCCATGCTGATCCATCCTGTCGTCGTTTGGATGCTGATCTAGCGGAGGATGCGGTGAAGGGAAAGGGTGGCGGTACGAGGCTTCTGCGCGCGGGGCGAAATGTGCCCCGATCCCGGCGGCATCATGGGCCGGACCGATATCCTTTGTGGCACATCGGGCATCTTTACCTCAACGGGACTGGTTTTGTTGAATCTTGCCAAGGGGCGTCATCACTCAATATTGGTGCAAACGTCAGGCATTTCTGACCCAGGCAGGGCGTTCGATGCGGTGTGGGTCAAGGTCCGACAAGCGGGACAAAATTGCCGTTTGCTGCGAAACGTTAAGCCGCGCATCGACGGGCCGTGGTTCGGCGATCCGACCTCAGTGACTGGCACTTAATGGCAGCCAAGCACATCCTAACTAACGATTTGGCATTAGAGCAGCCAAATCGCCGTGCCAGGGGACGGCCCGGCGATGCGCGGCGGCCTGCGGCCTTGATTCCGCGCCGTGAGGAAGCGGAAAGGGCTCAAACCAGCCTTTTGCCACATCCTGCGCGAAAGCCCGGTTTGCCATTCTGGGTCAGTTGATGACGTAAAGGTCAAAACCCTCCGAGGTCGCACACCGGAGCGCTTCTTCATGCACGGCCATCGGCGCTCCGGCCTGTACCGCCAGGCCGGATTGGGCCGGGAAGCTCAGGATTATCCTGACTTTTTGCTTCTTGATGCTCAATTGCTTCTCTGTGTCCTTGGCATCTCATGCGCTGCCGGTGTCGGGGTGCGGGTTGGGCTGGACAACCCATATCTGTCCTATATCTGTTTCACCGACAGACACACCAAGGGGACCGATCATGGATAAATTCGGAAAAAGCCAACCGGTCAAGCGTACCGAAGACATGCGGTTTCTCATGGGCGAAGGGCGCTATGTGGATGACATTGCGCCGGAAGGGGCATTGCATGCCTATTTCCTGCGCTCTTCGGTCGGGCATGGTGTGATCAGTGAGCTGGATGTCTCGGATGCTGCGCAGTCAGAGGGGGTTCACCTGATCCTGACCTGCGCCGATCTGGAAGCGGCTGGCATGGATATTTCGATGTCCGGTGCGGTGGTGGAGAACCGGGACGGCACCAAGGGCGCGGCGCCCCTGCGTCCGATGCTGGCCAGGGACAGGGTCAGATATGTCGGCGAACCCGTCGCCGTGGTGATCGCGGACACGCTGGCGCAGGCGCGCGACGCGGCCGAGCTTGTCATGCTCGACATTGACGATCTGCCTGCCAAGACAGACCTGCATCCGGGCGGCGAGACGCTGCACGCGGAGGCGCCCGACAACAGGGCCTTTGATTGGGGCATGGGTGACGAAGCGGCGACGCAGGCGGCCTTTGACGCGGCGGCGCGGACCGTTGCCCTCGATGTGGAAGACAACCGTATCATCGTCAATTCGATGGAGCCGCGCGGCTGCTATGCGGAATGGCAGGACGGGCGTCTGCATGTCGCCAACAATGCGCAGGGCGTCTGGGTGCACAAGGAGTTTCTCAAGTCTGCCTTTGGACTGGAGGACGCGCAGGTGCGGGTGACCAACCCCGATACCGGCGGCGGCTTTGGCATGAAGTCGATGACCTACAACGAATATTTCTGCGTCGCCCAGGCGGCGCGGGCGCTGGGCCGTCCGGTGCGCTGGATGTCGGACCGGACCGAGGCGATGCTGAGCGACAATGGCGGGCGCGACCTGACCAGCCTTGCGGAATTCGCCTTTGATGCCGACAACCGCATCACCGCCTACCGGGTAAAGACCCGCTGCAACCTCGGGGCCTATAACTCGCAGTTTGCCCAGCATATCCAGACAACCCTCTTCAGCCGCGTTCTGATGGGGGTCTATGACGTTCAGACCACCTGGCTGCAGGCCGAGGGGTATTACACCAACACCGTGCCGGTCGACGCCTATCGCGGGGCCGGACGGCCCGAGGCGATCTATGTGCTGGAGCGTCTGATGGACCGTGCGGCGCGGGAGCTTGGCATCGACCCCTGGGAGTTGCGCCGGATCAACTTCATCAAGCCCGACCAGTTCCCCTACAGGTCCGCGACCGGAGAAACCTATGACGTGGGCGATTTCAATCGCCTGCTGACCCGCGTCGCCCGGGAGGCCGACCGCGATGGTTTCGCGGCGCGCAAGGCGGCGGATGCGGAAAATGGCCTGCTGCGGGGGCAGGGGCTGTGCTATTACATCGAGAGCATTCTGGGCGACCCTTCCGAAGGCGCCAAGGTGGTGTTCGAGGACAATGGCCGCGTGACGATTCTGGTCGGCACCCAGTCGAACGGGCAGGGCCATGAAACGGTCTATGCGCAGTTCCTGTCGGATCAGACAGGTATTCCCGCCGAACTGATTGACGTGGTGCAGGGTGACAGTGACCTGATCGCACAGGGCGGCGGCACGGGCGGGTCGCGCTCTGTCACCACGCAGAACAACGCCACATTGGCCACCGTGACGGCGATCACCCGGGCATTCACCGCCTTTCTGGCCGAGGAAATGGGCGTGGCCGCAAGCGAGATCAGCTTTGACGATGAACGCTTCCGTGCGGAGGGGTCGAACATGACGCCAACCATGCTGGAGGTAGCCGAAATGGCCCGTGCGAAGGGGCGTGACGACCTGCTGACCCATCACGAACGCGCGACGCTGGAAGCGCGCAGCTTTCCCAACGGGGCGCATGTGGCAGAGGTCATCGTCGATCCGGAGACCGGTGTCGTAACCACCGAACGTTATACGGTCGTCGATGATTTTGGAAATCTTATCAACCCGATGCTGGCCGAAGGGCAGGTGCATGGCGGTGTCGCCCAGGGCATTGGCCAGGCGATCCAGGAACGTGTGGTCTATGACGAGGATGGCCAGCTGCTCACGGCATCGTTCATGGACTATGCCTTGCCCCGTGCCGCCGACCTTCCCAATATCAGCTTTGTGTCCGAGCCGGTGCCATCCACGGCCAATGTCATGGGAATGAAGGGCTGCGGCGAGGCGGGCACAGTCGGCGCGCTGGCCGCGGTAGCCAATGCGGTTCAGGATGCGCTCTGGGAGCAGGGGGTGCGTCAGGCGGATATGCCATTCACGCCGCACCGGGTCTGGGAGATGTTGAACGGTGCCAAGATCGCCGCAGAATGAACCCGAAGGGGCACCACCTCAGCGCGCCATCCATGTGATCGTTCTGGACGGCACCCTGTCGTCGCTTGAACCGGCCAGCAGGACCAACGCCGGGCAGGCCTATGGGTTGCTCAAGGAGACCAGAAGCGCGCTGTCGCTTTATTATGAGCCGGGGCTGCAATGGACTCATTGGCGCTCGATCTGGGATGTGATCGCGGGGCGGGGGATCAACCGGCAGATCAGGCGGGCCTATGGCTGGCTTTCGGCCCGCTACCGCCCCGGAGACCGCATCTTTCTGCTGGGCTATTCGCGCGGCGCCTATGCGGTGCGGTCGCTGGCCGGGGTCATGAACATGGTCGGCCTGCTGCGCCCCAATCACAGCACGAAAGAGGCGGTGCGCACCGCCTATCGTCATTATGAAACCAACCCGGCCAGTGCGGAGGCGCGCGCCTTCAGCGCCGCATATTGCCACCAGGGCGTGGAAATCGACACGATTGCCATCTGGGATACGGTAAAGTCACTGGGGCTGAATGCGCCCGTCCTGTGGCGTTTGTCCCGGAAGGTGCACGGGTTTCACAATCATGAGCTCGGTGCCGATGTGCTGCACGGATATCACGCCCTGGCCCATGACGAGACGCGGGTGGCCTATGCGCCGGTGCTCTGGACCACTCCCGAAGGGTACTCCGGGCGGGTCGAGCAGGTCTGGTTCCCGGGCACCCATGGAGACGTGGGCGGGCATCTGGGCGGATTCGAGGCGGCAAGACCCCTGGCCAATATTCCTCTGGTCTGGATGCTGTCAAAGCTTGAGGCGCGGGGGCTGCCCCTGCCGCCGGGGTGGCAGGACAGATTTGTCCAGGACCCGCTTGCCCCGTCGCAGGGGACATTCCGGGGGTATGGCAAATTGCTGGTCACCCGCAGGCGGCGCAGGATCGGGCTGGACCCGTCGGAAAGGCTGCATGTCAGCCTCCACAGCCGTTCGCAGGCCCTGGGAACCCGGCTTGGCCATCATGCAGGCCCCTACGTGCAAAGCACTTCCTAGCCGGGAGCGGTGGCGGATTTTTGGAAAAATCCGACCCGGAAAATTCCAATTTTCCGGCGCGTATGGCTGGCGTCAGGCAATCTTCATCACGATGCAGGTGGTCGAACCGGTGGCATAGAGCTTGCCATCCTCGACGCCCCTGATCTCGCCATGGGCGACCCCGGTGGAGCGGCCCACATGATCGGCAAGGCCGATGCAATCAATCTGCAATCCCAGGGGGATGCTGCGCAGGATATTCACCTTGTATTCCAGGGTGGTATAGACCGATCCCGCCGGGACCTTCGTCATCACCGCGCAGGCCATGGCGCTGTCCAGCAGGGTGCCGTACCAGCCGCCGTGGACCGTTCCCATCGGGTTTGTCACATTGAATTCAGGCGCGCCCCGGAACACGACGCGGCCATCTTCGACCGCATGCAGCCTATACCCCATGGTGGCACCGATCGGGGGGCCGGGATTGGTGCCATCCAGAATCGCCTGCATGAACTCAAGCCCTGACAGTTTCAGGGCCTCTTGCTGGGTCAGCAGTTCTTCGGGGCTTTGGGCTATCTTGGGCATGAAAAATCTCCGGCAAGGCTCTGCCGGAGATGGTAGCGGGCCACCGGGACCGGGCGCAAATGTTACGCGACGTCTTCCAGGGTGACCTGAGGCGTCACGCCAAGTGCGCGGCAGACATCGCGGGTCAGATCGGCGCGGTTCAGCGTGTAGAAATGCAGGTTCTCGACGCCCTCGTCGATCAGGTCGCTGCACATTTCGGTGCACAGGGATGTGGCCAGCAGGTTTGTCCGGTCATCCCGTTCCGCCTTGGCAAAGGCATCGTCGAGCCAGGCCGGAACCGGCGTGCCGCAGCGCTGGGCGAAATTGCGGGCCGATTTCCAGTTCACGATGGGCAGGATGCCGGGAGTGATCGGCTTGTCGATCCCCGCCTTGGCGCAGGCATCGCGGAAGCGCAGGAATGTCTCGGCCTCGAAAAAGAACTGTGTCATCGCCTCTTGTGCACCGGCATCGAACTTGCGCTTGAGCCATTCGATGTTGGCCTCCTGGCTGGTCGATTCGGGGTGCGGGTCGGGGTAGGCGCCGACACGGATGTTGAACTTGCCGGTTTCGGCCAGCGCCGTGATCAGCTCGCAGCTGTCCTGGAACCCCTCGGGGTGGGGGGTAAAGGTGCTGGCCCCGTCGGCAGGATCGCCGCGCAGCGCCACGATGTCCGTCACGCCGATCCTGGCAAAGCTGTCGGCCACTTCCATGGTTTCCGCCTTGCTGGCCCCGACGCAGGTCAGATGTGCCGCAACCGGCAGGCCGGATGTCCGGCGCAGCACATGGGCCGCGTCGTGGGTCAGGTCACGGGTCGTGCCGCCTGCGCCATAGGTCACCGAGAAAAAGCGCGGTGCCAGCGGTGCCAGCGCCTGTGCGGTGTCCCACAGCTTGAAAGCCGCATCCACCGTGCGCGGTGGAAAGACTTCGAAAGAAACTTTGGGCGTGGCCATGTCGGTATCCTTTGAATAACGTGTTGGCACCTTGTTTCATGAATATTGATGTGAGACAAATTCATAACTTTCATCTTCAACATGAGTTCCGCCTCACATGCACATCGAATTCCGTCATCTGCGCACCATTCAGGCCATTCATGAAGCGGGCGGTCTGGCCCGGGCTGCAGAGATGATGAACATCACCCAGTCGGCGCTGTCCCATCAGGTCAAGGGGCTGGAGGATCAGGCGGGGGTGGAATTGTTTGTGCGCCGCTCGAAACCGCTGAAACTGTCGCCTGCGGGCCAGCGGCTGCTCAAGCTGGCCCAGCAGGTACTGCCGCAGGTTCAGGCCCTGCAGGATGAATTCTCGGGCCTGCGCGCGGGCAGCACGGGGCGGATGCACATCGCCATTGAATGCCATGCCTGTTTTGAATGGTTGTTCCCGGTGCTGGAGCAATTCCGCCGCAGCTTTGTGGATGTGGATGTGGACATCCGCCCCGGCCTCGCCTTTGACGCCTTGCCCGCATTGCTGCGCGAAGAGGTCGATCTGGTGGTGTCCTCCGATCCCGAGGATCTGCCGGGTGTCGAGTTTGTGGAGCTTTTCGATTACGAGGCGGTCTTTGTCGCGGCCAGCACCCATCCGCTGGCCACGAAACCCTTTGTCGAAGCCGCGGATTTCCGCAGTGAAACCCTGATCACCTATCCGGTGGAACGGTCCCGGCTGGATGTGTTCAGCCAGTTGCTGATCCCGGCCAAGGTGGAGCCCGTCGCGATCCGGCAGGTGGAGCTGACGGCGGTGATCCTGTTGCTGGTGGCCTCCAACCGGGGGGTGGCCGTCTTGCCCGATTGGGTGGTGCGGGAAGTGAAATACAGTTCCGATTACGTCACCCGGCCCCTGACAAAGGACGGGATCACCCGCAGGCTCTATGCCGCGGTGCGGACGGATGATCTTGAAAAACCCTATATGAAGAAACTGCTTGGCCTGGCCGGTCAGGAAGCACGCAAACTGCAATCGGCCTGAGGCCGCCGCGCGGAAAGCGAAGGTGGGCGGCGCGCCCACCTTCGCCCGGTTCAGCCGACCTTCACGATCGTCTTGCCGGTGTTGCCGCCCCGCAGCATATCCATGAAGGCCTGCGGCGCGTTCTCCAGCCCCTCTGTGATGTCTTCCTCGTATTTCACCCGGCCGTCCGCGACCATCGGGGCGACCTCGGTCAGGAATTCGCCGTAGCGGTCCCAGTGGTTGGCGATGATGAAGCCGGTGACGGTCAGGTGATTGACCAGCAGCGTCCGCCACAGCTTCGGCCCGGTGAGGCCCTGGCTGCTGGCGCCGTCACCCAGCCCGCCTGCATTGTACCAGGCGATCATGCCGCACAGCGGGATGCGTCCAAAGCGGTTCATCTGGGGCAGGGTGGCCTCCAGCACCGGCCCGCCCACGTTCTCGAAATAGACGTCGATCCCGTCGGGGGCAGCCTCCTTCAGCGCGTCGCGCAGGCCGGATACGGTGTCATGCGCGCGGTGATCGACGCAGGCGTCAAAGCCGAAAGTTTCGGTCGCCAGCTTGCACTTGTCGGGGCCGCCCGCGACCCCCACGGCGCGCAGGCCCTTTGCCTTGGCCAGCTGGCCGACCATCGACCCCACCGGCCCGGTTGCCGCGGCGACCAGCAGGGTTTCACCCGCTTTTGGCTTCCCGATTTCGTTCAGCCCGTACCAGCCGGTGAACCCGGGCATGCCCAGCACGCCAAGCGCTGTGGTGATCGGTGCCAGATCCGGGTTCAGCTTGCGGCACATCCGCGCGTCGGCGACGGCATGGCTGGCCCAGCCAAACGGGCCGAACACCGCGTCCCCTTCGGCAAAGCCTTCGGCGTTGGAGGCGATCACATGGCCAACGCTGCCACCTTCCATCTTGCCGCCCAGCGGGACGGGCGCGGCATAGGATTTGGCGTCGTCCATCCGGCCCCGCATATAGGGATCGAGCGACATGTAGGCCACCTTGACCAGGATCTCGCCCGCGCCCGGTGTCGGCATATCGGATGTTTCCAGCCGGAAGTTGTCGTGACCGGGGGCGCCGTCAGGGCGGCTTGCCAGAACGATTTGCTGCATTTGTGAACTCATGAGTCTCTCCGTTTTCTTGCTGCCCCTACCCTGTGGCATTCAACCGCAAAGGCAAGGGTGATCACACGTCACAAGCTGTGCGGGCTTTCCGGGCGATCTGCCCCTTGGCATTCTGTCACGTGACGCATATACGCAGCGCCTGATCCATCTAAGGGGCACAACATGGTTGGCAGTGCGAATCTCAACATCATGATCAAGGCGGCACGCAAGGCGGGGCGCGGGCTGATCAAGGACTTCCGCGAAGTTGAGAACCTGCAGGTTTCCGTGAAGGGCGCAGGCGATTTCGTCAGCCGCGCCGATCTGAACGCGGAAAAGACCCTCAAGGAAGAATTGATGGGCGCACGCCCGACCTATGGCTGGCTGGCCGAAGAAGGCGGCGAGGAAGCCGGGCAAGACCCGACGCGCCGCTGGATTGTCGATCCGCTGGATGGCACCACCAACTTCCTGCACGGTCTGCCGCATTGGGCGATTTCCATCGGACTGGAACACAAAGGTCAGATCGTGGCCGGGGTGGTTTTTGACCCCGCCAAGGATGAAATGTTCTTTGCCGAAAAAGGTGCCGGGGCCTGGATGAACGAGAGCCGCCTGCGGGTCTCGGGGCGCAGCCGCATGATCGAAAGCATCTTTGCCACCGGTCTGCCCTTTGGCGGTCGCTCCGACCTGCCCGCGACGCTCAAGGATCTGGGCCGTCTGATGCCGGTTTGCGCCGGTGTGCGGCGTTGGGGATCGGCGGCGCTGGACCTCGCCTATGTGGCCGCCGGTCGCTATGACGGCTATTGGGAACGCCGTCTGAACGCCTGGGATCTTGCGGCAGGGCTGTTGATCGTCAAGGAAGCGGGCGGGCTGGTTGAGCCGCTCGACCCTGCGGGCGATGTGCTGGAGAACGGCGAAATCATCTGCGGCAACGAAGCGATTTTCAGCAACTTCGCCAAAGCCATCCGCGGCTGAGACGGGCGGCCTTCAGCGGCGGTCTGAAGGGTGGTTCACGCCATCTGTCCATTTGACAGGCTCGTGTTCCCAGGTCTTGACCCCTTTGATGCAGCCCAGGTTCACACCGCATTGCGCAGGATCGGACCGCCGCTGGTGGTACATGTAGATGCCGCAGGTCTTGCAGAAATAATGCTTCGCGGTCCCGGTGTTCCATGTGTAGAGCGTCAGGTTTTCCGCGCCCTTCGTCACTTTGACCGATGCGGTTGTGGCGGTCACCGCCGCCGCTTGTCTGCGCGCGCAGAAAGAGCAGGTGCAGCGCCCGGTATCTGCCAGCCCGCCGGGCAGATGCGCCTCAAGCTCGACGGCGCCGCAATGGCAGGACGCGGTGATATCCATCGGATCCGCGCTCATTGCCGCTTGACCCTGGGAATACGGCTGCGAACGGTCGGATAGGTCGCAGCAGGATGCGGCGGGTGGCCCTCGGTCCGGGACCAGAAGCTGAAACCGCCCCGGCGCAGCCACAGCGGCAGGGTCAGCGCGAGCCCGACAATGAACCCGCCCGCATGCGCCCAATAGGCCACGCCACCGGTTTCGGGCGTCGCCCCCATGCCGCCGATGAATTGCATCGCGAACCACAGGATCAGGATGATCCAGGCCGGGATCGGAAAGATGCGGAAAAACACGATAAAGATGATCAGGATGTCGATCTTGGCCTTGGGGAACAGCAGCAGATAGCCGCCCATCACACCCGCGATGGCACCGGATGCGCCCACCATCGGCACCCATGAGCCGGGTTCAAACAGCACCTGCGCCAGGCCTGCGGCGGTGCCGCAGGCAAGATAGAACAACAGATAGGGGATATGGCCCATCTCGTCTTCGACATTGTCGCCATAGATCCACAGAAACAGCATGTTCCCGGCCAGATGCATCCAGCCTGCGTGCAGGAACATCGAGGTGAACAGCCCGCTCAGACCGCCGCCATCCGTAACCTGCGCCGGGATCAGCGCATAGTTTGAGAAAAACAGGTTGATCTCGCGCGGGTCCGACAGGATCGGCACATAGCTCAGGAAGATCCCGATGTTCAGGATCATCAGCGCGTAAGTCACATAGGGCGTGCGCCCGGAAGGGTTATGATCACGTATCGGAAACATGGCCGCACAATTTGCCATTGCACAGGCCGGGTCAAGTGGTGTTGCCTGCCGCAAAACGAAAGACCACCGCGATGACGATCACCTGCCTGCATACCGCCGATGTCCATATCGCGACTTTCGACGCCTTGTTCGCAATGGCAGGGTTTCAGGGCGTTGTCCATCATGTGGTGAGGGCTGACCTGCTGGCGCAGGCGCGCGAGGAGGGGGCAGAGGCCGCGCGCGCCGATCTGCGGCAGGCCGTCGCGGCACTTGGTGATGCGGGTTCGGTGTTGTGCACCTGTTCGACCCTGGGGCCGCTCATTGACGATATGGCGCAGGCCGATCCACGTCTGTTGCGCATCGACCGGCCCCTGATGGAGAGCGCGGCAAAGCTTGGCGGCAGGATATTGGTGGTGCTTTGCCTTGAAAGCACCCGCCGGGCGACCTGCGACTTGCTGGAGCGCGCCGCGTCAGAGCTGGACCGGAAGGTGCAGCAGGAACTGCTGCTCTGCGCCGGGGTCTGGCCGCTGTTCGAGGCGGGACAGACAGCGGCATTCTCCCGCGCAATCGCGGCGCGTATCCGGCAGGCGCTGTCGGAGACCCCCGACATCAGCGCGGTGGTCCTTGCCCAGGCCTCCATGATGGGGGCTGCGGATTATCTGGTGGACGTGACCGTGCCGGTGCTGTCCTCACCGCAACTGGCGGTGGACCGGGCAATGGAAATCGCCCGGTCCTGATTGATCAGGTCGCCGCACCCAGAAGCTGCGCATTGCCGCCCGATGCGGTGGTGTCCACGCAGACGTGACGCTCGGCGCGCACGCGGGCGGGGTCGGGCAGGCCGGGGATCATCGGCGTGATCGGCCCCTTGCGCTTTGACAAGGCCTGTTCGATGGCGCGGCCGGTTTCCGCGTCACCCCACCACAGGACACCGCCATAGCCGGGACCGTCCGTCAGCGCCGCCGGGTCGATCCGGCCGCTGGCCTGCACGGCAACGCCGCCCAGGGCCTCCACCGCGCGGGCCTGTGCCGCCGCCGCTTCCGCGCCCGGACCCATGCAGAGCAGCGCAGGCCGGGGCAGGGTCGAGAGGCGGTTGGATTCGCCGGTCGGCCCCGGCATCGACAGGGTCTCGATCGGTTTATAGGCTCCATGTGGCGGCAGGGCGGGCAGCTTGTCCTGCGCCTTGTCCCAGGTGCCGTCACGCTGCTGCACATCCGGCGCGCTGAAGCGCGGCAGGTAGTTCGGCCCGCCCGCCTTTGGCCCGGTGCCCGATAGCCCCTCGCCACCAAAGGGCTGGCTGCCCACAATCGCCCCGATCTGGTTGCGGTTGACATAGATGTTGCCCGCCTCGATCCGTTCGGACACATGCTGTACCCGGTCGTCGATGCGGGTGTGCAGGCCAAAGGTCAGCCCATAGCCGGTGGCGTTGATCGCGTCGATCACCTCGTCCAGATCACCGCTCCTGAAGGTCGCCAGATGCAGCACCGGGCCGAAGATTTCGCGCTCCAGATCGGCAATGCCCTTCACGCTGATGATGGTGGGCGCGATATAGGTGCCGCCCTGAGGCGCGGTCAGCTCGGCAATCACCCGCCCCTCGGCACGGGCGGCGGCGATGTGATCCGCGATCCCCTTGCGCGCGGCCTCGTCGATGACCGGGCCGACATCGGTGGACAGCTGCCAGGGATCACCCATGTTCAGCGCCTGCATCGCGCCGATCAGCATCCTGGTGAATTCCTCGGCAATGTCCTCCTGCACATAAAGACAGCGCAGCGCGGAACAGCGCTGGCCCGCCGATTGGAAGGCGCTTTCGACAATCGCCTGTACCGCCTGTTCGGGCAATGCAGTGCTGTCCACGATCATCGCGTTCAGCCCGCCGGTTTCCGCGATCAGCGGGGTGCCGGGGGCGCAATGTTCGGCCATATTGGCGCGGATGCGCATCGCCGTGGCGGTGGAGCCGGTGAAGGCCACACCGTTCACGCGCGCATCGCCGGTCAGGGCCGCGCCCACGTCGCCGCCACCGGGCAGCAGTTGCAGCGCGGTTTCCGGCACCCCGGCGCGGTGCAGCAACTGCACGATCAGATGCGCAACCAGCGGTGTCTGCTCCGCCGGTTTCGCCAGCACGCCGTTGCCCGCCGCCAGTGCCGCAGCGATCTGCCCGGTGAAGATCGCCATGGGAAAGTTCCAGGGCGAAATACAGGTGAAGATGCCCGCGGGCGGTTCGTTCATCGCCTGCCCGGCGTAGTAGTAGAGGAAATCGACCCCCTCGCGCAGTTCCGCCACACAATCCGGCAGGCCCTTGCCCGCCTCGCGGGCCAGCAGGGCAAAGATCTCGCCATAGTTTTCCTCGATCAGGTCGGCGGCTTTCATCAGCACCCGGCGGCGTTCCTCCAGCGGGGCGTCCCAGGGGGCGGCGTTATCCAGCGCCGTCGCCACATCGGCCTTCGACGCATGGCGCACCGTACCGGGGGAGGCATCGGGCAGGGCCGGGTTGGTCACCGCCATCGGCTTTTCCGGCGCGGCATTGCCCGCGATCAGGGGGGCTGCTTCCCAGTGGTGCGACAGGAAGGGCGCGCGCGCCTCCTCCACCTCGGTCAGGGTCTGGGCGTGTGACAGATCGAAGCCCCGCGCGTTCCGGCGATGGGGCAGGAACACCTCCGGCCCCTTCGGGATCGCGACATTGGTGCGGCCCAGCTGTGCAAAGGGGTCGGCGGCCACGACCTCGGGCGGCACATCCTCGTCCACGATCTGGTTCACGAAGCTGGAGTTGGCGCCGTTCTCCAGCAGCCGCCGCACGAGATAGGCCAGCAGATCGCGGTGCGCGCCCACGGGCGCATAGATGCGGCAGCGGGTCTTGTGCTTGTCCATCACCAGCGTATGCAGCGTCTCGCCCATGCCGTGCAGGCGCTGGAACTCGAAGGTTTCCTTGTCCTTTGCCATGTGCAGCACCGCAGCGACGGTATGCGCGTTGTGGGTGGCGAACTGGGGATAGATCCGGTCGGTCATGCCCAGCAGCTTGCGCGCATTGGCGATATAGCTGACATCGGTCGCGGCCTTCTGGGTGAAGACCGGAAAGCCGTCTACCCCGTCCACCTGGGCGCGCTTGATCTCGGTGTCCCAATAGGCGCCCTTGACCAGACGCACCATGATCCTGCGGTCATATTTCTGCGCCATCTCGTAAAGCGCGTCGATCACCGTGCCCGCACGGGGGCCAAAGGCCTGCACCACGATCCCGAACCCGTCCCAGCCTGCCAGCGCAGGCTCCGACATGACGCGCTCGATCACTTCCAGCGACAGGGCCAGCCGGTCGGCTTCCTCCGCATCAACGTTCAGTCCCATGCCGGCGGATTTCGCCAGCAGCGCCAGCGCCCGCAGGCGCGGCACCAGCTCGTTCATCACCGCCTCTTCCTGCGCCACCTCATAGCGCGGATGCAGCGCCGACAGCTTGACCGAAATGCCGGGGTTCTTGCGGATGTCCTCATCTGTGCAGGCGGTTGCGATGGCCGAAATCGCGCGGGAATAGCTCAGATGATAGCGTTTCGCGTCGCGCTCGGTGCGCGCGGCCTCGCCCAGCATGTCATAGGAATAGGTGAAGCCCTTTTTCTCCATCCCCGCCGCGCGTTTCATCGCGGCTTCGATGTCCTCACCCAGCACGAACTGGCGGCCCATTTCCTTCATCGCGCGGGAAACGGCGGTGCGGATCACCGGTTCGCCCAGGCGTTTGATCGCGGCGCGCAGGTGGCGCACCGGGCCGGGCTGATCATCGTCCAGCACGCGGCCCGTCAGCATCAGCGCCCAGGTGGAGGCATTGACCAGCGAAGAGGTGGAATGGCCCATGTGGCGGCCCCAGTTGCTGGGCGCGATCTTGTCCTCGATCAGCGCGTCGATGGTATCCGCGTCCGGCACCCGCAGCAGTGCCTCGGCCAGACACATCAGGGCGACACCTTCGTCGGTGGACAGGCCATATTCGGCCAGAAAGACCTCCATCAGGCCGGGCGCGGTGGTGCTGCGGATGTCGCGGACCAGACCTGCGGCATCGGCGCTGATGGCGGCGCGCGCCTCGTCGCTGAGGCTGGCGCTGTCGATCAGCCCGTCCAGAACGGCCTGGGGGTCGGCATACATGCCTGCGTCGATGCGGTGGCGCAGTGAGGGGGCATTCTGAACGGTCATGGGTTCCTCCATCAGATCATCTGCCAAGTATATCGTATCCTTGCAGGGCCTTTTGACTTATAATCGGATTTCCACGATGCGATTTGCGGCAATTGAGGGGGACGCGAAGTGAAAAGTGACACATTCGAACTGGATCGCTTTGACAGATCGATTCTCTCGGTCCTGGCCGAGGACGGCCGCATCAGCATCACCGATCTTGCCAAGCGCATCGGCCTGTCCAAATCACCCACCCAAGCCCGCCTGCGCCGGCTGGAGGAAACCGGGGTGATCATCGGCTATCGCGCCCTGCTCGACCCGATCCGTCTGGGCCTTGATCACGTCGCCTTTGTCGAGGTGCGGCTCAACGACACCCGGGAGGCCGCCCTGCGCGCCTTCAATGCGGCGGTGGCCAAGGTGCCCGAGATCGAGCAGGCCCATATGATCGCAAGCCATTTCGACTACCTGCTCAAGGTGCGGACGCCTGACATGTCCGCCTATCGCAAGTTCCTTGGCGAGACGATATCAAGCCTGCCGCATGTGTCAAACACCTCGACCTATGTGGCGATGGAGGCGGTGAAAGAGACGATGCTGGCGGATGGTGCTTGACGGATGGCCAATCTGAACCATTCTTAGGCCATGCGCATGTTGATCCTTGCACTGGCACTGTCGCCCGCGATGGCCATCGCGGAGTGTCCCGCGCCGCCCGACGTGCGGTCCGAGATGCTGAACCTCATCGCCAGATCCCAGGCCGCCAAGACCTATACTGACGGGCGCCGGGCCTCGGCCGCAATGTGGGAAGTCTGGCTGCGCGCCCCGGACGAGGCGGCACAAGAGGTGCTGGACGCCGGTCTGCGGCGGCGCGATTCCTATGATTTTGCCGGGGCGCTGGCGGAGTTCGACAGGCTGGCGGACTATTGCCCCGCATATGCCGAAGGTTTCAACCAGCGCGCCTATATCCATTTCCTGCAGGAAGACTACGAAGCGGCACTTGCCGATCTGGATATTGCGCTGGGGCTGCAGCCCCTGCACATCGCGGCGCAATCGGGCCGGGCCCTGACCCTGATGAACCTGGGCCGCATCGATGAGGCCCGTGCGCAATTGCTCGAAGCGGTGGAAAACAACCCCTGGCTGTCGGAGGCCGCATTGCTGGCCGAAGGCGCACCGCTTGGCCCCAAAGACCGCGACATCTGACCATTTACACCCCGGGATCAGCGGCTATGGTGCGGCGCATGCGGGCGTGATGGAATGGTAGACATACCAGACTTAAAATCTGTTGGGGCGTAGCCCCGTGTGGGTTCGAGTCCCACCGCCCGCACCAACTTTTGTTGTGCTACCGCGCGGAGCGCTACTTGAGCACAGGTTTGGTTCGAGGTTTGTCCTCTCACCTGCACCAGCCCTGCCTTTCACAGAGGATGACAGCCCGCCAACCTGTTCCTGAGGCGGGGTCATGTCGACTGGTCAGCGCCACCGGGGGCGGGGCCGGGGCAGAGTGATCCGGTTTCGATGCACCGGCACCCGGTCCGCCGATGCGCGGGAACCCGCCCATTTATTGCGCGATTGTCGTGAATGCCCGGGGAACACCAGATAATGCGGTTCACAGGCCTTCAAACACCAGAGTCGGATTGCAGGCAGGGCGGAAATATCGCTTAATCGGTCTAAGTGTCCGAAAAGGACAGACCGTGGCAACCACGGTGTTTCGGTGTGAGTAGGGGGCGTTGGCGTGGCGCAATTCAAGGCATTGCTTACGAAGAATCGCGGCAAGGCTGCCGGGCTTTTGGCGTTGTTTCTTGCGGCGACGGCACAGTTTGGCGCGGCGGCGAACCTCAAGATCACCGGTATTCCGGAGCGCAGCGATCTTTACAAGACTTTGGCCGGCGGGTCCCTGCTGGTCGAGCAGACGGCGGAAGGCGCCAATCCCAGCTCGCAGGAGGTGGTTGCGGCGGCGCAGGCCGATTACCAGAGGCTGCTGGCGGTTCTCTATGACAACGGCTACTTCGGTCCGGTGATCAAGATCACGCTGGACGGGGTGGACGCGGTGAACATCCCGCCGGTGAACCCGCCGCGGCAGATCAGCCAGGCGGTGATCGCAATTGATCCGGGCCCCCGGTTCCGTTTCGGACAGACCCGTATCGCGCCGATTGTTCCCGGAACCGAATTGCCCGAAGGATTCGCCAGCGGCCAGACCGCCAGCCTGGGGGTATTGAAAAACACGGTTTCTGCCGGGATCGAGGGCTGGCGCGACCAGGGTCACGCCAAGGCCGAACTGGCCAGCCAGGACCTGACCGCGCGGCACGCAGAGCGCACCATTGATGCCGATCTGCGCCTGGCCCCGGGCCCGCGCCTGCGGTTCGGTCCCCTGATCGTCAAGGGCAATCAGGATGTGCGCACCCAGCGCATCATCGACATCGCGGGCCTGCCGGAGGGCAAGGTCTTCTCGCCCCAGGACCTGCGGCTGGCCCGCGAAAGGCTGCGGCGCACCGGTGCCTTCAATGCCGTGGCCCTGCAGGAGGGCGAGGTGATCGGGCCCGGCGACACGCTGCCCATCACCGCATTGATCACCGAAGCGCCGAAGCGGCGTTTCGGTTTCGGGGCGGAGCTTTCCTCGCTCGAAGGGCTGACGGTCTCGACCTACTGGATGCACCGTAACCTGCTGGGCGGCGCGGAACGGTTGCGGCTGGAGGCCGAAGCGGGCGGGATCGGCGGCAACTCCGGCGGTGAGGATTATCGCCTGTCCGCCCGTTTCGACCGCCCCGCGACCTTCAACGAAGACACGAACTTCTACGCGCTGACCAAGCTGGAACAGCTCGACGAGGTGAACTTCTTTTCCCGGCAGCTGGATGTTGAGGCGGGCTTCACCCGCATCGCCAATGAAAACCGGACCTACCGGCTGGGGCTGGGTCTGCGCCGGGCCGAGACACGCGACGCCTTTGGCACCAATCGCTACAGCTTGCTTACCCTGCCACTGGGCATCGAATTCGACTACCGCGACAAGGAACTTGACGCGAAAGAGGGCTATTACATCAACGCCTCGGCGACGCCGTTCCTGGCGCTCAGCGGGGCGGACGACGGGCTGCGCACCTATGTCGATGCGCGCTATTACAAGACTTTCGGGCAGACCCGCCCGGTCACCTTTGCCCTGCGCGGGCAGCTTGGGTCTGTTTACGGGCCGGACCTGTCCGAGGCACCCGCCGATTACCTGTTCTATTCCGGCGGTGGCGGGACGGTCAGGGGGCAACCCTATCAGTCGCTGGGCGTCGATCTGGGTGGCGGCCAGACGGTTGGCGGGCGCTCCTTTGTCGGCTTTTCCGCCGAGGCGCGGATCAAGGTGACCGATGCCATCGGGATCGTCGGTTTCGCCGATGCGGGCTATATCGGGGCCGAGGAATTCTATGACGGGTCGGGCCGATGGCAATCCGGCGCGGGCTTCGGGCTGCGCTATGATACCGGCATCGGGCCGATCAGGCTTGACCTTGCCGTGCCGACCTCCGGGCCGGAGACGGGTGAGAACTTTCAGGTCTATATCGGCATAGGGCAGGCATTCTGATGCGGGGTCTGGTTGCATTTCTCGTGGCGGTCACATTGTGGATCGCAAGCCTTGGTGCCGCCGTGGCACAAGAGGACGACAAGGGTTTTCTGACCCGCGCCATCCAGGACGCGCTCAGCGGGGCGGGACGCACGGTCAGCATCGACGGGTTTCAGGGCGCGCTCAGCTCCACCGCCCGCTTTGACCGCATGACCATTGCCGACAGCGAAGGGGTCTGGCTGACGCTGGAAGACGTGACATTGGACTGGACCCGTTCCGCCCTGTTGCGCGGACGGCTGGAGGTTCAGAGCCTTACGGCGGCGCGGCTGGACCTGCCCCGCCTGCCGCTTCCCGAGGAAGGCGTCGATCTGCCGGAGGCCGAAGCCCAGCCTTTCAATCTGCCGGAACTGCCGGTTTCCATCAATATCGCCGATTTCGGGGTGGATCAGATCAACCTCGGTGCCCCGCTACTGGGCGAGGCCGCGCAGCTGAGCCTGCGGGCCACGGCGCAATATACCGACGATCTGCTGAACCTCGACATCTCGGCCAGCCGCACCGATGCCAAACAGGGTGAATTCGCGATCAAGGCCAACCTTGAACGGTCCGACAACATCCTCGATCTCTTGGTGAAACTGAGCGAGGGAGAGGAGGGGATTGTCGCGAAACTGATGAACCTGCCCGATCAGCCCGCCGTCGAGATGACGGTTGAGGGCAGCGGGCCGCTCACCGATTTCGCAAGCGATCTCAATATCTCGACCGACGGGCAGGAACGGCTGGCGGGGAAAATCACCCTGGGCACCGAAGCCTCGCGCGGTGGGTTCGACACGCCTGACCGGCGCATCCGGGCTGACATCGGCGGTGACGTCACCGCGCTGCTGGCGCCACGCTTTCGCGAATTCTTTGGCGAGGAGGTGCAGCTGAAGATCGACGCGCTGGTCGAAGGCAGCGGCGCGGTCGAGGTCAGCGATTTCACCCTCAAGGCACAGGCCGCCGATCTGGCGGGCCGGGTCACGCTGAACAGGGACAAATGGCCCTCATTCATCGACATCACCGGCACGATTGCCAACCCTGACGGCACGACCATCCTGCTGCCCCTGGGCGGCGAGGGCACAATTGTGAAACGCGTTGGCCTTCGGGTGAATTATGACGCGGACAATGGTGAGGCGCTGAATGCGGATTTCGACATCGACGCGCTGGAAATGGCGGGGCTTGCCATTGAACGCACCCAGCTGGGCCTTGATGGCACCTTGCAGGGCAACGTCGGCTCGGTCGGGCAGTTCCTGGGTGATGTGAGCTTTACGGCCGACGGGCTGGAACTGACCGACGCCGCCAGTGCCGAGGCGATCGGCAGGCGCATCACCGGCAAGGCCAATATCAACTACATCGAGGGCCAGCCGACGCGGATCAGCGATCTGGATCTGACCGGAACGGATTACGGGCTGACCGGCCAGATCATCATAGCGGGTCTTGAGAACAATTTCCGCACCCGGCTCGACATGGCGTTGAGCGCTGCCGACCTCAGCCGGTTCTCGGCCCTTGCCGGGCGCGAGTTGGATGGCCAGACCGACCTGGGCCTGAAGGGCACGGTGACACCGCTGGGCGGCCTGTTCGACCTGAAGGCAACCGGCAGCACACAGGATCTTGCGCTGGGCATCCCGCAGGCCGACGCGGTGCTGAAGGGCCGGACAGAGCTGAGCATGCAGGCCAGCCGGGATGAGACCGGCACCTTCCTGCGCGATCTGGTGCTGAAGAATGATGCCCTGAGCCTGACCGGCGCGGCGGAACTGCGCAGCGATGACAGCCGCGTGCAGGCGGATTTCCGGCTGGAGGATATCGGCCTTGTCCTGCCGCAATATGACGGGCCGGTCACGGTCAGCGCGACGGCCAGGCAGGACAGGCGCGGCTGGGTTGTCGATGCGGTCACCGATGGCCCCTATGGTGCCGCCCTGACAGCCAGGGGGCTGGCGACAGGCCCCGATGCAAGGATCGAATTCACCGCCGATGTGCCTGATGCAAAGCCATTTGCCGAGCAGGTCGAAGGCCCGGTCAAGGCCACCGGCAGCCTGAGCCAGACGCCCGACGGCTGGCGTATCCGCACCGATGCGACGGGGCCCTATGATCTGACCGCGGCGGTCGAAGGGCTGGTCAGCCCGGCCATCGACATCCGTTTCGATCTGTCGGTGCCTGACCTGCAACCCCTGGCCCCGCAGGTGAGAGGGCCGCTGAAGGCAACCGGCACGCTGCGCCAGACCGATGCAGGCTTTGTGGTGGATACCGAAGCGACGGGCCCCTATGGCGCCAAGGCTCTGGTGGCGGGGCTGGCGACCGGCCCTGACATGTCATTGAATTTCAACCTCTCGGTTCCCAATGTGAACCCGTTGCTGCCCGGGGTGAACGGCCCGCTTTCGGCCAATGGCAAGCTCTACCAGACCCCGGAGGGCCTTGCGGTCGACACCCAGGCGAGCGGACCCTATTCGGCACGCGCCACGGTCACCGGCGTTGTCACCGGGGCCAACGCTGCGGTGGACTACACGCTTGCGATGCCCAATCTCGCAGCCATCGTGCCGCAGTTGAACGGGCCGCTTGACGTTGACGGCTCTGCCCGCAGGCAGGGCGGGGCATGGCAGATCAATACCGCGGCGCGGGGTCCGGGTGGCACGCAGGCGCGTGTTTCGGGGCAGGTGGCCGAGAACGGCACCCTGAATCTGGACATCGCAGGCACGGCGCCGCTGGGGCTCAGCAAGCCCTTTATCGAACCGCGCAGCCTTCAGGGGCAGGCACGGTTTGATCTGACGGTGAATGGCCCGCCGGCGCTGTCTTCTGTCTCTGGCCGGATCACGACAACGGGCGCGACCTTGAGCGCGCCAAACCTGCGCATCGCGCTTGATGCGATGAATGCGGATATCCAGCTTGGCAACAACCGCGCCAATATCGACGTGACCGCCAATGCGGTTGGCGGCGGGCGTCTGCGGGTCGGCGGGGGTGTGACCCTGACGGGATCCCTGCCTGCGGATATTCAGATCGCATTGGAAAACGTCGTTCTGACCGATCCCAAGCTCTATCGCACCAGCGTCGGGGGCAATCTGCGGGTCGCAGGCCCGTTGGCGGGCGGTGCGCAGATCAGCGGGCAGATCAACGTGGGCGAGACCAATGTGAACGTCCCCTCGACCGGGCTGACCACCATCGGGGATATTCCCCAGATCACCCATATCGGCGCGGATCAGGCCGTGATCGCCACGCGCCGCAAGGCGGGGCTGACCGGGGCGCAGTCCGGTGCCGACCCGTCAGCAAAAAGCAGCGGGGGCGGCTTTGGGCTGAACCTGCAGGTGAATGCGCCGAACCGCATTTTCGTGCGGGGCAGGGGGCTGGACGCCGAACTGGGCGGTGGGCTGACCCTGACCGGGACCACAAATAACATCATCTCTGCGGGTCGCTTCGAACTGCTCCGCGGCAGGCTGGACATTCTCGGCAAACGCTTTGACCTGGTGGAGGGGTCGGTGCAGTTCCAGGGCGATCTGATCCCCTACCTGCGGTTCGTGTCCTCGACCAAGACAAACGCAGGCGAAGTGCGGGTGATCGTACAGGGACCGGCGGATGAACCGGAGGTGATTTTCGAATCCACCCCGGCGGCACCGCAGGACGAGGTGCTGGCGCAGCTTCTGTTCGGCAAGAACATCGACGACATCTCGGCCTTCCAGGCGCTGCAACTGGCCTCTGCCGTGGCGACACTTGCAGGGCGCGGCGGGGCCGGCGTGGTCTCGCGTCTGCGCGATGGCTTTGGCCTGGACGATCTGGACGTGACCACAACCGACAGCGGTGCGACAGCGGTGCGCGCGGGCAAGTATATTTCGGATAACGTCTATTCCGATGTGACCGCCGCCTCTGACGGCACCGCGGATATCTCGCTGAACATCGACATCACACCGAACCTCAAGGGCAAGGCGACACTGGGTTCAGACGGCGACAGCGGTATCGGGTTGTTCTTTGAAAAGGATTACTGAGGGTCCTGCGGCACGAAGGTCCCGAAACGTCCCTGATCGAACAGCAGGCCCGCGCCGTGGCCCCGGCGCTGCGCTGCATGGGTGATCAGGCCGAGGATGATGGAATGATCCCCTGCCGGATGCACCGCATGGGTTTCGCAGTGAAAGGTCGCCAGCACGCCCGCAAGGGTCGGGGTGCCATGGGGGCCTTCCTGCCAGTCGAAACCTGAAAAATCATGACCCTGGCCCGCGAAGTGCCGGGCCAGTGGGCCCTGATCCTCTGCCAGGATGTGGATGCAGAAATGCGGGGCCTTTGCAAAGATGTCATGCCGCTTGGAGCGCAGCGCTGCGGACCACAATATCATCGGCGGATCCAGCGATACCGATGAAAAGGAATTTGCGGTCATGCCCAGCGGCCCGGTTTCCGTCTGGGTGGTGATCACCGTGACACCGGTGCCAAAACGGCCAAAGGCGGCGCGCAGCGCGGCACCGTCCTGCGCCCGGGGCGCAAAGGAAATCAAATCATTGTTCATCGGCGCCACGGGTGCCACGGCCCTGCCGATTTGTCCAGCGACGCCCATCAGGCCTGCGCCGGGGGATTGAGTGCTGCGGTGTGCTTCATGCCTTCGCATTAGATTTCCATCGCGCCCAAAACATGGCGCAACAGGGGCGGTGTTGCGGAAATCCGCCCCATTTCCCGGAAAGTCCCACACTGCCGGAACCTGCCGGGCCCGCCCGTGTTGTGTTGGCAAGAGAGGCATCGTCACCCGCCGGGCTGACGCTGGCTGTCGGTTGGGGCGGCAGGGCACAAGGCCTTGCCGGTCACCAGGGCACCCGAATGCCGCAGAAACGGGCGTTTCAACAGCGCCCAGCAGGAGATGACTATGACACGCAACATGAAAAACATGAAAATGACCGCTGCCGCCGCCATGATTGCCGGTGTGGCCTTGGGAACAACTGCCTATGCGGCGGACAGTGAGACCGTCGATCACACCGAAATCGGATCGCTGTCCTGTGATGTGGGTGACGGCACCGGCTATGTCTTTGGCTCAACGCGGGAGCTGACCTGCGTCTTCAACCCGGTGGAGGAAGGTCTGGCGGATGAAACCTATGTCGGCGAAATCAACCGCTATGGCATTGACATCGGCAAGACCCAGAATGGCCAGATGTCCTGGCTGGTGCTGGCACCGACGGAATCCGAATATGTCGAAGGCGGGCTGAACGGCAGCTACAAGGGCGTTTCGGCAGAGGCGACACTGGGTGTCGGCCTTGGCGCGAATGCGATGACCGGCGGTTCGGAAAACACGCTGGCGCTGCAACCGATCAGCGTGAACACGCAGACTGGCGTGAATTTCGCTGTTGGCGTGGGTGAGATCAATCTGACCCGCGTGGAAGGGTAATTCCCCTGCCCGACCCGTGAAAAGCCCCCCTCGCGGGGGCTTTTTGCGGTCTGCGGTGCCGGTGGGAAGGGGGCGGATGCTCCTGAACCACGTTTCGGCCAGGCAACCCCGCCGCTGGCAGCATCGCCCGAGGCATTAGCCCAGATAGATCTGACCCGGCGGATATTTGACCCGGGGCACGGCGCGTGTGGCCAGGAAGAACCCCAGCGCCAGCGGGCCGACCCGCCCGATGAACATGATCAGCATGATCAGGGCGCGGCCGATGCCATCAAGCTCTGCGGTGGCGCCCATCGACATGCCCACCGTGCCAAATGCCGATGTCACCTCGAAGGCGAGATCGACAAACTGGCCATCATGGCTGATGGCTATGGCAAAGATGCCTGACAGGACCAGCAACATGGATATCGTGGTCAGCGCCAGCACCTTCAGCACTTCCTCGACCCCCAGCGCCCGGCCAAAGGCGTGCAGGGTGGTCTGACGGCGAAAGAAGGCCACCGTTGCCAGCAGCAGGACCGCAAAGGTCGTCACCTTGATCCCCCCGGCGGTCGAGGTGCTGCCACCGCCCACCAGCATCAGCGTCATTGTCATCATGGCGGTGGAATCATGCATCCCGCCGGTGTCGATCGTGTTGAACCCGGCGGTCCGGGGGGTGACGCCCTGAAACCAGCTCGCCCACAACTTGTCACCAAGCGAAAGCGCGCCCAGCGTGTCGGGGTTGGTCCATTCAAGTGCGGCAAACCACAGGCAGCCCCAGAGGATCAGCAGGGCAGTGCCCATCAGCATCAGCTTGGAATGCAGCGTCAGCCGCCGCCAGCTGCGGGTCTGATAGATGTCGCCCACCACGATGAAACCGATCCCGCCCATGATGAACAGCGCCGGGATCACCAGGTTGATCACCGGATTGCCGACCCATTGCGACAGGCTGTCGGGATGCAGGGCAAAGCCCGCGTTGTTGAAGGCGGAAATGGCATGGAACACCGCCTGCCAGATGCCGTTCCAGCCGTATTCGGGGACAAAGACAAAGGCCAGCAGCAGGGCGCCGATTGCCTCGCAAAGCAAGGCGACCACAATGATCACGCGCACCAGCACCGTCAGATTGCTGATCGAGGTCTGGTTGAGATCCTCGCGCAGGATCAGCCGTTGCGGCATCCCCACCGGAATGCCAAGCGCGCTCAGCACCAGCACCGCGAATGTCATCAGCCCCAGGCCGCCGAACTGGATCAGCAGCGCGATCACGGCCTGACCGAACCCGGTAAAGGCAGCACCGGTATCCATCAGCACCAGCCCCGTTACCGTCACGGCAGAGGTTGAGGTGAACAGCGCTTCCGCCAGCCCGACGTCGCCATGATGCGAAACGGGCAGCCAGAGCAGGCTTGCCCCGATGACGATAAAGACAAGATAGAGCAGCCCCAGAACAACCGGCGGCGGCAGCGCCAGGCCAGAGCCTGTTTTGACCCGCTGTGCGCCTCTGGCCATGTTAAAGGCTGGCCGCGAAGCTGCGCAGGTCCTTGCGCTGCCCCAGTAGCAGCAGCAGGTCGTCGCGCTGCAAGGTGCATGTCGTCCCGTCCTGACCGACAAATTCCGTGCCGCGCATCACGCCGATGCAGCGCAGATTGAATTTCTCGGTATGGGGCAGATCGACCAGCCGCTTGCCCTCAAGGCTTTCGGGGATGCGGAAATTGACCACGTGATAGCCGTTGCCAAGGCTGACATAATCGCGCACCAGCGGGTTGTGCAGCACCTGCGCAATATGTTGGCCCACTTCGATTTCGGGGTGGATCACCCGGTCCACGCCCAGTTTGGACAGGATGCGGTGGTGGGTCTTGGTGGTGGCCTTGGCCCAGATCTGCGGCACCCCGATCAGTTTCAGGTTCATCGCAGTCAGAATGCTGGCCTCAAGATCGGAACCCATGGCGACAACGGCGATGTCACATTCGGCAAAACCGGCCTCGCGCAGGCCCAGATCGTCCCGCGCATCCACGATCACCGCCTGGCTCAGGGATTCAGCATGGGCCGAAACGCGCTTTTCATCCGTATCGACGCCGATCACATGGTTGCCGAAACGCTGAAGTTCCGTTGCGACGGTGCTGCCGAAATTGCCCAGCCCGATCACGCCGATTGCCCGAGTTCCATGTCGTGCCATTGCTGCGCCTTTCCGATCCCGTTCCGACGCTAGTTAGAGCGTTCGGCGGGAAGGTGAAATACCTGTGGCGCGGAAATTGATTTGGGTCAGGTGCATTTGCGCTGCCTCAAGCTGTGTTGATGATCGCGGCGAAAGGTGGATCGCTGTCAGGAATTGCAGCTCCCTCCGGTCTGCACCAGCGTAACGACAGGCGCAGGCCGGGCGGGGGCTCCTGGGCCAGGGACCGCAGAAAAACGCCCCCGCAGATTGCTGCGGGGGCGATATTTTCGCTTCGGCCCCTTAAGGACCCGATCGGCTTTTCAGCGGTTCATCCGGTTTTCGATCAGATCGTCAACGACGGAAGGGTCCGCAAGGGTCGATGTATCCCCCAATGCGCCAAAGTCGTTCTCGGCAATCTTGCGCAGGATGCGGCGCATGATCTTGCCGGAGCGTGTCTTGGGCAGGCCGGGGGCCCATTGGATCAGGTCGGGTTTGGCAATCGGTCCGATCTCGTTGCGCACCCAGCCTTCCAGCTCCTTGCGCAGATCTTCCGAAGGTTCCTCGCCGCCCATCAGGGTGACATAGCAATAGATGCCCTGGCCCTTGACCTTGTGCGGATAGCCGACGACGGCGGCCTCGGCCACTTTCTTGTGGGCGACCAGCGCGCTTTCCACCTCTGCCGTGCCCATGCGGTGGCCAGAGACGTTGATCACGTCATCCACCCGGCCGGTGATCCAGTAATCGCCATCCGCGTCACGCTTGCAGCCGTCGCCGGTGAAGTAATAGCCGGGATAATCGGAGAAATAGGTCTTTTCAAAGCGTTCGTGATCGCCCCAGACGGTGCGCATCTGCCCCGGCCAGCTGTCCGCGATGACCAGCACGCCCTCTGCCGGGTTGTCGGTGATGACCTCTGCCGATGTCGGCTCAAGGATCATCGGTTTGATCCCGAAGAAAGGTTTCATCGCCGCACCCGGTTTCATCGCATGGGCGCCGGGCAGGGGGGTCATCAGGTGGCCGCCGGTTTCGGTCTGCCACCAGGTATCAACGATGGGGCAACGCCCGCCGCCGACAACCTCGTTGTACCAGTTCCAGGCCTCGGGGTTGATCGGCTCGCCCACCGTGCCCAGCAGCCTGAGGCTGGACAGATCGCATTTGGTGACAAAATCGTCACCCTTGCCCATCAGTGCGCGGATCGCCGTGGGCGCGGTGTAGAACTGGTTCACCTTGTGCTTTTCGCAAACCTGCCAGAACCGCGAGGCATCCGGGTAGGTCGGCACCCCTTCGAACATCAGCGTGGTGGCCCCGTTGGCCAGCGGGCCATAGACGATATAGCTGTGCCCGGTGACCCAGCCCACATCCGCCGTACACCAATAGATGTCGCCATCGTGGTAGTCGAAGGTGATTTCGTGGGTCATCGCGGCATAGACCAGATAGCCGCCAGTGGTATGGACCACACCCTTGGGCTGGCCGGTGGAGCCGGAGGTATAGAGGATGAAGAGCGGGTCTTCGGCCCCCATCGCGGCAGGTTCAAAACTGTCGGCGGCGTCTTTGGCCAGCGCGGTGTAATCGACATCGCGATCCGCGTTCCAGGGGACCTCTCCGCCGGTGCGGCGGACCACCAGGCATTTGACGGAAGCGTCGCAGGAGGCCAGCGCCTTGTCCGCATTGGTCTTGAGCGGTGTGTTGCGGCCGCCACGGGGGGCCTCGTCGGCGGTGATCACGACCTTGGCCTCTGATCCCTTGATCCGCGCGGCCAGCGCATCGGGCGAGAATCCGGCAAAGACGATGGAATGGATGGCACCGATCCGGGCACAGGCCAGCATGGCATAGGCGGCCTCGGGGATCATCGGCATGTAGATGATGACCCGGTCGCCCCTGGTCACGCCCTGATCGCTCAGGATATTGGCCATCTTGCAGGTGTTGGCGTGCAATTCGCGGTAGGTAATGTGCAGCGCCTTTTCATCGGGGCTGTCCGGCTCCCAGATGATCGCGGTCTGATCGCCACGGGTGGCCAGATGCCGGTCAATGCAGTTGGCGCTGACGTTCAGCTGCCCGTCCGTATACCAGTTGATCTTGACCTGACCGAGGGTGAAGTCCACGTCCTTGACCTGGCTGAACGGCTTGATCCAGTCCACCCGCTTGCCCTGTTCGGCCCAGAAGGATTCCGGGTCGTTCACGGAGGCCATGTACATGCTGGCATATTGGTCGGCGTTCACATGTGCGCCTTTGACCATGGCATCGGATGGCGGGTAGATTTTGGCGTCAGACATCGGGTGTTCCTCCTTGACAGTATTCTTGCACGCATGATGAGGGGCAGCTCCCTCAAAACACATATCTCCTCTTGCGCGGGATCATAGCGCGCGCTGTAAGGATTGAAATAACCATATGGAATGGCTTGATTTCGCTGTAAAACTATTTCCGTGTTTTTGAACGACTTGTAAACCGGCCTGAAAATACGGTGCAAAATACCCGTGTTTTCAATGCGCTGACTGTCAAATGGCCCTTCCGGGGCGGGGGATTGCAAAACCTGCCTTGCGCCTCTGCCGCGCGGCCGGGCCTGTCATGGCTTTTGCGATGACCCTTTGGGGTTGGCAGCCCGGGACGGTCGCGCTAGCCTTGGTCCAAGCGTGGCAGAATGGCCGCGCAGCTAGGGAGAGATATCAATGACCAACCTCATGAGCGGCGCAGCCGTCTGCGCGCTAAGCATAGCCTTTGTCACCGAAGCTGCGGCAACTGAATGGAATGTATCCGTCTGGGGCAAGCGCCGCGCCTTTACCGAACACATCGAAAAGATTGCCGAACTGGTAAGCGAAAAGACCGGCGGCGAATTCACCATGAACGTGAGCTATGGCGGCCTGTCCAAGAACCGCGAGAACCTCGACGGTATCTCCATCGGGGCCTTCGAGATGGCGCAATTCTGTGCCGGCTATCACCCTGACAAGAACCGCGTCGTGACCGTTCTGGAATTGCCGTTCCTGGGGGTCGAGAACCTTGAACAGGAAGTCGCGGTCTCCAAGGCCGTCTATGCGCATCCCGCCGCCGCCGAAGAGATGGCGCAATGGAATGCAAAGCTGTTGATGACCTCGCCCATGCCGCAGTACAACCTTGTCGGCACCGGCGATCCGCGCACCACGCTTGAGGAATTCGAAGGCATGCGTGTCCGCGCCACCGGTGGTCTGGGCAAGGCCTTCGAGGCGGTCGGCGCGGTGCCGACCTCTGTCACATCAAGCGAAGCCTATCAGGCGATGGAATCCGGTGTTGTCGACACGGTTGCCTTTGCCCAGCACGCGCACCTCAGCTTTGGCACCATCAACCAGGCGGACTGGTGGACGGCCAACCTGAACCCCGGCACCGTGAACTGCCCCGTCGTGGTGAACATCGACGCCTACGAATCGCTGTCGGATGCGGAGCGTGAGGCGCTGGATTCCTCTGTGGACGAGGCGCTGGACCACTATCTGGCCAATTACGGTGAACTGCTCAAGCGCTGGGATGCGGTGCTGGAGGAGAAGGGCGTCGAGAAGGTCATGATCGCGCCGGAAGTGCTGGCAGAGTTCCGCGAAACCGCGGCCGCACCGGCACGGGATGCCTGGATCGCTGACATGGAAGCACAGGGCCTGCCGGGCCAGGAGCTTTATGATCTGGTGGTCTCGACACTGGAAGAAGCCAAAGCCAGCGGCAGCTGACCTGACATCGGGCCGCCCCGCGATTTCCGGGGCGGCCTCTTCGTTTTTGGCGAGCAGCCCCGCGTCGGGCGGTTTCTCAAAAACGGCGAAAATGCCGAACAGGGGAGAGGGACTTATGGCCGGATCGGCGGCAGTGCTGGAGGATTCCAGCCTACTCAGCAAACTTGACCGGATGTTGCTCCCGATTGAGCGTTTTTGCGCGTTGCTTTCGGGTCTGGCGATCTTTGCGCTGATGTTCCTGGCGGCCTATTCGGTCAGTTCGCGCAAGTTTTTCGGCGCGCCGATGATGGGTTATGTCGATTACATCGAGGCCGCGATGCCGATCATCGCGATCATGGGAGTGTCCTATGTCCAGCGTGACGGCACCCATATCCGGATGGACATGCTGGTCTCGGCGCTCAAGGGCCGGGTGCTGTGGTTCTTTGAACTGGTCTCCGTCCTGCTGATCCTTTTGCTGATCGTGGCATTGACATGGGGGGCCTGGGAACATTTCGACCGCTCGTTCGACTGCGCGCGGCCCCTGTGCAGCCGCGACAGTTCCATCGACGTCGGCATCCCCATATGGCCCAGCAAACTCGTGGTCCCGGTCGCTTTTGGCGTGCTGGCGCTGCGGTTGCTGTTGCAGGCCTGGGGCTATGGCCGCGCGCTGGTGCTGGGGCTGGAGAACCCGGCAGGGGTGCCGCTGAACCTGACCATTGAAGAACAGGCGATGGCCGAGGCCCGCGCGCTTGAGGAGAACGGCTGATGGAGCCCATTGAAATTGGCCTTTGGGTTTCGGGTGGCATGCTGGTCATGGTCGTGCTGGGCATGCGGGTGGCATTCGCCGCCGGTCTGGCGGGTTTTCTCGGGCTGTGCTGGCTGCGCTGGAACGGCTTTGACTATGACCCTGCGCGCCTGTGGAAAGCGATAGAGATCAGCGTCAAGATCGCAGGGCTGACCCCCCATTCCAAGGTCAGCGCCCAGGTGCTCAGCCTGATCCCGGTTTTCATCATGATCGGCTATCTTGCCTATTACGCCAAGCTGACGACGGCGCTGTTCGAGGCCTGCAAACGCTGGGTTGCCTGGGTGCCGGGAGGGCTGGCGGTATCAACCGTCTTTGCCACCGCCGGCTTTGCCGCCGTGTCGGGCGCATCGGTGGCAACCGCGGCGGTCTTTGCGCGCATTGCGATCCCCGAGATGCTGAAAGTGGGCTATAACAAGAAGTTCGCAGCCGGTGTGGTGGCGGCAGGGGGCACGCTCGCCTCGCTGATTCCGCCCTCGGCCATCCTGGTGATCTATGCGATCATCGTGGAGCAGGACGTGGGCAAGCTCCTGCTTGCCGGGTTCGTTCCCGGTGCATTCTCTGCCGTGGTCTACGGCGGGCTGATCGTCGGGATTGCGATGATCTGGAAGAACGTCGGCCCGCCGGTGACGGGCTTCAGCTGGAAACAGCGCTTTGAAAGCCTGCCGCCCGCGCTGCCAATCCTTGCGGTGGTCGTGATCATCATCTTCTTTGTCTACAACCCCTTTGGCGACGCCTGGGGCACCCCCACCGAAGGCGGTGCCGTGGGCGCCTTCATCGTATTCCTGATGGCGCTCTATCGCGGCATGCGGTGGGGGCAGTTGAAAGAGGCGCTGCTGGAGACCGCCAAGCTGACGGTGATGATCTTTACCATCATCTGGGGCGTGCTGATCTATGTCCGGTTCCTGGGGTTTGCGGAACTGCCCGATGCCTTTGCCTCCTGGATCACCTCGCTTGAGATGTCGCCGCTGGTGATCCTGATCTGCATCCTGCTGGCCTATGCGGTGCTGGGCATGTTCATGGATGCCATCGGCATGCTGCTGCTGACCCTGCCGGTGGTCTATCCGGCGGTCATGGCGCTGAACGGCGGCGAGCTGGTGTCGGCGGCCGACAGCGCCTTTGGCATGTCCGGGCCGATGTGTGCGATCTGGTTCGGTATCCTTGTGGTGAAGATGGCCGAATTCTGCCTGATCACCCCGCCCATCGGCCTGAACTGCTTTGTCGTGGCGGGGGTGCGCGATGATCTGACGGTGCAGGATGTATTCAAGGGCGTGGCGCCGTTCTTTTTCGCGGATGCGGTGACCATCGCGCTGCTGGTCGCCTTTCCCGGCATTGTCCTGTGGTTGCCGTCGCTGGCGGGGTAAGCGCCGTCAGGCCGCATCCGGTTCTTCATCGGCATCGGGCAATTTCCTGTCCTCGGAGGACAGGAAAAGCCCGATGGTGCGCAGCGGCTCGAAGTTTTCGCAGACCGCCTTGAAGACCACCAGGAAGGGCACCGCCACCAAAGCGCCCGGAATGCCCCAGAGCCATCCCCAGAACACCACGGTCAGGAACACGGCAACCGTGTTCATCGCCAGCCGCCGGCCCACCAGAAAAGGTGTCAGCACCTGACCTTCAAGACTGGTCAGCGCCATGTATCCCAAAGGGGCCAGCAGCGCATAGCCGATGCTGTCAAAGGTCACGATGGCAAAGGCCCCGACAAGCACGGAGCCGATGATGCCGCCCAGATAGGGCAGAAAGTTCAGCAGGAAGGCCGCGATTCCCCAGACATAGGCCTGCGGCATGCCAAGCGCGCTGAGATAGGCAAAAAGCGCCAGACCCAATCCGGCGTTGATCAGCGTGATCGTCAACAGATAGCGCGAGACGCGCCGCTCGATGTTGTAGACCGTGGTCAGGATGCGCTTCTTGCCCGCCATGGTGGGAAAGGCCTGCACCATCTTGAGATAGAACAGCTCGCCCGAGGACAGCAGAAACATCGCCAGGATCAGCGTCACGATCAGCGATGCGCCGATCTGGGTGACGGTATCGAAAGCGGTGTCCAGCAGGCCCGGTTGCTGCACGATCACCTCGGGACTTGCGTCTTTCGATTTGGTGATCTTTTCGACCTCTTCGGTGGCGGTGCGCACCCCTTCGACCGCATCGGTCATCATGCGCAGCTTTTGCTGGATCTCTGCGCCCATTCTGGGCAATTCATCACTCCAGACCGCGACGGTGCCCGCGGACCCGCCGACAACGATGATGATCAGCAGGGCGGTCAGCGATACCAGCACCGCGCCTGAAACCGCATGGGGAATCCCGGCGCGGTAAAGCCCCCTGACCAGCGGGCTGAGGGTCAGCGCCAGCAGGAAACCCAGCATGATCGGCAGGATCAGATCGCGGGCGAAATAGCAGGTACCAAAAAGCGCGACGAGCACCAGGAACTGCAGGGATCGTCGGATCGAGGTCAGATTGTCCAATGAGGTCTCCGGCAGCGGCAGATGCAAGGCAGTGCAGACTCAACACCCGCCGCTTGCAAAAGGTTCCGCGAATTCCGCCGGGGGATGATTCCGCAGTTTCGGCATTTCGCGGTTTCACTGGCGCGGCTTTACAGGCAGCTTGTGCGCAATTTCAGGGATTCGCGACCAAACGGGAAGGACATGCGCATCATGGCACGACACGGGGGACAATTGCTGGTGGACAGCCTGGTGGCGCTGGGCGCAACCAAGAGCTTTGGCGTGCCGGGGGAAAGCTATCTGGCGGTGCTGGACGGGATGCATGACACCGGCGGCACATTCGATTTTGTCCTGTGCCGGAACGAGGGCGGTGCCGCCTTCATGGCCGCCGCATGGGGCAAGCTGACCGGCAGTCCCGGCATCTGCATGGTCACGCGCGGGCCGGGGGCGACCAACGCCTCCATCGGGGTGCATACCGCGCATCAGGATTCCGCGCCGATGATCCTTTTCGTCGGCCAGATCGGCACCGACCAGCGGGGCCGCGAGGCGTTTCAGGAGGTCGATTACCGCGCCGTTTTCGGCACCCTTGCAAAATGGGCGGTCGAGATTGATCACGTGGACCGCATTCCCGAGATCCTGGCGCGGGCCTGGACAATGGCCACCACGGGCCGTCCCGGCCCGGTGGTCGTGGCCCTGCCGGAGGACATGCTGACCAGCATGAGCGATGCAGAGCCCCTGACCGGTCCCGCCCGGATCGAAGAGCCGGCCCCCAGTGCCGCCACGATGCAGGATGCGCTGGCGATGCTGGGCGCCTCCGAGCGTCCGCTGATCCTGACGGGCGGTTGCAACTGGACCGACGCCGGGCGCGCCGCCCTGGAAGATTTCGCCGAAGCCGCCGATATTCCCGTGGTCGCGGCCTTCCGCTTTCAGGACCGGTTCAACAACCTGTCCCCGGTCTATTGTGGCGAGGCAGGGGTGGGGATGCCGCCCCATGTCAAGGATCTGATCCGCAATGCCGATACCATTCTGGCGATCAACATCCGCTTTGGCGAGATGACGACGGATGCCTACAGGCTGCTTGATGTCCCGCATCCGAAACAGAAGATCATCCATGTCCACGGCTCCAGCGCGGAGATCGGCAAGATCTACATTCCGACCCTCGGTATCACCGCCGGGCCCAACGCCTTTGCCGCCGCACTGACCCCGATCACCGGCGGCTGGGCCGACTGGCGTGCCAAGGGCCGCGCGGCATGGGAGGCAGGCTTTGACGCGCCTGCGCAGCCGTCGCCCGTCGACATGGCGATTGCCACCGCCCATCTGCGCGAGGTCCTGCCGGAAGATGCGATCCTGACCAATGGGGCGGGGAATTTCACCGTCTGGCCCAACAAGTTCTACAAGTTCGGCCCCAGGGCGCGGCTGCTGGCCCCGCAATCGGGGGCCATGGGATACGGCCTGCCTGCGGCCATCGCGGCCAAGGTGGCACATCCGGAGCGTACCGTGGTCTGCTTTGCGGGCGACGGGGATTTCCAGATGAACTGTCAGGAACTGGCCACCGCCGCACAGGCGGGCGCACAGCCGATCGTGCTGATCGTGAACAACGGCATCTATGGCACCATCCGCGCCCATCAGGAGCACCACTATCCCGAACGGGTGTCCGGCACGACCATGGTGAACCCGGACTTCACCACGCTCGCCAGGGCCTACGGTTTCCATGCCGAAAGGGTTGAGACCACCGCCGATTTCGCAGCCGCCTTTGACCGGGCACTGGCCTCTGAGACCGGCGCGGTGCTGGATCTGAACGTCTCTGCCGAGGCGCTGACGCCCCGCATGACCCTGTCACAGATGCGCGACGCGGGGCTGGCCGCAACAAAAGCCACAGGCTGAAGCGCCGCGCCTGCGGTTCCGGGGCCGCTTCAGCTGCGGGGCGGCCCCGCCGGGGTCAGCGCGGCAAAGGGCTTGCCCGTGGCGGCCTCGTACTCGACCTCATCCCAGAAGCCGATCAGGATACCTTGCTCCGCCGCCATGCCCTGCTTTGAAAGCACCGCTTTGGTTGCGGTGATCCTGCTGTGGTGGCGCGTGGCCCAGGCCAGAAGCGCCTTTTCCATCCGCGCCCGGACGGCGACATGTTCTTCGGTCTGCGACCGCCCGATGTCCGTCACCTCGTCGGGGTCGGTCTCAAGGTCGAACATCACCGGGTCGAACCCTTCGCAGCGCACGTATTTCCAGCGCCCGTCAAAGATCATCACCGTGCGGGCGTCCTCTTGCGGCATGTTCAGCGCCTTGGCCATCTCCGACCAGCTGTAGTCATGTTCGCTGATCGTATAGCGGCGCGCGAAACCTTCGGTGCCCTGTAGCAGCGGTGTCAGGTCGCGGCCCTCGATCACATGGGGCATCCCGGGGCAGCCAAGGGCCCGCATGAACGTCGGCGCGAGGTCGATCATCTCCACCAGCTCATCGCTGACACTGCCGCGCGTCGCTTCGGCTTCGGGGCGCGGATCGGCGATGATCAGCGGCACCTTGACCGCCATCTCGTGATAGAAATCCTTGTCGCCCATCCAATGGTCGCCCATGTAATCGCCGTGGTCTGAGGTGAAGGCGACGATGGTGTTTTCACTCAGCCCGGCCGTGTCCATCCAGGTGAAGAGACGGCCAAGGTTGTCGTCGAGCTGCTTTATCAGCCCCATATAGGCCGGGATCACATGTTCGCGGACATGGTCGCGGGAAAAGCTCTGGCAGACCCGCGCCTGCAGATAGGCGGCCATCAGCGGATGATCGGTATCGCGTTCGGATGCGTGGCGGATCGGATCGACGACATGGGTGGCATCATACATGTCGTGATAGGGGGCAGGCACGATATAGGGCCAATGCGGCTTGATATAGCTCAGGTGGCACAGCCAGGGTTCATCGCGCGTCATCGCGTCCTGCATGAAGGCGATGGCGCGGTCGGTCATGTATGCGGTTTCGGAATGTTCCTCGGGGACGTTCGCAGGCAGCCGGGAATTCTTCAGCAGCCAGCCGGACAGCCGCGCGCCGTCCGCGTCCAGCCCTGAATTGGCAAAGTCGCCCCAGGGGTTGGCGCTGTCAAAGCCGTGGCGCACCAGATAATCGTCATAGGCTGACCACTGCTGGCGCGGGCTGTCGGGGTGCAACCCGTCATCGCGCTCAAAGGGATCGAAACCGCATTGCGACTGGCGCACGCCGATTTCGCTGGCAGGGTCAATGCCCAGCCAGGCCATGCCATCGCGGTCGGCGATCATATGGGTCTTGCCCACCAGCGCCGCATGCGCCCCCGCAGCCCGCAGGTGGTCCCCCAGCGTGGGTTCCCCGACCCGCAGCGGCATTCCGTTCCAGGTGGAACCATGGCTGCGCACATAGCGCCCGGTATAGGCGCTCATCCTGCTGGGGCCGCACACCGGCGATTGCACCCGTGCCGAGGTGAAACGCACCCCGCGCGCCGCCAGCGCGTCGATGTTCGGCGTATGCAGATGGGGGTGGCCATAGCAGCTCAGATAGTCAAAGCGCAGCTGGTCGGCCATGATCCACAGGACATTCGGGCGTTTCGACATGTGAGGGCTTCTTTGGGTTGCTTCGTGTCCATGACAATGCGTCAACCCGTTGATGAAGCAGCACCCCCTGCCGGTCAAGACAGGCGCGCCCTGGGACAGCCCGTTTGCGGCGCGGCTGTCCTATCTGATGGCGTAAAGGCGGACATGGACCTGTTGCAGATGCCGCGCGCCCACGCCCATGAACAGCGTCCGGTTCACCCAGTCATAACGCGCATCGCCGGTTTCCAGCCGCGCATGGGTGCGCATGTAATAGCTGTCGGCGGATACCTCTTCGCCCCGCATGATCGCTTCCAGCACTTCCGGCGGGCCATGGCGCAATCCGTAGTTCACGATCTCGATGGTGGCGCCGTCGTGGGTTTCCATCGCGTAACGGGTGTCGAGTTCGGCCAGACCGTCCGCAAAGACGGTCTGCCAATCCGCGCCGAGGTTCAGCAGCTTGCCACGCAGCAACGGGCCGCTGACCGTGCCGCCGACAATGGGGATGATCCGTCGCTGCCCCGCCCGGCCCGGTCCCATCTCGCGGATCGGGTCCAGCGCCACACTCAGGTCGCAGGCGTGTTCCAGTCTGGGTTCGGGCAGGTTCATCGGCTAGATCCTTATCTCATTAAACTGTTTACCTGCTAAACAATATCCTGTAAACTTCCCCCAGACAAACAGGGGAGGTGCGCAGTATGGCTGCAGGGGCAAAGGTCCGGGAGGTGGACCAGGATGATAATGACGTCATATCCGACCTTGAACAGTTTGTCGGCTACAACCTCAAGCGCGCCTATGTGATCGTCCAGGCTGATTTCCGTAATGCCCTGGGGCAGGACGCACTGGCCCCGCGGGTGTTCTCGGCACTGTCGCTGGCGGTTCAGTTTCCCCACATCTCGCAGAGCAAACTGGCCCGCAAGCTGGGGATTGAACGGTCCGGCCTCGTGGCCATCGTCGATGAGCTGGAAGGGCTGGGGTATCTTTCGCGCGCAACCGTGCCGGGGGACCGCCGGGTTCAGGCGCTGGTGCCGACAGAGAAGGGGTGCCGCGCCTATGCGGAGGCGGTTGCCACCGTGCGCGCCCATGAAAAGGCGTTGCTGGCCGATCTGACAGCGGCAGAGCAGCAGACCCTGATCCGCCTGCTGCGCAAGATCAGATCGAAAGGAGAAACGGAATGACCTTGCAGGACTGGAGCGGCCATGCCGCGATCGTCACCGGTGGCGCTTCGGGTTTGGGTGCGGCGACCGCCGCCCGCCTCGCTGAGGCCGGGCTGAAGGTGATGCTGTTCGATCTGAACGCGGATCAGGGAGAGGCCCATGCCGCCCGCATCGGCGGCGCGTTCAGCCGCGTGGATGTTTCTGACCCCGCTTCCGTGGCAGAGGGGATCGCGGCGGCAGAGGCGACCTTTGGCGTGCCGCGCGTCCTGGTGAATTGCGCGGGCATCGGCGGCGCTGCCAAGACCGTCTCGCGCGGGGCGGCACATGATCCCGGCTTGTTTCAGAAAACCATCATGGTGAACCTGATGGGCAGCTTCAACTGCGCCTCGCAGGCGGCGGCGCGCATGGTCGCCGCAGACCCGGTGGATGACGATGGCGCGCGCGGCGTGATCGTCAACACCGCTTCCGTCGCGGCTTTTGACGGGCAAATCGGCCAGGTGGCCTATTCCGCGTCGAAAGGCGGCATCGTGGGCATGACCCTGCCGATGGCCCGCGATCTGGCCGACAAGGGCATTCGCGTCTGTACCGTGGCACCGGGGCTGTTCCTGACACCGCTTCTGGATGAACTGCCCGAGGACGTGCAGACCGCACTCGGCGCGCAGGTGCCATTCCCCTCGCGTCTGGGCGATCCGGAGGAATACGCCGAGATGGTCAACCACATCACCGTGAACAAGATGCTGAACGGCGAGGTGATCCGCCTTGATGGCGGCATCCGCATGGCCCCCCGGTAAAGACAGGAACCTGAGATGAAAACCGAGACCGGATTGAAAGCGTCCGACTTCTGGCGGCCGGCGTTCGACTATGAGACTCGGCCCGACGGCACGATCCTGATGCGCCAGCGCGGCGCGCTGGGCGACTTCGAGGCGACGCTGGCGGATTACTTTGACAAATGGGCAGATGCCACGCCGGACAGCACATGGATTGCCCGCCGCCACCAGGGCGGCGACTGGCGGCGCATCTCATACGGCACGGCGCGCAACCAGATCCGCGCCATCGGGGCATCCTTGCTGGCGATGGGGCTGGGGCCGGACAGGCCGCTGCTGATCCTGTCGGAAAACAGCCTGGAACACGCGCTGCTGGGCATGGCCTGCGCCTATGTCGGCATTCCCTATGCCCCGGTTTCCCCCGCCTATGCGCTGGTGTCCAAAGACCATGCGAAACTGCGCGACATCGCCGCCACGCTGCGTCCCGGCGCGCTTTATGCCGATGACGGCGACGCCTTTGCGCCCGCGTTCAGCGCCATCGCCGAGGAAGGCCGGCAGGTCATTGCCCTGCGCAACGCAGGGCAGGGGGCGGTCAGCTTTGAGGAGCTGCTGGCCGGTGATCCTTCCGGGGCAGAGGCCGCGCGGGCCGCTCTGAGTGATGAGACGGTGGTGAAATACCTGTTCACCTCGGGTTCCACTGGTTCGCCCAAGGCGGTGATCAACACCAACCGCATGATCTGCGCCAGCCAGGCGATGATCCGCGACTGCTATCGTTTCGTGACGCGCAAGCCGCCGGTGGTGCTGGACTGGGCGCCGTGGAACCACACTGCGGCAGGCAACAAGGTGTTCTATATGGTGACCACCAATGGCGGCACCTATTACATCGACGATGGCCGCCCGGTGCCGGGCAAGTTCGACGAGACCCTGCGCAACCTGCGCGATGTCGCCTGCAGCTGGTATTTCAATGTCCCCGTGGGTTACGACATGCTGGTTGCCGAACTGGAAAAAGACGCGGCCCTGGCCGAGAACTTCTTTCGCAACCTGGGCATGATGTTCTACGCAGGTGCCGGGATGGCGCAGCTGACCTGGGACCGCCTGCGCGCCGCCGGGCGCAAGGCGACGGGGCGCGAGGTGCTGCTGGCCACCGGGCTGGGCGCCACCGAAACCGCCCCCTTTGCGCTGGCCTGCACCGATGTGCAGGAAAAATCCGGCAACATCGGCGTGCCGGCACTTGGGCTGACCCTGAAACTGGTGCCCAACGGCGGCAAGCTGGAGGCGCGGCTCAAGGGGCCGACGATCACGCCGGGCTATTATGGTGACCCCGCCAAGACGGCAGAGGCCTTTGACGAGGAAGGCTTCTATTGCTTTGGCGATGCGCTGCGGCCTGCCGACCCGGATGATTACGCCAAAGGGTTCTTCTTTGACGGGCGCATTGCCGAGAATTTCAAGCTGACCACCGGCACCTGGGTCGCGGTGGGCGCGGTGCGCGCGGCGCTGGTCGATGCCCTGGGCGGTTTGGTCCGGGATGTGGTGATCGTGGGCGAAAACCGCAGCGCACTGGGCGCCCTGCTGCTTTTGTCGGACAAGGGGGCCGCAATGGCGGAGGCCGCGCTGCGCACAGCCCTGGGCGAGAAACTGGCCCAGGCTGCCAAATCCGCCACCGGCTCTGCCGCGCGGGTGCGCCGGGCGGTTGTCCTGCAGGATGCCCCCAGCTTTGATCGGGGTGAGGTGACCGAAAAGGGATCTTTGAACCAGCGCGCGATGCGCTCGAACAATGAAGAGCTGATTGAACGCCTCTATGCCGATGATCCGGACCCGGATGTGATCACGGTCTGACGTTCAGGCCTCGGCAGCGCTCGCCCCGCGCCGCGCCAGACCCCGGCGCAGGGCAAGTGCGGCCTCAACCACGGCCAGCAGGGTGATCAGGATCAGCAGGGGCGTCGTGCCTACCTCAACGATCATCCAGCCTGCGATCAGCGGAAAACCGAAGATGCCGATGAAATAGGTCAGCGCGAACAATTGCAGGGTCTGCGCGCCCAGATCGTCATCTGCGTCATCGGCGGCCATCGCCACCAGCACGGGATAGGACACCCCGTAACCCAGCCCGAAGAGCACCGCGACCAGCACGTAAAGCGGCAGGCTGTCGCCGCTGACCACGAAAAGGGCAAGCCCCGCGCACATCAGGCATTGCAGCAGCGCGATTGTCATATAGGGGTTCGCGCCCCCGGTGAACCGCGCCATGACCAGCCGGAAGGTCACCGTGGTCAGCGTGTAACTCATGAAGAAATAAGCGTAATCCAGCCCCCGCGCATCGGCAAAGACGGTCTGGAAGTTGTTCAGCCCGGCAAAGATGCTGGCCCCGAGAAAAACCATGAAGACCGGCAGCCGGGCGGGTGATCTGAGCACGCCGGCGACCGCCGCCAGCGTGATCCGCGAAGGTGCCTCGGGCCGGGCGTTGACCGCCTGCGCCTTGATCGGGCGGTCCAGAGCAAGGAACAATGCAGCGCTGACAAGGCATAGCGCGCCGTTCAGCACAAAGGCGTCGCGGATGGTAAAGCCCGCATCCTCCATCGCAGAGGCGATCACCGGGGCAAAGCCGAACCCGGCCATCACAAAAACCGAGAGCAGGGTGAAGTAACGCACCCGCTCGTCCGCGCGCACCAGCCGGGACATGACGATGGGCCCCAGCGAATAGGTCAGCCCCCAGCCGAACCCCAGAAGCAGGCTTGCCGCCGCCAGTCCCGGGCCAACGCCCGGCACGGTGCCATAAAGGAACAGGGAGGCGGAGATGGCGATACAGGCCATGCCCAGCGTGCGCAGGCGGCCCAGAAGGTCCGAGAGGTGCCCGGAGAAATAGACCGTGATCACGGTTGCGGCCGTCGTCAGCAGCAGCATCGTGCCCACGACCTTTTCGTTGGCGCCGAAGCTGTCGAAAAGCCGGGGCAGCATGAAGGTCAGCCCGTAGGCGCCCGCCTGAAACAGGATCGCGGTATAGTAGAGCGGAAAGATCAGTTTACGGGACATGGCCGGACCTGCGTGAAGGCGTGTTGCCCCCCGTGGTAGCAGCCCCCGCAGGCGCGGGCCATAGCCGCGCATGCCTGCGTTATTTGAAACTGTCGATGAACCAGACCAGCCAGAGCGTGATTGCCGGGAACGAGGCAAGGATGACAACACGTATGATATCGGTCAGCACAAAGGGCAGGGCCCCCTTGTAGGTCTCTGAAATCGGGGTGTCTTTTGCCATCGAGTTGATGATGAACAGGTTCATCCCCACGGGCGGCGTGATCAGCCCCACCTCGACCACGATCAGCACCAGGATGCCGAACCAGAGGCCAAAGTCCGCGGTCGACATGCCAAAGTCCAGCACCATCATGATCGGAAAGATGATCGGGACCGTCAGCAGCACCATTGACAGCGAATCCATCACGCAGCCGAAGACGAGGTACATCAGCAGCACGAGGGTCAGCACGAACCAGGGCGAAAACCCCTGTTCCCCGACCCAGACAGAGGCCGATTGCGGCAGCTGTGTCAGCGACAGGAAATTGTTGTAGATGCCGGCCCCCAGGATGATCAGAAAGATCATCGCGGTCGATCCGGCGGTGGACAGCACCGCTTCGCGCAGGCGGTCCCATGACATCTCGCCCGATACCAGTGCCACCAGTCCGGTCCCCGCGGCCCCGACGGCGGCGGCTTCGGTGGGGGTGAAAATGCCCGCATAGATCCCGCCGACCACGGTGATGAAGATGGTGATCACCGGCCAGACCTTGCCCAGGGCGATCATGCGTTCGCCCCATGGCACCCGGTCGCGCACGGCGGCGGAATTCGGAGACAGGCGCACCCAGATCGAAATGGCGATCATATAGCCGATGGCGGCCAGGATGCCGGGGATCAGGGCGGCCACGAACAGCTTTTCGATGTTCTGTTCGGCCAGGATCGCATAGATCACCAGGATCACCGAAGGCGGGATCAGAATGCCCAGCGTCCCCCCCGCCGCCAGCGCACCGGTGGACAGTGAATCGGGATAGCCATAGCGGCGCAGCTCGGGCAGGGCGACCTGACCCATGGTGGCGGCGGTCGCCAGCGACGAGCCGCAGATCGCGCCGAACCCGGCGCAGGCCCCCACGGCAGACATCGCCACACCGCCGCGACGGTGGCCCAGAAAACTCTCTGCAGCCTTGAAAAGAGAGGCCGACATGCCCGACAGCGTCGCAAACTGGCCCATCAGCAGGAACAGCGGAATGATCGAGAAGGAATAGTTGGAAAACGTGCCATAGGTCAGCGTCTTCAACTGGTTCAGGGTCATCATCGGTGTGCCGACGACCAGGTAGGTTCCGCCGACCCCGACCGCGATCATCGCCAGCGCAATGGGCGCGCGCAGAAAGACCAGGATCAGCAGGACCGGAAACGACCAGAGCGCGAGTTCAAAGTTCGACATTTCTATTCCTGTTGTTCCATACCGGCCAGCCTGCGGGCCGAGCGCCAGACGCAAAAGAGGGCAACGATCACGAAGCCGATGGCCCCGACCAGCGAGGCCGCAAAACCCTGCCAGACCGGGATCTGCGCGATCAGGGTGGTTTCGCCATAAGACAATTTGTCCATCATGCCGAGGTAGAGCCGCCAGGTGCCGATCGCGGCGACAAAGGCCATGCCGATGTTGAACAGCAGGTCCAGCGCCCGGTCGAAGCTGCGCGGCATGAAGCTCTGGAACAGGTCCACCCGTGCATGTGTTTCACGCATCTGGGCCCAGGGCAGAAAGGCAAAGATCGCCGTCGCCATGCCGATTTCCGTGATGTCGTAAATGCCCCGGATCGGGCCGATGCCGATGTCCAGCGGCACAAAGGCACGCCCGATGATCGACATGCAGGTGATCAATGTGATCAGGATCAGGATGCCACCACCCGCAAACGCCAGGCCCCGCGCGATGAAATCAGCCAATCTGTAACTTGCCGCGTACATCCGTCACTTCCCCGTTTGAGGCAGAGGGCCCGCAGGCCCTCTGTGATGTCAGATCAAGACTTCAGGTTGCATTTTCGGCGATCAGGGCCTTGGCCCGGTCGATCAGCCCCTGGCCGTCCAGGCCCTTGCCGTCCATCTCGGCAACCCAGCGGTCGATCACCGGCTGCGCGGCCTCTTTCCAGCGGGCGACTTCTGTCTCATCCAGCTGGATGATGTTGTTGCCGTTCTTGACCGCCAGTTCACGTCCCGGCGCGTCATTGTCCCACATCACCTGCGAGGCGAATTCGGACAGTTTTGCACCGGATTCAGCGTCCAGGATGGCCTTGAGGTCATCCGGCAAGGCATCATATTTCGCCTTGTTCATCACCAGCACGATGGTCGCGGTATAAAGCGATTCCGCCCCGGTGAATTCGGTGTGGTTCGACACCAGTTCGGACAGGCGCACCGCCGGGGTGACCTCCCAGGGGATCACGGTGGAGTTGATGACTCCTTTCGAAAGCGCCTCGGGGATTGCGGGCAGGGGCATGCCGACAGGGGTGGCCCCCAGTTCGGACAACATGTCGTTGATCACGCGGGTGGGGCCGCGCACGGTCTTGCCCTTCATGTCCTCCAGCTTTTCGATGGGATCGGTGGAGTGGATCACGCCGGGGCCGTGAACCCAGGCACCCAGCACCTTGAAATCGGCATATTCGTTGGACTGGAAATCCTCTTCGACCATCTGCCAGAAAGCCAGCGATGTGGCGACCGGGCTGGTCATCATGAAGGGCAGCTCAAAGACTTCGGTGCGCGGGAAGCGGCCCGGCGTATAGCCGACCACCGTCATCGACAGATCGACGACACCGTCGCGGGCCTGATCCATCAGCTCGGGCGGACGCCCCCCAAGGGACATCGCATCGAAATGCTGCACGTTCAGGCGGCCATCGGAGGCCTCTGCCAGACGCTCGCCCCAGGGCTTGAGGATCTTTGCGGGCACCGTTGCCACGGGGGGCAGGAACTGGTGCAGGCGCAGGGTGACTTCCTGGGCCAATGCAGCGCCGGGCATGGCGGCCAACATGGCCGTGCCGACAGCGGTCGTTTTCAGAAACTCTCTTCTTTTCATGGTCTTCCTCCCTGTTGTTGTCTGTTCCGCCGCGCCGGGCCTCCTCGCCCGGCATGGGTTATCTGAACTTCGGCTCGCGCTTCTCAAGAAAGGCGCGCAGGCCCTCTTTCGCCCCGTCCGAGGTTTGCGACATGGCCGCCGCAAGGCTTTCGGTAAACAGGCCGTCGTGGCGCGACATGTCACTGATCCGAGAGATCGCCTGTATCATGAGGTAATTCGAAAACGGCGCGTTGTCTGCTATTTTCCGTGCAAGCTTGCGCGCCAGGGGCAGGGCTTCACCCGCGCCGACGCTGTAATGCGCAAGCCCCATCGCCAGACCTTCCTCGGCGCCATAGTTGCGGCCCGTCAGCATCATTTCACGCATCCGGTCAGCGCCGATGATGCGGCTCACGCGCACCGTGGCCCCGCCACCGACAAAGATACCGCGCCGCCCCTCGGGCAGCTGGAACCGCACATCAGGCTCCGCGATGCGCACATGTGTCGCGGTGGCGATCTCAAGCCCGCCGCCGATCACCGCACCGGTCATGGCGGAAATGACGGGCAGGGGGCCGAATTCGATCAGATCGGCCACGCGATGCCAGTTGCGCGAATGGTAGACCCCCGCGACCGGGGCGCGCTGTTCATGTTCGGCCAGGTCCAGGCCGGAACAATAATGCCCGCCCGCGCCGGTCAGGATGACGGCATTCACACCTTCGGGCGGTTTGGAGAAGAATGCATCAAGGTCGCCGACCAGCGCCTCGTTCATTGCGTTCCGCTTTTCAGGGCGGTCGAAAATGATCGTGGCAATGTCGCCGTCAATTTCCACACGTGTGGCTTTGCCGGTGCTCTGGCCATTCTCCATCGGATTCTCCCCCTCCTGGTCGGTCTGGATTTATGTTGTACAGCTTAACAGTTTTCTTGTATAGCGGTTTTTGACGTCAACGTTTTCGGGGAGGCAAACAGGATGGTCGATTTCAGCAAGGTGAAAGCGATTGATTTTCACACCCATGCAGAGGAACCCTGCTGCGACCACCGTGATGACGGGTATAATGAATTTCAAGCGGGCATGGCGGCCTACTTCAAGAATCCCGCCGGGGCCGAAGGCATGTTGCCCACGGTTCAGGACACCGCCAGCTATTACCGCGAACGCAACATCGCGGCGGTGATCTTTCCGGTGGATGCGGAGCGCGAGACAGGGTTTCGCCGCTATTCCAACGAGGAAGTCGCGCAGATCTGCGCCGAGAATGACGACATCCTGATCCCTTTTGCCTCTGTCGATCCGCACAAGGGCAAGGCCGGTGCGCGCGAGGTGCGCCGCCTGGTGCGTGAGTTCGGCGTGCGCGGGTTCAAGTTTCACCCCACCATGCAGGGCTTTTTCCCCAATGACCGGGAAGCCTGCTACACCGTGCTGGAAGCCTGCGCCGAAGAGGGGGTGATCACCCTGTTCCACACCGGGCAGACCGGTGTCGGCTCCGGGATGCGGGGCGGCATGGGGATGCGGTTGAAATACTCCAATCCGATGCACCTTGATGACGTGGCGGTGGATTTCCCCGACATGAAGATCATCCTGGCGCATCCGTCGTTCCCCTGGACCGAGGAAGGTCTGGCCGTGGCCCAGCACAAGCCCAACGTCTATTACGACATGTCCGGCTGGTCGCCCAAATATTTCCCCGAGACCTTCATCCGCTATGCCAATTCGATCCTGAAAAAGAAGATGCTCTTCGGCTCGGACTGGCCCGCAATCACGCCCGACCGCTGGCTGGCGGATTTCGAGGCGGCACCCTTCAAGGACGAGGTGCGCCCGCTGATTCTGAAGGAAAACGCGCTGCGCCTGCTGGGAGAAACTGCCTGAGGCGCAAGCGAAAGAATAAGACACACAATTCTGGGAGGAGACCTGTGATGTTGAAGACAATCGGAACAACTGCATTGATGTGCAGCACGGCCACGCTGGCCATGGCACAGATGCAATGCGAAGGATTGACGCCAGAGGCGCTGGGCCTGAGCGGCGTCAGCTTTACCGAAGTGGCGGCAGTGCCTGCGGGCGATGACAACCCCGCCGCCCAATGCCGCATCCGCGCCACGACCGCCGAACGCAAAGGCACCGACGGGCGCGACTATGCGCTGCGGTTCGAACTGGCCCTGCCGGATGTCTGGAACGGCGATTACGTCCACCAGTTCAACGGCGGCAACGACGGCGAGGTCAAACCCGCCACCGGCGGCATGGGCGCGGGCACGGGTGAAGCGACACCTCTGGCGCGCGGTTTTGCCGTCGTCTCCTCCGACGCAGGCCATGATGGCAAGGCGGTGGCGGACGCGGGCCTTGCCGGTGGCGCGCGCTTTGGCTTCGACTTCGAGGCGCGGCAGATGTACGGCTACAAGGCCGTGGCGCTGCTGGACCCGCTGTCCCGCCAGATCGTCGAGGCCTATTACGACAATGAAATCGGCCACAGCTATGGCATTGGCTGCTCCAACGGCGGGCGGCACGCCATGGTCGCCGCATCACGGATGCCGCAGAGCTTCGATGGCCTGCTGATCGGCGCGCCCGGCTTCAACCTGCCCAAGGCGGCGCTGCAACATGCGGTTGACGTGCAGGCGCTGACAGCGGTTACCGGCGATCTGGCCACGGCCTTCAGCCCCGCCGATCTGCAAACGGTTGCCGATGGTATTCTGCAAGCCTGCGACGCGCTGGACGGGATTGCGGACGGGCTGGTGATGGACACTGCCGCCTGTCAGGCCAGCTTTGACAGTGCCGCGCTGCAATGCGCGGAGGGTCAGAATTCCGCCTGCCTGTCGCCCGAACAGGTGACAGCGCTGAACACCATCCACGCAGGCACCCCTGACGGCGGCACCCCGTTCTACAGCGATTTCCCCTGGGATCCCGGCATCGCCGGTGGCGGCTGGCGCTTCTGGAAACTGGAAAGCCCGATCCCGCCATGGGAGAAGAAGCCAATCATCGCGGTTATGGGTGCCGCGTCACTCGCGCAGATCTTCACCACGCCCCCGACGGAAGTGGCAGGCGACCCCGCCGCGCTGGAACAATTCCTCAAGGATTTTGACCTCACCGCCCGCGCGGACGAGATCTTTGCCACCAGCGATGCCTTTCCTGAATCGGCAATGGAGGTGATGACACCACCGGGGTCGGACAACCCCGAACTGGCGGCTTTCCGCGATGCAGGGGGCAAGATGATGGTGTTCCACGGCGTCTCTGATCCGGTGTTTTCCGTGAATGATACGGCAGATTGGTACGCCAAGCTGGATGCGAACAACGGCGGCAAGGCGGCAGAATTCGCCAGGTTCTACCCGGTGCCCGGCATGACCCATTGTTCGGGCGGCCCCGCGGTGGAAGGGTTTGACATGTTCTCGGACCTGGTCGCATGGGTCGAGAACGGCACCGCGCCACAGGCCGTGACCGCAACGGCACGGGCGTCGAACCGCGATCTGCCCGAGGCGATGGCGGGCATTTCGCGCCCGCTCTGTCCGGCCCCTCAGGTCGCCCGCTACACCGGCGGCGATGCGGGTATGGCGGAAAGCTTCACTTGCGAATAACATGATTTTCACGGTGCGGGGGCTGCGGCCGCCGCGCCATTTCAGCCTGAGAAAGGTTCATGATGCCCACGCTTGCCCCATTGGACGAAAACATCACGCTGGCAGAGCTTGATCGCGACCCTTACCCGATCTACCGGCGCCTGCGCGCCGAGGCACCGGTGCTGCGGGTCAAATCCGCCGGACGCACCCTGCTGACCAAGGCGGAAGACACCAAATACGTCAAGGACAACCCGGAGATCTTCAGCTCGGACGATCCAAACACGCCGATGAAGCGGGCCTTCTGGGCCCATACGCTGATGCGCAAGGATGGCGAGGATCACAAGCGCGAGCGGATGGCGATGGCCCCGGCCTTTGCCCCCAAAGTGATCAAGAACGACTGGATGCCGCAATATGTGAAGATCGCCGAGGAATATGTGTCGCGCCTGCCGCGCGGCGAGATTGTCGATATCTTCGCGGTCCTGTCGGGTGCCTATGCGGCGCGGGGGCTGGCGATCCTGCTGGGGATGCCCGAAGCCTCGGACGAGGACATGATGGAATGGTCGCAGGCGCTGATCGAGGGGGCGGGCAATTTCGGCTGGGCCGATGCGCCCTTTGAACGCGCCGACCGTGCCAATACACAGATCCATGCGCTGCTGGACAGCATCCAGGACCGGCACCGCGCCGAGCCGGACAATTCGGCGTTTTCCGTGATGTTGAACGCCGATGATCCGATCGAGGAAAAGCAGATCTATGCCAATATCAAGATCGCCATCGGCGGCGGCATCAACGAGCCGCGCGATGCGCTCAATACCATCCTCTATGGCCTCTTGACCCACCCGGACCAGCTGGCCGAAGTCCGCAGGAACGATCACTGGGAACAGGCCTTCGAAGAAGGCGTGCGCTGGGTCGCGCCGATCCAGGCTTCATCTCGGCTGGTTACGCAGGATACCGAATTGCGCGGCTACATGATCCCCAAGGGGGATACGGTGATGACGATCCAGGCCAGCGCCAACCGGGATGAGGATATCTATCAAGACGGCGAAACCTATAACGTCTACCGCGACAAGGCTCCGCATCAGGCCTTTGGCAACGGGCCGCATTTCTGCCAGGGCACCCATGTGGCACGCCGGGCGGTCGGGCAGATCATGCTGCCGATGCTGTTTGACCGTTTCCCGAAGATGAGCATCCCCGACACGGATGCTGTCATCTGGAAGGGCTTCGGCTTTCGCGGCCCGATCCAGATACCGATCCTGCTGCAGTAACGGCAAAGCCTTCTGTATCCCCTTTTGCTGCCCCGGCGTGCTGAACCGGCAGGCCGCAGCATATGGCATGGCTAATTCGCAAAGAAAGGTTGATACTTTCCGCGCGGAAAGTCATGATTGCGGGTGTAAAAATACTGCGAGGGCCACATGTCATCGAAGACAATCAGGAACATGGAGGAATTTGCCGCCGTCAGCGGCATTTCCCGGCCTACCGTTTCAAAATACTTTCACGATCCCGAAAGCGTCCGAGCCTCGACCCGCGCGAAGATAGAGGCGGCGATCGAGAAATACGATTACCGCCCGAACCTTTACGCGATGAACCAGAACCGCAAGTTGACCAAGAATGTCGGCATCGTGGTGCCGCTGCTGACGGACCCCTATTTTGCGGAAATCGCCCGCAAGCTGGAACGGCATTGCATCGAGGCGGGCTATCATCCCACGCTGTTCAGCTCCCATGGCGATCCCGCGCATGAGACGGATGTGCTGAACTCGCTGCGCGCGATCCGGCCCGCCGGAGTACTGCTGGCCCCTCTGGGCCGTGCTTCCGATCACGGGGCGCTGGAACGTTTCTGCGCGGATGTGCCGACCCTGCTGTTTGACAGCAACGTGGGCGAGCTGGGCCTTGCCTTTGTCGGTTCGGACAATATCCAGTTCACCGCCCATATCACCGATTACCTCTGCCGCACGGGCGAACCGCCGTGCTTTTTCGAGATGAAGCGCCCGACCAACCCCAACGCTCACCGCCGCCGCCAGAGCTATCTCGACGCGATGCAGGCATTCGGCCTTGAGCCACATGTCATCTCTGTCGAAGGCGATGGCTGGGATTTCGAGGAGATCGGGCGTCTGGGGGGGCATACCGCCTTTTCCGAAGGGCTTTTTCCGACCAATACCATCCTGTGCAGCAATGACCGGCTGGCCATTGGGCTGCTGACGGCCTGCTATGAAAAGGGCGTTGCCGTGGGGCGGGGGCCGGATTGCACCGTGCGCGTGGCGGGGCAGGATGGCCATCCGCATTCGCGCTATACCTGTCCGCCGCTCACCACCATTTCCCATGCCTATGACGCTGTTTCCAAAGCAGCTTCCGATGCCTTGTTCGCAGCGATCAACGGCCAGGTGACCCCCTGGAGCAGCACACGGCTGGAGGGCAGGCTGATCCTGAGAGACTCCGCGTGATGTGTAAATAGTTTACGCGCGATAAATTTTAGTTGACGCCGCGTACATCTCTGCCTTAGGCTCCGAACAGAACGTCCAACCAGGGAGGATAACGGATGTCTTTGAAGAGCACGCTTGGTGCTGCAACCGCGCTTGGGCTGATCGCAGCCAGCAGCGCATATGCAGACAGCCACAGCCCATCCATCACCATCGCAACCGTCAACAACGGCGACATGATCCGGATGCAGGGCTATACCGATACATTTACCGAAGCGACCGGCATCGCCGTGGAATGGGTCACGCTGGAGGAAAACGTCCTGCGCCAGCGCGTGACCACGGATATCACCACCAAGGGTGGCCAGTTCGACATCATGACCATCGGCATGTACGAAACCCCGATCTGGGGCGCGCAGGGCTGGCTGGTGCCGCTGGACGATCTTTCCGCCGAATATGATGTCGGTGACATCCTGCCCGCGATGGCAGGCGGTCTGTCCCATGACGGCACGCTTTATGCGGCACCTTTCTACGGCGAAAGCTCCATGATCATGTACCGCACGGACCTGATGGAAAAGGCCGGGCTGGAAATGCCCGAAGCCCCGACCTGGGACTTCATCGCCGAAGCCGCCGCCGCGATGACCGATCGCGACAATGAAATCAACGGCATCTGCCTGCGCGGCAAGGCCGGCTGGGGCGAAGGTGGCGCCTTGATCACCGCGATGGCCAACTCCTTTGGCGCGCGCTGGTTCGACGAGGACTGGAACGCCCAGTTCGACACCGAGGCCTGGGCCAACACCGTGAACTTCTACAAGAACATGATGGATGCCTCCGGCCCCGCCGGCTATGCGACCAATGGTTTCAACGAAAACCTCTCGCTGTTCCAGCAGGGCAAATGCGGCATGTGGATCGACGCGACGGTTGCGGCCTCATTCGTCACCAACGCCAATGATTCCACCGTTGCCGACAGCGTCGGTTTTGCGCTGGCACCGGATAACGGCCTGGGCAAGCGGGCCAACTGGCTCTGGGCCTGGGCCCTGGCGATCCCTGCGGGCACCCAGCAGGAAGCCGAAGCCAAGCAGTTCATCGAATGGGCAACCTCCAAGAGCTACATCGAACTGGTGGCCGGAAACGAAGGCTGGGCCAATGTGCCCCCGGGCGCGCGCAAGTCGCTTTACGAGAACCCCGAGTACCAGAAGGTGCCCTTCGCGCAGATGACGCTGGACAGCATCCTGTCGGCTGACCCGGAAAACCCGACCGTCGATCCGGTGCCCTACGTCGGTGTCCAGTTCGCCGCGATCCCCGAGTTTGCCGGTATCGCGACCGAAGTGAGCCAGGAGTTCTCTGCCGCCTATGCCGGTCAGCAATCGGTCGAGGATGCCCTGGCCAAGGCACAGGACATCACCAACGAAGCGATGGAAGCTGCCGGTTACCGGTAAGCCACCGACCTGATCCCATGGGGCGGCGCACCGCCCGCCCCATGGTCTTTGATCACTGCCGATATTTCACCAACGTCCTGTCACCGGACGCCTGAGTCGGCGTTCCGTCAAATAAGGAGACGTATCCCATGGCGACCAAGGCTTCCCGATCCGCCGCCAGACTGATGATGGCCCCCGCCGTGATCCTGCTTTTGGGCTGGATGCTGGTGCCTCTCACGATGACGCTGTGGTTCTCATTCCGAACCTATTTGCCGCTGCGTGGCGGCGACCAGGGCTGGACCGGTTTCGACAACTACGTCCGCTTTGTCACCTCCAGTTCCTTCTGGCCCGCCGTTTCGACCACCCTGATCATCGTCACCGGCGTTCTTGCCATTACCATCGCTCTTGGCGTCCTGCTGGCGATACTGCTGGATCAGCCGATGTGGGGGCAGGGGGTTGTGCGCATCCTGGTGATTGCACCCTTCTTTGTCATGCCCACCGTCTCGGCGCTGGTCTGGAAGAACATCTTCATGGATCCAACCAACGGGCTTTTCGCCCATCTGTGGCGGTTCTTCGGGGCGGACCCGGTCAGCTGGCTGTCGAATGCCGCGACCCCTTCCATCATCCTGATCGTCAGCTGGCAATGGCTGCCTTTCGCGACCCTGATCCTGCTGACCGCGATCCAGTCGCTGGACAGCGAACAGCTTGAGGCCGCCGAAATGGACGGCGCATCACCCCTGGCACGGTTTTTCTACATCACCCTGCCGCACCTTTCCCGCGCCATCACCATCGTGCTGCTGATCCAGACGATCTTTCTGCTGGCCATCTTTGCCGAGATTTTCGTCACCACCGGCGGCGCCTTCGGCACCCGGACGCTGTCCTACCTGATCTTCCAGCGCGTGCTGGAAAGCCAGAACATCGGTCTGGGTTCTGCGGGCGGTGTCTATGCCATCATCCTTGCCAATATCGTTGCCATCTTCCTGATGCGCATCGTCGGCAAGAACCTTGATACCTGAGGGAGGAAGAGACGAATGGCACGTTCCGTCACAACGCAACGCAAGACGATCAACACCACCATCGCGTGGATCATCGGCCTGCTGATCTTCTTTCCGATCCTCTGGACGATCCTGACCAGCTTCAAGACCGAGGCCCAGGCGATCAACGATCCACCCCTGTTCCTGTTCTTTGACTGGACCACGGAGAATTATGCCACCGTGATGGAGCGGTCGAACTACGGGCGCTTCCTGTGGAACTCTATCGTCATCGCGGGTGGTTCGACCCTTTTGGGCATCATCATCGCGGTGCCTGCGGCCTGGTCGATGGCTTTTGTCCCCTCCAAACGGACCAAGGACATCCTGCTGTGGATGCTCTCGACCAAGATGCTGCCGGCAGTGGGGGTGCTCTATCCGATCTACCTGCTGTGCATCCGGCTGGGCGTGCTCGACAACCGTGTGGCGCTGGTCATCATCCTGATGCTGATCAACCTGCCGATCATTGTCTGGATGCTTTACACCTACTTCCGCGAAATTCCCGGCGAAATCCTGGAAGCCGCGCGGATGGACGGGGCCACGCTCAAGGAGGAGATCCTCTATGTGCTGACGCCAATGGCGATCCCCGGCATTGCCTCCACGCTGCTGCTGAACTTCATCCTGGCCTGGAACGAGGCGTTCTGGACCCTGAACCTCACCGCAGCACAGGCGGCACCGCTGACCGCCTTCATCGCCAGCTACTCCAGCCCCGAAGGGCTGTTCTACGCCAAACTCAGCGCAGCATCGACAATGGCCATCGCGCCGATCCTCATCCTTGGCTGGTTCAGCCAGAAACAACTCGTCCGCGGCCTCACCTTTGGCGCCGTGAAATAGGGAACCGGAATTATGGGACAGATTGAACTTAAACAGGTTACGAAATCCTTTGGCGATGTGCAGGTCATCCCGCCGCTGGACCTGACCATCAAGGATGGCGAATTCACCGTCTTCGTCGGCCCCTCGGGCTGTGGCAAGTCCACCCTGCTGCGCCTGATCGCGGGGCTGGAGGACATCACCACCGGCCATATCGAGATCGACGGCCAGGATGCAACGGATGTGGTTCCGGCGCGGCGCGGGCTGGCCATGGTGTTCCAGTCCTATGCGCTTTACCCGCATATGACGGTGCGCAAGAACATCGCCTTCCCGTTGAAGATGGCCAAGATGGACCAGACCGAAATCGACCGGCGCGTGGATGCGGCGGCACAGGTGCTGAACCTTGCCGACTATATCGACCGCCGCCCCGGCCAATTGTCCGGCGGCCAGCGCCAGCGGGTCGCCATCGGCCGCGCCATCGTGCGCGAACCGGCGGCCTTCCTGTTTGATGAGCCGCTGTCAAACCTCGATGCCGCCCTGCGCGTGGGCATGCGGATGGAAATCTCCGAACTGCACAAGAAGCTGGCCACGACGATGATCTACGTCACCCACGACCAGGTCGAGGCGATGACCATGGCCGACAAGATCGTGGTGCTGCAGGCAGGTGTGATCGAACAGGTGGGCAGCCCGCTTGAGCTTTACCGCACCCCGCGCAACACTTTCGTCGCCGGTTTCATCGGATCGCCCAAGATGAACCTGATCACCGGCGAGGAGGCGGCGAAACATGACGCCCATACCATCGGCATCCGGCCCGAACATATCGACGTGGTCGAAAGCGGCGGCACCTGGCAGGGCACCGTTGGCGTGGCCGAACACCTTGGCTCCGACACGTTCTTTCACATCCACAACACCGGGTTGGCCGATACGCTGACCGTCCGTGCCATCGGTGACATCAGCCTGACCCACGGCGATACGATCCATCTTTCGCCCCGTGCGGATGAAATCCACCGCTTTGATGCAGCAGGATTGCGGATCGGATGAAGCGACTGGCAGGAAAGACCGCGCTGATCACCGGCGCGGCGCGGGGCATCGGACAGGCCTTCGCGGAAGCCTACCTGCGCGAAGGCGCGCAGGTGGTGATTGCGGATATCGATGAGAAACGAGCAGTGCAGACAGCCACGGCGATGGGCGAAAACGCCTGCGCCGTGGCAATGGACGTGACCGATCAGGCCAGCATCGACGCAGCGATCGAAGCTGCGGTCGCCCGTTTCGGCAAGATCGACATCCTGGTCAACAACGCCGCGATCTTTACCGCGGCCCCGATCATCGAGATCACCCGCGAGGACTATCAGCGCGCCTTTGACATCAACGTGTCAGGATGCCTTTTCACCCTGCAGGCGGTGGCACGGCAGATGATCGCGCAGGGGGGCGGCGGCAAGATCATCAACCTGGCCAGCCAGGCGGGCCGCCGCGGCGAGAGCCTGGTCGCAGTCTATTGCGCGACCAAGGCGGCGGTTATCAGCCTGACGCAATCTGCCGGCCTGAACCTCATTCAGCACGGCATCAACGTGAACGCCATCGCCCCCGGCGTGGTGGAGGGGGAGCATTGGGACGGCGTCGATGCCTTCTTTGCCAAATACGAGAACAAGGCCCCGGGCCAGAAAAAGCGCGAAGTCGGCGAGGCCGTGCCCTTTGGCCGGATGGGCCGGGCCGGGGACCTGACCGGCATGGCCGTCTTTCTCGCCACTGCCGAGGCGGATTACATCGTTGCCCAGACCTACAATGTGGACGGCGGCCAATGGATGAGCTGATATGAAACTGTCCAACGCCACACTCCCCGACCTGCCGGACGACATCCTGCGGCCGATCTATGACCGTGCCACCCTGACGCCGGGCATTGTCCACATCGGCGTGGGCAATTTCCACCGCGCACATCAGGCATGGTATCTGCACCGGCTGATGCAGCAGGGCGCGGCGCTCGACTGGGCGATCGTCGGCGCCGGGGTGCGCCCCTATGACGAGGCGATGCGCCTGCGGCTGGCCGGGCAGGATTACCTGACCACATTGATCGAATTGTCGCCCTCATCGCAGTCAGCAGAGGTTGTGGGCGCAATGATCGACTATGTGCCGATCAAGGAAGGCAACGGCCCCCTGATCGCGCGCATGGCACAGCCCGACATCCGCATCGTGGCCCTGACGGTGACCGAAGGCGGCTATTTCATCGACCCGGTGAGCAAGGCCTTTGACGCGACCCACGCGGACATACTGCATGATGCGCAGAACCCGGACAATCCGCGCACTGCCTTTGGCGCGATGGTGGCGGCCCTGCGGCTGCGCCACGACGCGGGCACAGGCCCCTTTACCGCGCAAAGCTGCGACAACCTGCAGGGCAACGGCGATATTCTGCGCCAGATCATCGTCGGCCTGGCCCGGATGCAGGATCCGGAGCTTGCGGGCTGGATCAATGGCAATTGCAGCTTTCCGAATTCGATGGTCGATTCCATCGTGCCCGCCACCGGCCCCGCCCAGATCGCCCAGGCACGTGCGCTGGGCATCGAGGATGCAGCCCCGGTCTGCCACGAGAATTTCCGCCAATGGGTGATCGAGGATGATTTCTGCGCCGGCAGGCCCGATTGGGATCAGGCGGGGGCAACATTTTCAAACAATGTCCACGCCTATGAAACCATGAAGATCCGGATCCTGAACGCCGGGCACCAGGTGATCGCGAATGCAGGCGAAATCCTGTCGCTCTCCACGATCTCAGATTGCATGGCCGATCCCGAGGTGGGCGGGCTGTTCCGCAAGGTGGCCCTGCGCGAAATCGTGCCCCATGTCTCGCCTGTGCCGGAGATTACCCCGGTGGCCTATGTCGACCTGATCGCGGCGCGGTTCTCCAATCCGAAGATCGAGGATACCACCCGCCGCGTCGCCTTTGACGGCAGTTCGCGGCACAGCGGATTCGTGTTGCCTCTGGTGCGCCGGGCGCTGGCGGGCGGTCTGCCGCTGGACGGTCTGGCCCTGGTCGAGGCCTGCTGGGCGCGGATGTGCGAAGGCACCCGCGAGGATGGCAGCGTGATCGAACCGAACGATCCGATGTGGGACAAGCTGACCGAAACAGCCAAAGCCGCGCGCGACCGCCCCGCCGCCTGGCTGGAGATGACCGGCATCTACGGCGACCTTGCCGGGCAGGAGGTCTTCTCGACGCGGTTCGAACATTGGCTGCGTTTGATCTGGCAGCAGGGCGTCAGATCAGCACTGAAAGAATATTGCACGGCGGATGGCTGCAAACGGGGATAGCGGAAGATGGTCTTTCGCTGTCCCGATGTCCCGTCAACGGAACCATTCGCGCCTGATCCCTCATCCTTTACCGGCGTGGGAGCGATGATTAGTCCGAAAACCGGCACTGCAGGCTGAACGGTGCAACTTTCCGGGAAACCGGGGGCTGTTCATTCGGGATGTGATTCTGTTAGTTCAGCGAATTGCCGGTGGTGCATATCGCGCCACCGCTGGCGAAAGCTCGAAAATCGCACCGGTCAGGTCAAGGTTCTATGCTGAATTCTGAAAGAAACAGAGCGGTCCACGTCGCGTCCCGCCTCTCGGTCGCCCCGATGATGGATGGTGGCGATTGTGACATTATTTCAATATGTTGCTGGGTTCTGTGTGCAAAGTATGTTCAGATCAATATCGAAAGATTTCGTTCTGCTTCGTAGGCGTTTCGGCCAGCGGTAAAAGATTGGTGTCTTCATTGCTGATGGGGGGCGTCGGCGACAGTGGGATCATGACGACAGGTTCGCAGTCATTTCCATAGAGGCGATATACCCACCAGCCTACGGCAAGCTTGACATAAGGGTTCACCGAGCACCCTGGGCGCAGGCGGCTGTGGAGTTGGCTTTGCCGTTGGAGAGCAGATGATTGCGGAGATGCTGAGTGAATTCGCTGTGCTGCATGACAGTGTACAGGCCTGTGAATGGCGCTGCACGACCAGCTCACTGCCAAGGAAACCGGCAGGTGAACTACGTTGGAATCTCGATAAGATGAGGTCCGGGAGTGGAGAAGGACGAAGAAAGCGCGGTTTGTAGGTCGTACGAACGATCTTCGACACTACTAGAAGACTAGGGGCGTCAAGCAACACCTGCTCTTGGATCCGCTCGGCAATATTCTCCGGGTCGTGGTCCACCCTGCGAACGGGCAGGACCGCGATGGGATCGTGCTGATGCTCGACAAGCGAACACTCGGACGCTATTCCTTCATCGAGGTGGATTTCGCTGATCAAGGCTGCCAAAGACCGAACGCCGCAACAACGGTCGCGAAGACCGGCAAGTGGGCGCTGGATCAAGGAGAGGCAGACGGCTTTCGCTTGCGTCACAAATTCTGCTCGAAATGACCATATTTTTATGATCGCTATGGCAACATTCACGCATACCACCTGCATCTTTCTTGTTGAATGAGGCACGCAAATGAGCTTTGATCGCTGTATGGTTTCGCTGAAAATGAATACGCAACTTGCCACGATCGCGCAGGCAATAGTGTTTTGTTTGCTGGGCGGTGCGTCGTCTGCACAACAGACCGAGCCTTTAATCGAGACTTTCGACGGTGGCTGGCGGTCCGGATCGCGTGCGGTAGATTGCGAGTATCGAGAGCAATCCCACCAACTAGACATGACCAGCGGCGAAGCCAGGTTGATGGTAGATGATGAGTATCAACCGCCGCTTCATATTCGATATTCTCCGGGCAGTATTTTGTACATTTACGGAGACGAAGAGAGCGGTATCAGCGGCGCGGCTTTTGATTTTGTTAATAACGAGATGGTTGCAAGGGACTTCGTTCCTGGCCAAACTAAAGGCAACCCATATTCGGATAGAATTAGGTGCACTGTCTTGGAATAGAGGGTTCTTAAAGGCTACATTGTAGTCGGGCGAGGGGGAATGAAGCCCAAAATTTTGCACTACTTATTTTGTTTTTTTGCGATGGCATTTATATTTGTCACCGTTGCAAGCGCTGAAACTCAATCCGTGACACTCTCAAACGATCTTAAGCGCTCTTCAGCGTTTGGATTGGAGTTGGAGTATTCGGGGCAATTGGAGGAAGGCGTTGAGGTTGCAGTTATCGTTGAGTGTGTTGGAGAAGATGAAACACCTGAACTCACCTTAGGTTCATCGACGTGGCCAACTGAAAAACTCATAAACACGACGTCATCTTCGTCAGACTGCGCGTCCTTCAAGATTTCGACAGATGCAGCTGGGGCGTCGGTCAATTTCATCAATTTTGGGATAGCGATAGACGGTATTGCCGCTCAATCACTGGGTCGCTCCTCAATCTTCATCTTCAATGCGGTTGAAGGGAACTGGACCAAGGCAGACGCGCATAGACCAAACCAGAACGATCCAACTAAAGCTTACACGAACTTAACTGAGCAATCCGTTCAGGCGATTTCGGGACTTGTGGTATCGCCAGATCTCCCAACATCCGAACCATTCTCCCAACAGTCACTAAGCGAGACACTCGAGTCGGTGGACCCGCTGCAGGGCCTTTTGCACATTCAACGACCGGAGCCAGACACAACAGGTCAAGTCTCCGTCGAACTTCCGCTTTTGCTACGCCCCAGTCGCGGTCCCGGTCCGAGTTTCAAAATCACCAACTCGCCAACTTCAGGCACTGGCGTTCTCGGAAGGGGCTGGGATCTTCAAATCAGTTCCATTCAAGTTCGTGGACCATCACCGATTTATCATCCAGACTTTGAAACCGAAGACTATCTTCTCGATGGCCAAGAGCTGATAGCTTTGGATGCGGAGGGGAAGGAAATTCCACCGCTCTACAAAGGTGGTCCAATTTTGCCGCGTGTCGATGGCGTTCGCGTCTTCAGGCCGAGAAATGCGACCCAGCCTCTGATCATTCGAAGATACGGTAGTCGTCCTAATGATTACTTTTGGGAAGCTTGGAACCCGGCGACCAGAGTCACCCAACTTTTTGGGGCTGTCTTAGACGCCACGAATATCGTGGGAGACCCCCAGTCCGTACTCACAGCCGTCATGCCGATAGAAGGTACGACACGCTCGGTATCGGGCAAATGGGGTATCAGCCAAGAGTTTGATAACCAGCCTGCAAGGTCAGGTGCACGGTACACCTACCATCTCGACGACGCATGCGATACGGCGTTACCTGTGCATTGTTCCCAAAATCTACGCATCAAGCGGATTACTTACAATGATGCGTTCAGCCATCAACTCTCAGGCCTTCAAAAGAGCGGCGTAACAAATGTAGACTTCAATTGGTCGCGCAGAGCAAAAGAGCGTTTCATAACGAATGCGCGACTTGGCTTCTTGGTCGCAGACCAGCATTGGTTGTCTGATATCGAGGTCCACTATCCAGCCACTGATGACCTCCTTTGGCTGACAGGACAGAAATTGTCGCAAGCGGCAGACGCCAAAAACATTCTGTATGCTAGGCACGGTTTCGATCTTTCAGCGGGCGATAACGCATGCATGAATTTCGAACGTGTTTTGAGCTCCGTGACAATTGAGGCGAATCCAATCTATGATACCGCGTCTGGGTCCATGTCTACCGCAAACCGCGACCTGCTTGACGGCGCAGAGGGGCTTCACGACAGACAGGTGTTTGAGTTCTCATATGTCGGCCAGGACGACTGCCCCGATGACAACATTCTCGTTTGGGACGAACACAACCTTACCAACCCTTTACATGCGGAAGACGCCAATAGCGGTATCGGCTTTCCCGATGGGCTACTGTCAAGCTTGGGTTTGGACGTCCTGACGCAAACAAGCCTTTTGGGAGAAAGTAACACGGACGAGACTGGAGCCTCTATCTACGTCGGTATTGGGCCAGTTGGCGATACGAGCGACAAAGCATTTACCGGCGGCATCAAGGCCGGTCTTAGCTTTATTAAAGATAGAGGGGGCTCAACCCTTATTGACGTAACAGGCGACGGCATTGCTGACGTGCTGATGCGGACAAGCAATGGCCTCAAATATTGTGCTGCTACTCGAGCACCAAACGGTACGATTTCATATCGGAGTGGGACCGAGTGTGGAGAGGTATATGGGCTCAACGATATTGCCATTTCAAGTTCCTCCACACAAAGCTTTGGTGTTGAGGGCTATCATCCTGTAGGCTTCTTCGGGGTCGGTTATAACTCTGCATCCAGCGATACGTATGTTTATCCCACCGACCGAGACGGTGACGGGCTGACGGACTTCGCGGTGTATGGTATGAGCTACTCCCCAATAGTTGGACAGGGCTTGGCGTAAATTAAGCTACTCTTTGCTCCTGCTGATCGGGTTGGGTTGTTTCATTTCGCTGCCAATAGACCACGGCTGGTGGTTTGCCGCCAA
>Ga0189278_10076_pt1 | contig 146684 bp, 156 predicted proteins | sample N26A9minimetaG_FD_130326 | JGI IMG/M metagenome (GOLD analysis project Ga0189278, IMG submission 130326) | Marine microbial communities from the Costa Rica Dome - N26 A9 mini metaG | ecosystem: Environmental > Aquatic > Marine > Oceanic > Photic zone | place: Costa Rica: the Eastern Pacific...
ACGGGGCGCAGCTGGCGCGGCACGGCCTTTGGCGGCGCGCGCGGGCGCACGGATGTGCCCAAGATTGTCGATTGGTACATGCAGGGCAAGATCGAGATCGACCCGATGATCACCCACACCATGCCGCTCGAGGATATCAACAAAGGGTTCGAGCTCATGCACGCCGGCGAAAGCATCCGCAGCGTGGTGATTTACTAAGTGCTATCCCAAGACCCCATGCAACGCCGCACAGCCCCCTGTGCGGCGTTTTGCATTGCGGGCGGCACGCCAGCGATTAGATTTGCCGCCAAACCCGATGGAGGATCACAAGATGAGCGACACGACCTATACCCCGCCCGATGTCTGGACATGGGAGGCCCCCTCTGGCGGGCAATTCGCCTCGATCAACCGCCCCATCTCGGGCGCGACCCATGACAAGGAACTCCCCAAGGGCGCGCATCCCTTTCAACTCTATTCACTGGCCACGCCCAATGGGGTCAAGGTCACGGTGATGTTCGAAGAGTTGCTCGCCGCAGGCCATGACGCCGAGTATGACGCCTGGCTCATCAATATCAGCGAGGGTGATCAATTCGGCTCGGGCTTTGTCGCGGTCAATCCCAATTCCAAGATCCCGGCGCTGCTGGACCACACCGGCGACACGCCCCTGCGCGTGTTCGAAAGCGCCTCGATCCTGATGCATCTGGCCGAGAAATTTGGCGCCTTCTTGCCCAAGAGTGGCCCTGCGCGCACCGAAACCCTGAATTGGCTTTTCTGGCAGATGGGCAGCGCGCCCTATCTGGGGGGCGGCTTTGGCCATTTCTACGCCTATGCGCCCGAGAAATGGCAATATCCGATCGACCGTTTCGCGATGGAGGTGAAGCGGCAACTTGACGTGCTCGACCGTCAATTGGCCAAGCGGTCCTTTATTGCAGGCGACGAGTATACCATTGCCGATATGGCGATCTGGCCGTGGTATGGCCAGCTTTGCCTTGGGCGGCTTTATAATGCGGCGACGTTTCTGGATGTTGCCAGCTATAAACACGTCATGGCCTGGGCGGAAAAGATTGACGCGCGCCCCGCGGTGAAGCGGGGCCGCATGGTCAACCGCAGCTTTGGCGAGCCGAAGGAGCAACTGCGCGAGCGCCACGCGGCCACGGATTTCGACACGCGGACCCAAGACAAGATCGGCTAACTCGGATGGTGCCACGGCCCTGCATGGGCGGGGTCGTGGCGCATTTCTTCTGAACTGGCCTCAGCCCTCGTGTTCCGCCAGCCAGCGCTCGGCATCAAGTGCTGCCATACAGCCCATGCCCGCCGATGTGACCGCCTGACGATAGACATGGTCGGTCAGATCGCCTGCGGCAAAGACGCCGGGAACAGATGTGCGGGTGCTGCCCGGCACAACCTTGACATACCCGCCATTGTGCAGCTCCAGCCGGTCCTTGACCAATTCGCTGGCAGGGGCGTGACCGATGGCGATGAACACGCCCTTGCACGGGATTTCCATGATAGCACCGGTTTCGACATGACGCACTCGCACGCCCTCGACACCTTTGGGATTGTCGCTGCCAAAGACCTCGTCCAGCGTGTGAAACCACAGGGTTTCGATCTTGGGGTTCTTCATCAGCCGGTCTTGCAGGATCTTTTCGGCGCGCAGGGTGTCGCGGCGGTGAATAAGCGTGACCTTTGAGGCGAAATTGGTCAGGAACAGCGCCTCTTCCACCGCCGTATTGCCCCCGCCGATCACCACGATTTCCTGACCGCGATAGAAAAACCCGTCGCAGGTGGCACAGGCCGATACGCCAAACCCCTTGAACGCCTCTTCCGACGGCAGGCCCAGCCATTTGGCCCGCGCCCCGGTGGCGAGGATCACCGCATCGGCGGTATAGGTTGTGCCGCTGTCGCCCTTTGCCACAAACGGACGGACATCCAGATCAAGCGAAGAGATGATATCGCCCACGATGTCACAGCCCATCGCCTTGGCATGCGCCTCCATCCGAACCATCAGGTCTGGCCCCTGAACTTCGGTATCGCCGGGCCAGTTCTCGACCTCGGTCGTGGTGGTCAACTGGCCGCCCGGCTCGATCCCTTGCACCAGAATGGGCGAGAGCATGGCACGGCTGGCATAGACGCCTGCGGTATAGCCAGCAGGGCCAGAACCGATGATCAGGCATTTGGTGTGACGGGTGTCGGGCATGGGGGCTCTCTCATGTGATCTGCGGATTTGGCGCATGATATAGCCCTCTGGCGCGGGGCATGTAACCCCTTGCAGGGCGGATATGCACAGGGCGCTGGGGGGTCTATTCGGGAAATGATCTTGCGCAATAGCGAAACATAATTGCGCATGTGACCCATGATGCTATAACAATTGCGAAATTCAATAAGGAGTCCCCCATGGCCGCGTCCCGTCTTGATCCCATAGATCGCAAGATTCTGGCGGAGTTGCAGGCCGATGGCCGGATGACCAACGTGGAACTGGCCAAGCGCGTGGGTATTTCGGCCCCGCCTTGCCTGCGCCGGGTCCGCACGCTCGAAGAGCAGGGCTATATTCGCGGCTATCACGCCGATGTGGACCCCCGCGAACTCGGGTTTGAGGTGCAGGTGTTCGCCATGGTCGGGCTGCAAAGTCAGGCCGAGGCAGATCTGAGCGCCTTTGAGGCGCGCTGCCGCGCATGGCCCTTGGTGCGTGAATGCCACATGCTCAACGGCGAGGTGGATTTCATCCTCAAATGCGTGGCCCCCGATCTCAGCACCTTTCAGCGCTTTTTGACCGAGGAACTGACAGCCGCCGACAATGTCGCCAGCGTCAAGACATCGCTGGTCATTCGCGGGGCCAAGGACGAACCCGGCGTGCCGTTCGAGATCCTTGAGGCGCGGCTCAGCCAGTCAGCCTGAGGTCAGGAAACGCTCAGCGTATCAGGCGCATCAAGCGGCAGACGCAGATGGGCCAGAGGGCCAAATTGATGCGGCTCTTGAATCTGCGGAAAAAGGGATAGGAAGAGCGACAGCATGCTCGGCCCCACGTCACGCTCGAACCCGGCACCGGGGTGAAAGCTCTCGACCTCAAGCCCATTGGCCGTAATCAGCGCATGTCGCCGCAGCCAGAGGTGATAGAATGTCACCGCACGCGGCGGTGTGACACCAAAGGCGTGTAGCCCATCCGCCAGCACATGCGCCGGGCTCAACACGTGATCCGATCCAATGCTTGCGCGCATGTTGCGTGGGCGCGTCAGAATGCGCGCGCCGGGACCGGCCAGCAAATCGGCCATTGGCCGCGCAATGCCAAAGGCATCGGCCATGATGCGCGTCAGCTTCACCGAACGGCTGGCAAGATCCTCGGGGCGCAGGGTCATGCGACCAATCCAGAGCACCGGCAGTGGGCCATGCGCCGAGGTCTGCAAGAGATCACCGGGCAGCAGGTCTTCGATTGCAATCGGCCCGCGCGTGGTGGTGATCAGCGTGCCGCGCGCGAAGGCAGAATGTGCTGCATCAAACAGCGGCAGGGCCGGGGCCATATGCTCGCGTTCCTCAATGCCACCATCGGCCTTTAGCCAGAGGTTGGTATAATGCCGCATCGGCAGGCGAGGTGTTTCAGGATTCGCAAGAATGCGGCGCACAGGCGTCGCATAGGCGGCATTTGCCGTCAGGCGGGGGATACTCATTGCTGTGTCACCTCGAATTCAAGGATGTCACAACCGCGTCGGCCCCCACCGACAACGACAGATGGACAAATCTGTTTGTATAGTGGGGTCAATATGCGGGCGTTGCGGGCTTTAAGTCAAACTTTCAGGGTAATTGTTCGCAGCCCGTGACAAGTGGCGGCAATCCGGCGCGATTGTCCCTGCTTCGCTCAATCGGCTTGCCACAATTCAAAGCCATATTCGCGAATCACCTAACCCCTGCCTGTCCTGCTTGACGCAGTGATCATTCGGGATGTATTCTGAATTTGGAATGTTTAAACCCCTCTTGGGATTGCGGATCGCCCAGACCCGAAACGCATCAGATAACGTGGCGCAGGCCCTGAGCTTGTGGGATTGATGATCATGATTTTTGGACGCTGGATGCGCAGACGAAAGAGGGTTGGCTTTGCGCCGGCGCTGCTCGTCTTGTTGCTCAGCGTTCGGGTCGCCACAGCCGCCGCCGTCGATTGCCAACACGAATTGGCCGATGCCGCGCAGGCCCATCACCACGCCCAAGACCTCCTCAAGATCGAGGCCATCGCGCTTGGCGGTGCGCTGTGTCTGGTCGAAGAGAATCCCGGCGCGCTTGTTGCACCCCCCGCCGAGGCCAAGCATGACAGCCCGCATCTGAATACACCCTGTCCCTTCTTCAAGTCGCCGGTGGTGCTGACGGATGTGATCATCGCGCTCATTGCGCGAGAGCATAGCTTTTCGCGGGTTGTGCGCGTTTACGATGACATGCGCGCAGCAGTGGGCGATCTGCCCATCGCCTATAGCCCGCGCGCGCCGCCCGTGGTTGCCTTGGGATAGCTGGTATAGGTGCCACCCGGCACGCTCCTGCGCTTGCCGTTGCGTGGCAAGCGGTCGCTCGAGCGGGCCAGATGGCGGGCTAAGCACATTGCATCGCGCCCGCGTGACCCATGCCAGCCCCCTTTGGCCCAAACTGACATCGGAATGAAACCCTGATTTTCAATTGATCGCCGTCGCGACTGTTGCGGGCTCTTTTGCGCCCGGTCCGACGTGCATCCCCAAGAACAAGAGACTCTAAGACCATGACACAGACTTCTCTGACGGCCGGTGCTCTTTGCGCCGCGCTTGCCCTATGGCTGACTGCGCCTGCTATGGCGCATGACGGCACCACAGCCCCCAAGGACGGGCTGCGCGTCAGCGTGACCGATCTGCCGCCGTTGCGCGCCGATGGCCATGCCCCCATTGGTGTGATGGGCGAACACCGCCACAAGACCGGCGAAGTGATGCTGTCCTACCGCTTCATGCATATGGACATGGAGGGCTATCGCAGCGGCACCAACCGGCTTAGCCCCGAACAGGTGGCCATGACGCCCAATACGTTTTTCGGTCTGCCGGGCCAGCCGCCCAACATCCGCGTCGCGCCCACCAGCATGACCATGGATATGCATATGTTTGGCGCGATGTATGCGCCGAATGATCGACTGACTCTGATGGCCATGCTGCCCTATATCACCAAGCAGATGAACCACATCACTTTTGCAGGCCCCGCCGGCACCACCCGTCTGGGCACATTCAAGAGCCAATCCGAAGGTTGGGGCGATCTCAAGGTCTCCGCGCTCTACGGGCTTGGGACTTGGGGCAATCACAAGCTGCACCTGAATTTCGGTGCCAGCCTGCCCACTGGCTCTACCACGGAGCAGGCAACAGTCCTCACCCCAACAGGGGCGTTCGCGACAATGCGCATGCCCTACGGGATGCAGTTGGGTTCTGGCACCTTCGATCTCTTGCCCGGCATCACCTATAGCGCGCGGTCGGGCAATACCGGCTGGGGCGCGCAACTGACTGGTGTGATCCGCACCGGCAAGAACAACGGCTACCATCTGGGCAACGAGATGGCGATGACCACATGGGCCAGCTATCAGCCCAAGCCGTGGATCAGCCTGTCGGGCCGCATCGAGGCCAAAAGCGTGGGCGACATCAGCGGGCGCGATTCGCGCATGGTCGGCCCGTCGCCCACTCTCAATCCCGATAACTACGGCGGCGAAACGGTAACGCTCTATGCGGGCGTCAACCTTGTGGCGCAAAAGGGCGCGCTGCGCGGGCATCGTCTGGCGCTCGAGGTCGGCGCGCCGGTCTATCAGGATCTGAACGGGCTTCAGCTTGAGACGGATTGGACCACGACACTGGGCTGGCAATACGCTTTCTAAGCTGTGTTGCCTGTCATCGAAACGACACCCGCCCCGGGCTTGACCCGGGACCTCGCCGATCCTGCGTAGAGGCCCCTAGTCAGGCCCGGGGCGATGTGACCCCGATCAGACGCTCCAGCTCCAAGTAACGCGGTGCGCGGTTCAGGCCGCGCGCCGCACACACTCTTGCAGGCCTGACATGCTCTTGCGCCCCAGTTGCGCCAGCGTCAGGCTCACCTCTTCGGTCATCACCTCCCAGAGCCGGTGCAGCCCCCGCTCGCCTCCCGCCGCCATGGCAAAAAGCAGGGGCCGCCCGAGAAAGGCAAAATTCGCCCCCATGGCATGTGCCTTGACGATATCCTCGCCCGACCGCAGCCCGGAATCGAAAAACAGCGGAAATTCCGGCCCAAGCGCCGCGCGCATCTCTGCCAGCATCAAAATAGGCTCCGGTGCGCCATCCAACTGCCGCCCGCCATGGCTGGAAACCTGTATCGCATCCACCCCAGCCGCACACAGCCGCACGGAATCCTCCACGTCCAGCACGCCCTTGATCACCAGCTTGCCGGGCCAGGCCGCGCGCAGCCGGTCAAGATAGGACCAATCCGCCGCCGCCCGGCTGGCGGTGCGGTCAAAACCACCCTGCCGGAAATTTGCCATCTCTGGCTTGCCATGCAGCAGCGTGCCCAGCGACCAGCGCGGATGCAGCGCGAAATCAACGAATTGCCGTGGTCCGATCTTGAACGGCATCTTGAAGCCGTGGCGCAATTCGCGCGGGCGTCGCCCCACCTCAGGCACATCCAGCGTGACGACAAGGGTTTGATAGCCCGCCGCCCGCGCCCGCTCGACCAGCGCCATGGTGCCGCTGCCATCACCACTGAAATAGAGCTGAAACCACGCATGCCCCTCGGCCACCTCGATCATCTGCTCCAGCGGGGTCGAGGCGACGGTTGAAACGCCCAAAGGCACGCGATCCCGCGCCGCCAGCCGCGCCAGCATGAGATCGGCCCCCGGCGTGCTCAGGTTGCACATCCCCATTGGCGTGATGCCAAAGGGCACGCGCGCCGCGTGCCCGAACACATTCAGCGACAAATCCCGCTTGGCCACATTGCACAGAACACGCGGCTTCAGCCGCAAATCCCGCAGCGCCGCACGATTGAGCGCCTCACCATGTTCTTCCCCCGCAGCGCCGTCGATATAATCGAACACCATCCACGGCAGACGTCGCCGCGCCAAACGGCGCGCATCCTCGGCGGAATGAATGGCATCGGCCCCCATCGCCTTACCTAGCGCAGCACATGCACGGCGCAGGGCGCATGCCGCACCACCCGCGCCGCCGTCGAGCCCAAGAGAAAGTCGCTCAGCCCCGGTTTGTGCGACCCGACGATGATGCAATCCGCACCCTGCTTTTCGGCATAATCTGTAATCGCCCGTCCCGAATGACCGCGCAGCATCACAGGCGTCACGTCGGGCGCCCCCGCCACCCGCTCGGCCAATTGCGCCTGCGCGCGCTTATAGGCACCTTCGACCACCTCTTCATCCAGATAGGCCCGCACCGAGCCTTGGACCGGCTCATAGGCGTGCAGGGCGATGATCTCGCCCCCGTCAGCACGCAGCGCGCGGGCAACCTCCAACGCGCTTTCGCTGATCCCGTGTTCCAGCGACAGGCCGACAATGATTTTGCGATACATGACGCTCACTCCTCTTCATGGGACAAGGATGATCTTGGGGCTGGTCACGCGCCCACCACGAATATCGGCAAAGGCGCGCGCGCCATCGCTCAGCGCACGCTCCTCCACCCAGTCGAGCGCGCCCAGACGCCCGTCGAACATCGCCTGCGCACAATCGCGGAAATCCTGCGCGGTATAGGTATAGGTGCCGATAAAGGTGATCTCTTGCAGCGTCATGCGCCGGATATCGAGGCCGCCGGTGGATTGCCCCAAACCGATATGCGCGATCACCCCACCGGGCCGCGCATGGGCAGAGGCCTGCGCGCGCGTGGCCTCATAGCCCACGCCATCGACCACGATGTCGAACTGTTCGGACGGGTCCAGCGCATCGGGCGCAATCGCCTTTTGGTCGCATCGCAGGTCCAGAAACGCCCGCCGTGCGGCATGCGGCTCAACCATCGTGACATCCGCAATGCCCTGCGCCGTAAGGCTCAGCGCGGCACCCAGACCAATCGCACCACCGCCCAGCACCAACGCGCGCTGCGCACCCTCACCCAAAACTGCACGGCCCAGCCGCACGCCATGCCAGCCGCAGGCAATCGGTTCGGCCAGCGCCGCTTGATGCGTGGTCATATGCTCGGGCACCGCCACAAGATTGCGCTCTGGCATCGCCAAAAGCCCGGCAAACGCCCCCTCGCGCGGTGGCATGGAAATGATCTGGCGTGTGCTGCACAGGTTATCGCGCCCCGACCGGCAGGCAGGGCAGGTGCCGCATGTCACCAGCGGATTGACTGTCACGCGCGCGCCCGTCATGGCCCCGCTCAGCACCACACCCGCCGCCTCATGCCCCAGCACCAGCGGCGCGGGGCGGCGGTCATCATGGCCCAGATAGGCGTGCATATCTGATCCGCAAATGCCCACGCTCTCAACCCGGATCAGCGCCTCACCCTCCTGCGGCACCGGGTCCGCCATCTCGCGATAGTCGAGCGCCTCTGGCCCGGTATAGACTAAAGCCTTCATTTTGCGGTGAATCCTCCGTCCAGCATCAGGATTTGGCCGGTGACATAATTCGATGCATCCGAGCACAGGAACAGCAGCGGCCCATCCATATCCTCCGGCTCGCCATTGCGCCCGATGCAGGTCTGCGCCGCATTGCGCGCGGCGCGCTCTGGGTCATTGAACACCGGCGCTGTCAGCTCTGTGCGCACAAAGCCGGGGGCCAGCGCGTTGACGTTGATGCCCCCCGGCGACCATGCCTCGGCCATAGCGCGGGTCATCTGCGCCACGCCGCCCTTGCTGGCCCCATAGGCGATGCCCCCCGGAAAGGCGCGGAAAGATTGCAGCGACGCGAAATTGACAATCCTTCCCCAGCCGCGCGCGCGCATCGCGGGCACAAGGTGCTGGCTCAGGAAAAACGGCGCGGTGAGGTTAAGCGCCAATGTCACATCCCAGCCTTCGGGCGTCACGTCATCTGCCACCTGCCGCGTGTTGATGCCCGCCGCGTGGATCACAATGTCGGGCGCGCCAAACGGCTCTGATGCGCGCCGCGCCAGATCGGCCAGACCGTCGCGATCCGCCAGATCATGCGCGATCACGGCCCCATTTGCGCCCACCTCTGCCTGCCATCCCGCCAGCGCATCGGCACGGCGGGCCACACCCACCACGCGCGCGCCGCGCATCGCCAGCACCGTCGCCGCGCGCCGCCCAAGGCCAGCACTCGCCCCGGTCACCAGCGCCACGCGCCCCGCGATGTCAAATAGCCCCCGTTCAGCCATTGGCGGTCAGGTCAAAGGTTTCATCGGGGAAATACTTGCGCAGGCGAATATCGGCGGTGCGGGCATGCCCCTCCATCCCTTCCAGCCGCGAAATGCGCGCGGTGGCCTCGGCCACGGGCTTAGCCCCCTCGCGGGTGGCGCGCTGCCAAGTGACAATCTTCATGTATTTATGCACGCTCAGACCGCCGGTATAGCTGGCCGCGCCAGAGGTAGGCAGCACGTGATTGGTGCCCGATGCCTTGTCGCCAAAGGCGACCGTGGTTTCTTCGCCAAGGAACAAAGACCCATAACAGGTCAACCGCCCCAGCCACCAATCCAGATCCTCGGCCTGCACCGTCAGATGCTCGGGCGCGTAATCGTCCGAGGTGGCCGCCATTTCCTCGCGATCCGCGCAGAGGATCACCTCGGCATAGTCACGCCACGCGGCGGCGGCATTATCGCGATTGACCTCGGGCAGATCGGCGATCAGGTCCGGCACAAGGCGCATGACCTCTTCCGCCAGCGGGCGATGATCCGTCACCAGCCAGACGGGCGAGTTATAGCCATGCTCCGCTTGCCCGACCAGATCGGTCGCCACCACCATTGCATCAGCCGTCGCATCCGCCAGAACAAGGCTGTCGGTCGGCCCAGCGATCATGTCGATGCCAACGCGGCCAAAAAGGATGCGCTTGGCCTCGGCCACGAACTGATTGCCGGGGCCGACAAGGATGTTCGCCTTAGGAAGCCCAAAGAGGCCGAATGTCATCGCCGCAACACCCTGCACGCCGCCCATGGCCATGATCACATCCGCGCCGCAGACATGCGCCGCATAGATAATGGCCGGGGCCACGCCCACACCGGGACGGGGTGGGGAACAGGCCACGATATGCTGGCACCCTGCCACCTTGGCGGTGGTCACGGTCATGATCGCGCTCGCGATATGGCTATAGCGCCCGCCCGGCACGTAACAGCCTGCCGCATGGACCGGAATGCTCTTTTGCCCGGCAATCAGCCCCGGCACCACTTCGATCTCGATGTCACGCAAGGTTTCGCGCTGGGCCTCTGCAAAGCGGCGCACATTGGCATGGGCAAACTCGATATCCCGCTTGAGCTTGTCCGGCACGAGCGCTGTCGCAGCGGCAATCTCTTCCGGTGTCAGGATGATATTGCCCTCATAGCGGTCAAATTTGGCGGCATAGTCCATCGCGACCTTGTCACCGCCCGCTTCGATATCGGCCAGAATCCCTTGCACGGTCTCATGCACGTCACTGGCGTGCGAGGTTGAGGTCAGGGTTGCTTTCTTCAGGTATTCACGGGTCATGGTAGGGTCCTATTTGTAGACATCGGGAAGCATCGTGGTCGAAATCGCCGGGACATAGGCAATCAGCAGCACCACGATGAGCATGAAGAACACGAACGGCACGGCACGCCATGCAATCCGCAGGATGGATTCGCCGGTGATGCCCGACACGACAAAGAGGTTGAGGCCAAGCGGCGGCGTGATGAATCCCACACCCAAGGCGGTGATCATCATGATGCAGAACTGAATCTCGTTCATGCCGATATTGTCGGCCAGCGGTTTCAGAATGGGCGCGAGAATGACGATATTGGGCGTCGTCTCCATCACGCAGCCCGCCGCGATCAGGATCAGGATCATCAAAAGAATGAGCGTGGCCGGATCATCGGTCAATCCCGTCACCGCCGTTACAAACCCCTGCGGCACGCCCATGATCGCCAATGCCTGCGCCAAGGGCAGGGAAAAGGCGATGATGGGCAGGATCACCCCGTTGACCTTGGCCGAACTGATCAGCATGGCCGGAAAATCCGCCAGCTTGAGCGTGCCAAGGATAAAGCCAAGGATCACCGTGACAATGACCGCAGTCGCGCCCGCCTCGGTCGGCGTCAGCCGCCCCGAAAAGATGCCGTAAAAGATGATCCCCGGCACGATAAAGGCATACCAGCCCGACGCCAGCGCACGGCCCAGATTGGCGAAATACTCGCCAAACCCGACATTGCCGCCGCCCTCATAGCCATAGATACGATTGACCACGATATTGGTGATCAGGATCGACACAAGGATCAGCATCCCCGGAATAAGCGCCGCCATAAAGAGCGTCGAGGCCGAGATGCCCAAGACCAGACCGATGATGATATAGGCAATCGACGGTGGGATAAGGATGCCGGTACAGGCCCCCGCCGCCACCAGCGCACAGGCATAGGGGCGCGGATAGCCCGATTCCACCAGCCGGTCGATGGTCATCCGCCCCACCGCTGCAGCGCCCGCCGCATCCGATCCCGAGATGGCCGAGAACATGCCGCAGACAAGCACCGTGGCAGAGCCGAAACCGCCCTTGGCAAACTGTGTCAGCGCCTCCGCCACATTCAGAAACTTGCGACTGAGCCCGGTTCGCACCAGCACATCACCCGTCAGGATAAAGAGCGGTACCGCCGTCAGCGCAAAGGCGTCGATCCCGTCAAACAGGCTCTCCCCCACAAGGCTGAGCGGAAGCGCGCCCGACCACATCAGCATGACAATCGCCGCCGATCCAATCGCCGCCCAGACCGGCACAGCCAGCGCCACCAGCACCACGAATAGGATCACCGGCCCGTAAAAATCCCAGCCCAGATCGACGGTTTGCGAGAATGTATTCCACATGACGCGCGCCCCTCAATCAAACAGCTGATTGCCTTCGTGAACGGGTGTTCCGTCACGAAGGGCGCGCACGTCGCGCAAGAAGGATTGCACGAGCCGCAAAAGCATCAGGCCAAAGCCCACCGGCACCGCCAAGAGGAACCACACCATCGACACCCGCAACCCGGCACTGACCGAGCCGAACTTGGCCGAAACCAGCACCGTCTCCCACGACCAGTAAAGCGCGACAACTGCCACCGCTGCCATCACCAGATCGCCCAAGATATACAGCGCCGCCTTTAGGCGTGGCCCCACGTAATGCATGATCACGTCGATGCGGATATGCGCGCGCTCGCGCACCGCCGCCGCCGCCCCGATCCACGCCAGATAGATGAAAGCATAGCGCACGATCTCTTCGCCCCAGACCGAGGAATAGGCGAATACCTCGCGCCGGATCACCTCGATCGCCATGGTGACGACAAGCATCATGTAAAAGATCAGAAGCGCCCATCGCTCCAGATTGCGGTCCAGTGTGCTGAGCATGTCAAACCTCTCCGGTTCAGCGCACGCAGGTAGCGGCCCTGTCCCTATCGTTAGCGTCGTTGCAAAGGCCGGGCGCGGCGGTCACGCGCGCGCCCGGTCGGTCACGGCTCAGGCGTCGTGGACGTAGAATTTGCCCTGCGTGCCAGCGGCTTCGACCAGCTTGTCAAAGGTCTCCATCGACCCGGCCAACTCGGTCTTGAAGCTGTCCCACTCAGAGCGCTGATAGCCCACCGTGTCCTGCCATTCCGCCAGTTGATCGGCGCTCAGCGAATGGAATTCCACACCCGACTTGGCCATTTCAGCCATGGCAAAGGTCCGCGACGACGGCACCTTGGCAAGGTTCTGATGGAAGCTCATTTCAGAGGCCCATTCAATCGCCTCCTGCACATCGCTGGACAGGGTGTTGTACCATTCGAGGTTGCAGGCATAGGTTTGGCTGTCCGGCACCGCTTGGGTAAAGGTGACGTGGCTCAGAATATCCTTGAAGCCAAAGGCATAGAGCGCGCCCACCGCCGGGTCGAGCGCATCGGCCACACCCTGTTTGATCGCCGAAGGCGTTTCACCCCACGCGACCGGCGTCGGATTGGCCCCGCCCATGCGATAGAACTGTTGCAGCATCTGCGAACCGGGCACCCGGAACTTGACCCCCTGCAAATCCGCAGGCGTCATGATCGGGCCACCGCCGCCCTTACGCACGGCCATCACACGCGGGTCGATGCAGAAATAGAACATCGGCTTAAAGCCACGCGCCTCGACCAGCGCATTCACCTCGGTCTTCCAGATGTCAGAGGTCACAAGATTGACGAACCGCTGATTGGCCCCGCAGAAATAGGGCATGTTGATCAGATCCACCGCCGGGGCGAAGGGGGCAAAATTCGAAAGCGAGAATTGCCCCGCATTGATCGTGCCGCCCTGCACCTTTTGCGCCAGCGCCGACCCCACACCCAACTGCCCGCCGGGCGCGAGCTTGACATAGATCTTGCCGTTCGAGGCGTTTTGCAGGTTCTCTTTCACATCGAGCTGCATCATCGGATAGCTGCGCGTGGTGCCGATCACATATTCCGTGGCCAGCGTCATCACATGCTCTGCCGCCGCTTCGCGCTCGCGCTCTTCATTGGCGGTCTGTGCGCTCGCTTCGGATGACCAGAGCGTGCCCGCCGCCGCCGCGACAACCGCCGCGGTAAAGCTGCCGGTGGTGGCCAGTTTCAGAAAATTGCGCCGCTCTTCGGACGCAAGTTCTTTTGCTTCTTCAGTCATTCTTGTCTCCTCCCTGAGATCTGATTTATTTTCCGCGCTTGCGCGCCGCCTCGCTCCTCAACGTGGCAACGACAAAGGTCACAACCGCCGCCAAAAGCAGCAGCATTTCCCCCACACCTGTCAGAAACGCTGCATTAGCAAAGGCCCCCAACGCCACATTCACGCCAAAGGCGCCGAACAGGATCAGTGCTGCGATCAGGAACATGCGGCCCTCCCTCTCGCCGGAATTGCCGACGATTCGAGAGAAATGTAAGCGCTTACATATTTTCACGCAAGCTGTTATATTTCTCCAATGTCCTTACAGACGGATAGATTCCATCACGCAGACACCGGGCCACAGGATGAACCGACGCCTCTCCGACACCGCTCCGAACCTGCCCACGCTGGCGGATGTCGCCCGCGTGGCGGGGGTTTCGACTGCCACCGTTTCCCGCTGCCTGAATTCGCCGGCGCAGGTGCAGACCGCCACGCGCGACCGGGTGCTGAGCGCGGTCGCAACGCTTGGTTATTCCCCCAATTTCGGCGCCCGCGCCCTTGCCGCACGGCGGACCGGCATCATCGGCGCAATCATTCCGACGATGGAAAACGCGATCTTTGCCCGCGCCATTCAGGCCTTTCAAGAAGAATTGCATCTCAGCGGCCTGACCCTTCTGGTGGCCTCGTCCTCTTACAGCCCTGAAATCGAGGCGGATCAGATTCGTACCTTGGTGGCGCGTGGGGCGGATGCGCTCTTGCTCATCGGCCATGACCGCGATCCCGGAATTTATGACTTTCTCGCGCAGCGCGGCGTGCCCGTGTTGATAGCTTGGGCCTATGATCCCACACAGGCGCGCGCCTCGATAGGCTTTGACAACCGCCGCGCCATGGCAGGTTTGGCCGATGAGGTGCTGCGCCTCGGACATCGGCATATCGGCATGATTTCCGCGCTCGCGGCGGGCAATGACCGTGCTCGCGACCGGATTGCCGGGGTTCACGATGCTTTGCGCGGCCATGGATTAGACCCCGCCACGTTGCACCTGATCGAAACGCCCTACAGCATCGCCAACGGGGCCGAGGGAATGGCGCAGCTTATGGCATTGCCAACCCCGCCCACTGCCGTGGTCTGCGGCAATGATGTGCTCGCGGTCGGTGCCTTGCAAATGGCGCGTCAGCTTGGCCTCAGCGTGCCGCAGGATGTCTCGATCACCGGCTTTGACGATATCGAACTGGCAACCGTGGTTGATCCGGCGCTCACCACCGTGCATGTCCCGCACCGCGACATGGGCCGCGCCGCGGCGCGCCTCTTGGTCGATATGGTTGGCGATGGTGTGGCCCCCACCCCCGTCTGCCTTGACACGAACCTTTGTTTTCGGGGCACGCTCGCCGCCCCCAAGACATGACAAAGCCCGCCACCGGATCACCGGGGCGGGCCTTGAACATCACACAAGTCAGTTAGACAAAGAACTGCGCACCATTGGCCGAAATCGTCGACCCGTTGATAAAGCTGGCATCCTCGGACACGAGGAAGGTCACGCAGCGCGCGATTTCCTCTGGCTCGCCCAAACGGCCCGCCGGAATCATGCCGATGATCTTTTCACGCACCGCTTCCGGCACGGCCATGACCATTTCCGTGGCGATATAGCCGGGGCAGATCGCATTCGCGGTGATGCCCTTGGCGGCACCCTCTTGCGCCAGCGATTTGATGATGCCCAGATCGCCCGCCTTGGTCGCGGCATAGTTGACCTGACCAAATTGGCCCTTTTGCCCGTTGATCGAGGAAATCACCACAATCCGGCCAAAGCCACGGTCGCGCATGCCCGACCAGACCGGGTGAACCGTGTTGAACACGCCCGTAAGGTTGGTGTCGATCACCTCTTTCCACTGCTGCGGCGTCATCTTGTGGAACGGTGCATCGCGGGTGATGCCCGCGTTGGCGATCACGATGTCAATCGGGCCCAATTCCGCTTCGACCTGCGCGATGCCGTCCTTGGAGCTGTCATAGTCCGCCACGTTCCATTTGTAGGTCTTGATGCCGGTTTCCTCGGTGAACTTGGCGGCGGCCTCATCATTGCCGGCATAGGTCGCGGCGACAGTATAGCCCTCCTCCTTGAGCGCCCTGGAAATGGCGGCGCCGATTCCACGAGAGCCCCCGGTCACGAGTGCGGTTCTTGCCATGATATCCTCCAATCTGGCTGGTGCGTTGAAACTTGGTTATCGGTTTGAATTGAATTGCGCAATATTGTTGCGCAATAAATTTTCTGCGATGCAGCTTGCGCCGAAGGGATCAAGAAAAAGGGCACCGTCTGAGGTGCCCTTGATCCTGTATCAGACCGCGCCAGCGCGCCTCACGGACGCTCGACGCAGAGCGCAACGCCCATGCCGCCACCGATGCAGAGCGTGGCCAGACCACGCTTGGCACCGCGGCGCTTCATCTCGAACAACAGCGTGTTGAGCACGCGACAGCCCGAGGCCCCAATCGGGTGGCCAATGGCAATCGCGCCGCCGTTCACGTTGACGATGGCCGGATCCCAGCCCATTTCCTTGTTGACCGCACAGGCCTGCGCGGCAAAGGCCTCATTCGCTTCGACCAGATCCAGATCGGCGACAGTCCAACCGGCCTTGGCCAGCGCCTTGCGGCTGGCATGGATCGGACCCACGCCCATGATCGACGGGTCCAGCCCAGCGGTTGCATAGGACGCAATGCGCGCCAGCGGTTCGATCCCGCGCCGCTCGGCCTCATCGGCGCTCATCAGCAATGTCGCGGCCGCACCGTCATTCAGACCGCTCGCATTGGCGGCCGTGACCGAGCCATCCTTGGTAAAGGCGGGGCGCAGCTTCTGCATGGCGTCAATTGTCGCGCCGTGGCGGATGTATTCATCCTTGTCGACGATGATGTCGCCCTTGCGCGTCTTGACGGCAAAGGCGATCACTTCTTCGTCAAACTTGCCCGCCTTCTGCGCGGCTTCGGCCTTGTTCTGGCTGGCCACGGCGAATTCGTCCTGCACGTCGCGGGTGATCTGCCACTGGTCGGCGACGTTCTCGGCGGTCTGCCCCATGTGATAGCCGTTGAACGCATCCCACAGACCATCGCGAATCATCGTGTCGATATAGGTCATATCGCCCATCTTGTGCCCGGCGCGCAAATAGGCGGCATGGGGGCTGAGTGTCATGTTTTCCTGACCCCCGGCGCAGACGATGGCGGCATCGCCCAACTGGATGTGCTGCGCGCCCAGCGCCACGGCCCGCAAACCAGAGCCGCAAACCTGATTGATGCTCCAGGCGGCGGATTCAATCGGCAAACCGGCGTTGATATGCGCCTGACGCGCGGGGTTTTGGCCCTGCGCTGCGGTCAGCACCTGACCGAGGATCGTCTCGGACACTTCGCCCTTTTCGATGCCTGCACGGGCAACCACTGCCTCAAGCACGGCTGCGCCCAGATCATGCGCCGGCGTATTGGCGAAAGCGCCGCCAAAAGATCCGACAGCGGTGCGCGCTGCGGATGCGATTACTACATTGGTCATCTATGTCCTCCACCAGGATTTGCCGGGCCAGAGCATGGCACGACAGTGTCACATTTTCATGCACACCCTGTCTGTCACCTCCGCCGTTACGCGGCGTCATATCGTAGATGCCGCACTGCGGCAACGGACGGAGTGTCACATTCAAGCGGTGGCGCGGTCAAGGGCGCTGTCAATCCAAGGTGGCCGCACCGTAGGGGCCCCAAAGTAATACCCTTGCAAACAGTCGATCCCCAGCGCCGCAAGATAGGCGGCATCCTCTGGCTTCTCGACGCTTTCGGCCACTGTCACCATGTCAAATTGCTGGCCGATGCTGGCCAAGGCGGCGGTCAGCACCTGATTATCCGGGTCCGTAGCGATGCCGCGCACGAATTGCCCGTCGATCTTGAGGATGTCGAAATAGAACTCCTTGAGAAACCGGAACGAGGTATAGCCCGCCCCGAAATCATCAAGCGCAAAGCTGATTCCCTTGGCCTGCAACTCTTTCATAAAGCCTGTCACCAGTTCGGGCACCAGCATCGCCGAGCTTTCCGTGATCTCCAGAATCAGCCGCTCGCCAATGGTGGGATCATCGCTCAGCCCCTTTTTCAGCGTCCGTATCCAGCGGGAATAGCCGATCGAGCGCGCCGACATATTTATGGCCAGCCGCAGATCAGGATAGTTGATCAGCGTGCGCAGCCCCTTTTCCAGCGCCAGACAGTCGATGATCCGCCCGGTTTCCGTCACCTCAATCTGGGTGATGAAATCCTTGGCGGGGATCACCCGTCCGGTGGCATCGAGCACACGAATCAGCCCTTCGTAGAACGCAGGCCGATCCTGCTGGCGCGCAGGCACCACCGCCTGATAGGCCAACAGCACCTGTTTGTGATGCACCGCCTGATTGACCATATCGAGCACGGATCGGTCCCGCGCCGAAACGGCATAGGACAGCGGAGTATCGAATCCCGCTGGAATATCGGCCCATTTGTGTTTCTGTCCCATTTGCCCCTCCGGAACGCCTGTTCTCAAACTGGGGCAGATGGCTTAAGGATGGCTTAAAGCGCGCATTTGAACGAAACCGCCTGCGCGCCGGGCTAGAGGGGAAATTGCATGGAGCGTTGTGGCTGGGTCAGTGACGATCCGCTTTACCTGTCCTACCACGATACCGAATGGGGCGTGCCCGACTATGACAGCCGCGCCCTCTGGGAAAAGCTCATTCTCGACGGGTTTCAGGCGGGGCTGAGCTGGATCACCATCCTGCGCAAACGCGAGAGTTTTCGCGCGGCATTCCAAGGGTTTGATCCCCATGTCATCGCTACTTGGGGCGAGGCTGAGGTCACGCGCCTCTTGGCCAATCCCGGCATCATTCGCCACCGCGGCAAGATCGAGGCAACCATCGGTAACGCCCGCGCTTGGGCGGTGATTGAGGCCAACGAGGGCTTTGATCGCTACCTCTGGGATTTCGTCGGCGGGCAGCCCATTCAGAACGAATGGCAGACGCTTGCAGAGGTGCCAGCGCAAACCGATATTTCTGTAAAACTTTCCAAGGATTTGAAAAAGCGCGGCTTCAAGTTCTGCGGTCCCACCATCACCTATGCCTTCATGCAGGCGGTGGGGATGGTCAACGATCACCTCGTCACCTGCCCCTGTCATGCGCCGGTGCGACAGGCCGCCCCTGACCGCCGCTTTGGCACCATGGCCAAGGGATAGCTTCATGCTCGTCGTCGCGGGGTTGGTCATCGCCTTCGTGCTGGTGTTGATCCTGTCCAACCGGCGGACACGCTCCTGCCGCTGGCGCGCGGACCGGCGACAAGACCGCGATGGGCAATCCTATTACCGCTGCATGGCTTGCGGCGCGCAGGTCTTTACATCCAACGGCAAACCGCCTTTGGATTGCGCGGTAAATCCCCGCGACACCCAAGAGGACTAAGATGACCAACGCCCCCGCCGATGCAGCCGCCCGTCGCGCCGTGCCGCCCGTGATCTGCTACCCCAATGATACGCTGCCGGTGCCGGATCTGGCGCTCTATGCCGCCGCGCGCGCCAGTACGACCAAAGTGTCAGAGGTTCTCGTGCCTGCGCGCGAGGCGGCCTGCTTTCGCGCCGAGGCGGGGCAATTCTTTCGCATCACCAGCGTGGATGGCCCGCAAGTGGGCGATCTCAACCTTTGGAACGCGCATGACCTCACAGAGCGGTTCTATTCCGGCAAGACCCGCGCGCTCCACGGCACCCATGTGACCACCGGTGAACGGCTCTGGTCGTCCTTCCCGCACCTGCGCCCGATGGCCACGATCACCGGCGACAGCTTGGGCTGGTATGGCATCGACGCTTTCGGCGGCTCGGTGCATGACGTGATCGGCACGCGCTGCGATCCCTATACCGGCAACCTCTTGTCAGGTGTGCAGTATCACCACTGTTGTCACTCCAACCTCACGCGCGCTTTGGCGGATGAATTGGGCGTGGCACTGGCCGAGGCAGAACCCCATATTCATGATGTGCTCAACGTCTTCATGTGCACCGGCTTCACCCGCGACACCGGCCAGTATTTCATGAAAGCCAGCCCCGTGCGCCCCGGCGACTATCTGGAGTTCTTTGCCGAGATCGACATTCTGGGATGTCTCAGCGCCTGCCCCGGCGGCGATTGCTCCTCTGAGCATACCAGCGACACAGCCGCCTGTTACCCGATGCTGGTCGAGGTTTTTGCACCCGCACCGGGCACACTCAACAGCTGGCAAAGCCCCGCGCGCAATGGCTATAACGGCAGCCACGGGCGGTAAACAGGGCAGGGCAGGGCGCGTTGGCCCTGCCCGCACCTTACCTCAGACGCGGCCCTTCCACGGCACCAGCCAGTTTTCGGCCTTGCGCATCAGGATGTCGATGCCATAGCCGATGATCCCGATCAGGATGATCCCCATCAGCACGATATCGGTAAGCTGAAAGCGGCTTGCGACCATGATCATCATGCCTGCGCCCTTTTCCGCCGCGACCAGTTCGGCGGCCACCACCGTGCCCCAACAGACCCCCATCGCAACGCGGGCGCCGGTGAAAATCTCGGGCAGGCTGTTGGGCACAATGACATGGCGCATCAACTGCCATTTACTTGCCCCCAGCGAATAGGCGGCATGCACCTTGGAAATCGCCACGCCCGACACACCTGCGCGCGCCGAAATCGTCATGATCCAGAGCGCGGCCAAAAACAGCAGAATGATCTTGCCGCTCTCGCCAATGCCCGCCCAGATGATCACCAAGGGGATCAGCGCCAAGGGCGGCACCGGGCGCATGAATTCGACAATCGGATCGAACCAGCCGCGAAACCAATCACTCAGCCCCATGGCATAGCCCAGCGGAATCCCCACCAGCGCACCAAGGGCAAAGCCCACGATCACCCGGAACAGCGACCAATAAAGATGCTCCCACAGGGTGAAATTCTGATACCCCTGCTTTGACACTTCGATCAGTCGCGACACCACCGCTTCAGGCGCCGGAAGCCAGATAGGCTCCATCTGCATGCCCTTGGCGGGGGCGAAATTCAGCGATCCCTTGGCGGTCACGGCCACGGTGCCATCGGCCACGGAAACGGTCTGGCCTTCGCTCACCGGCTTGCCATCAATCGCGACAACCCGCGCGCCCTGATCACGCGTCACCTCGTCGTTCTTGTCCATCAACAACAGCTGCGACCGCCACGCGCCCACTGTCAGCACGTCATTCTTGGCAATCCCATCGCCCGGCTCGATCACCGGCTCTTCAACCGTCTCGCCCACGGTAAACACTCGCACCGTCACCGTCGCATCGTCGCGCGTGCCGTCGGGGGCCTCTAGCGTATAGGTGAATTCTGTATCGCCCATGAACGGCCCCGGCGCATGGATCGGCACCCATTTGCTGCCGGTAAATGCGCCCCAGATCAAAAAGATCGTCACGATTGAAATCACGCTCGCCCAGCGATCCGGGCGCACAGCGCTTTCATCCCCGAATGTCACCGTCTTGAGCGAGGTAAAATCGTTCATCTGCCGAAACTTGCGCACGCCAAAGCGCACGACGAAGAACGATGCCGCGAAAATCGCCACATAGATAATCAGGATGATCATGCGCCCGCCTCCTCTGCCCGGCCCATGATCTCTTCTTCCATGTCCCAGATCATCGTCAGGATTTCCTCTCGCTTGGCGGCGAAATCAGGAACTTTCTTGACCTCGCGCAGATCGCGGCCCGCGCCCATCTCGGCAAAGGGCAGGCGGTATTCCTTGTGCACCCGCCCCGGTCGTGGGGCCATCACCAAGAGCCGCTCGCCCAAAAGCAGCGCCTCTTCCACCGAATGGGTGATCAGGATGATGGTCTTGCCGGTTTCTTTCCACAGCTTCAGCACCAGACCCTGCATCTTTTCACGCGTCAGCGCATCCAGCGCCCCAAGTGGCTCGTCCATCAGAATCACATCGGGGTCATTCGCCAGACAGCGCGCCAGCGCCACGCGCTGCTGCATCCCGCCTGACAGCTCATAAACCGCCTTTTCCTTGAAATCGCGCAGGCCCACGACATCGAGCAAATGATCGACCGTGCCCGCCCATTCCTTTTCCCGCTTGCCCGCCATACGGGGGCCAAAACTCACGTTGTCGCGCACGCTCATCCATTCAAACAGCGCGCCTTGCTGAAATACCATGCCGCGCTCGGCATCCGGGCCGGTGACACGGTGCCCGTTCAGCGTGATCTGCCCCTCACTTGGGGCCAGAAATCCGGCAAGGATGTTCAAAAGCGTGGTCTTGCCACAGCCCGACGGCCCCAGCACGCTCATCAACTCGCCGGTCTTGATCTCTAGCGAGACATTTTTAAGCGCCTGCACATGGCTGCCATTCGGCAGATCGAACCGCATCGAGATGTTATCAATGGTAAGTGTCGACATCCCCACCCCCTGTTGTTTTTTTGGGATTGTTGGGCAAAGGCCCGCCCGTTTGTGCGGGGCGGGCCTCGTTTCAGTCCGTCAGCCGGGCTTACATGCCGTTGGCAGCGGCCAGCGGTCCGGTGTTGACGTTGTTCTCATAGGTGGCCAGCGCCGAATCGATGCTGCCTGCCTCGACGAACACCTCAGCCACGCCCTTCATGAATTCCTGCGCGCCGCCGCCCAGCCATTTGGCGGTCAACTGCTCTTCGGCAGAGGGGAACACAAAGGTGTCGATCGTTGCTGCCGTGGCCTCGACATCCATGCCGCTATCCTTGGCAATGACCGGCAGCATCGTGTCGCGATTGGCCGGATCGGCCCACATCGCATTGGCATCAGCCGTCACTTTCAGGAACTTGGCAACCAGATCGGGGTTTTCCGCGACAAAAGCAGCCGGGCCGGATGTCACGTCAAACACCAGAATGCCCAACTCTTCCTTTTCCGCACCGGTCAACAGCACATTGCCATGTTCCAGCGCGCGACGCAGCGAACCGCCCCAGCCGCAGAACATATCAACCGCGCCCTGCGCGATGGCGGCGGCCCCTTCTGGCGGGGCCATGTTGACCACGTCCATGCTGGAAATATCCACGCCGAAATGGTTCATCTGCTTGAGGAACCCGTAATGCGCAGCGGTGCCCAGCGGCACGGCAACCTTCTTGCCGGCCAATTCGCCCGCATTGGTCTTGTCGATCTCCAGCGCCGAGGCGACGACACAGTTGTCGTTGTCAGCATAGCTGACGGCCACGTCGAGCGTCTGCAAATCCTGCCCGGCGCTTGTCGCCACAACGAAGGGCGGAACGCCTTGGCTGACCGACAGATGCACATCGCCGGATGCCATCGCAGCACTCATCGCGGTGCCGGTGTCGAACGCGCGCCAGTTAACCTTGACGCCCATTTCCTTGTCATAGGTGCCCATTTCCTTGGCATACTGGAACGGCATCGGCCATTCGAGGAAATAGGCAACGGTGATTTCCTCTGCGCTGGCCGCTCCGGCCCCCGCCAGAAACGCCGCGCCAGCCACTGCCGACATCAGTTTGCTTTTCATACTCATCTTGTCTTCTCCCGTTGGTTACAGTCGTTTTTCTGTCTTACACCGCACGTATCGGCGGGTTTCTCCTGCGTCAGTGTCTTGTGGATCATACGCACTCCGAAACAGGCAACAGCCAAGAGTGAACCCGATCCACAGGCACTGATCAACGCAATTATAGCAGAGCTAAGATCATTTCAGTATTTCCGAAAAGGGGTTTTCGGATAGCCTTAGACAGCCGCCCCTTCCGCTCCTTTGGGTGAAAAACCGAAATTTGCCAGAAAGTTACAGCCAGACTCAGAAGGTGGCGGGCCATTCTGGACCTATTTAATGGTATACTCTGGCCCTAACGATCTGCCCGGATTCTCGGCTGATATGCGGACAGAACAACCCATGATATATAAAGACGGCCTGAGCCCCGCGCCGGGCCTCAACCTGATGGAGCATCCCCATGGACGGCAAACTTCGCGACAACGACATTTCTCACGTGGTCGAGGCCGACCGCGCGCATGTCTGGCATCACCTGATTCAGCACGCGCCCTGGAGCGGCACAGACCCCAAGGCGGATCCCCGCATTATCGTCGAGGGGCGCGGCATGCGCGTCTGGGACCAAAAGGGCAAAGAGCATCTCGACGGCGTGTCGGGCGGCGTCTGGACCGTGAACGTGGGTTACGGGCGTGAACGCATCGCCAATGCCGTACGCGACCAGCTCATCAAACTGCCCTATTTCGCAGGTTCCGCAGGCTCGATCCCCGGCGCACTGTTTTCCGAGAAACTGATCTCGAAAATGCCCGGAATGAGCCGCGTGTATTACACCAACTCCGGTTCCGAGGCGAATGAGAAAGCCTTCAAAATGGTCCGCCAGATCGCGCACAAGCGTTACGGCGGCAAAAAGCACAAGATCCTCTACCGTGACCGCGATTATCACGGCACCACGATTGCCTGTCTCTCGGCGGGCGGTCAGGATCAGCGCAACGCGCAATATGGCCCCTATACCCCCGGTTTCGTGCGCGTGCCGCATTGCCTTGAATACCGCGCGCAATGGGATCTGGAGGGCGAGGAATACGGCATCGCCGCCGCCAACGCGATTGAAGAGGTGATCTTGGCCGAAGGCCCCGACACCATCGGCGCGCTCTGCCTTGAACCCGTGACCGCCGGTGGCGGTGTGATTGTCCCGCCCGTCGGCTACTGGCCCCGCGTGCAAGAGATTTGCCGCAAATACGACATCCTCCTGCATATCGACGAGGTTGTCTGCGGCATCGGGCGCACCGGCACTTGGTTTGGCTATCAGCATTACGGGGTCGAACCCGATTTCGTGACCATGGCCAAGGGCGTGGCCTCGGGCTATGCCGCCATCGCCTGCTGCGTCACCAACGAGCGTGTGTTCGATATGTTCAAGGACGATACCACCGATCCGATGAACTATTTCCGCGACATCTCGACTTTTGGGGGCTGCACCGCTGGTCCGGCAGCGGCGCTGGAAAACATGGCGATCATCGAGGAAGAAGACCTCTTGGGCAATACCGTCGCCATGGGCGATTACATGCTCGATCAACTGGCGGCCCTCAAGGACAAGCACGCCGTCATCGGCGATGTGCGCGGCAAGGGGCTGTTTCTTGGGGCCGAACTTGTTGCCGACCGCGCCACCAAGGAACCGATGGATGAAAAGCGGGTTCAGGCCGTTGTCGCCGATTGCATGGCGCAGGGCGTCATCATCGGGGCCACCAACCGCTCGATTCCCGGCTTCAACAACACGCTGTGCTATTCGCCCGCGTTGATCGCCACCAAGGACGATATCAACCACCTGATCGCCGCCACCGATGCGGCCCTGACCCGCGTGTTTGGCTGATCCAAAACGGGTTTCCCCACCTGACCCGGCACGCACCCGCGTGCCGGGTTTTTTGTTGCGTTGCGCCTTTGCCTTCCCCATGCTGCGGCTCAGGCGCGACTCACCCCGAGGCGCCGGTTGACCCCATAAGGAACCCTTGATGAAACACCTTCTCGCCCCGCTCCTAATTCTCGCCGCCAGCCCCGCTGCGGCGCATCTGCCTGAGGGCGAATACGGCTCTTTCCTCGCGGGTGTGACGCATCCGCTCTTTGGCCTTGATCATGTGCTGGCGATGATCGCCGTCGGCCTCTGGGCTGCGCAAATCGGCGGCCGCGCGCTCTGGACTGTGCCAAGCGCCTTTGTTCTGGCGATGATCGTGGGGTTTCTGGCGGCCATAATCGGTCTGCCCCTGCCGATGGTTGAGCCGATGATCTTGGCCTCCATCATGGCCCTTGGCCTTGTCGTGGCGCTCGCCCTGCGCCCCGCGCCGGGGCTGGCGATGGTGCTGGTGGCGGTCTTTGCACTCTTTCACGGTCACGCCCATGGCGGCGAATTGGGGCAGGCGCAGGCGCTGCAATTTGGCGCGGGCTTTGCCATCGCCACGGCCCTTCTGCACGCGGCGGGCCTCGTTATCGCCTTCACCGCTGCGCGCGAAACCCGCCACGCCAGCGCCGTGCCGCTCCGCTTGATGGGCGGGGCCACCGCACTCGCCGGGGCCTATATCGCCTTCATCTGACGCCCTGACACTGGCGTCAGGTTACTTCTTCCTCAAGATGCAGCTTCATTTCGATCAAAACCTGCTGCAATTGCGTCGTTTCGCGCAATAGCCGCTTGGCTTCGTTCACGGTGATACGCCCATCCGCGATGCTCTGCTGATACTCGGCCATGAGCATCGCGAACCGCTGCGACAGCGCGATCACGTCGCTGTTCACATTTGCCCGCTCCTGCGCGTTGCGCCGCTCTGCGATCAGGCTCAGACTGACGCCGCCCAACTCTGCCAAGGCGCTCGTCACATGCGGATAGCTCGCGGCTGCCTCAAGTGCTGCAACAGTGTCCACCGGCATGAACCTGTCGGCGTGTTCCTCATGGTCTGAATAATAGCGGCCAAGCGTCGCCTTGGACTTGCCCGTCAACTGACAGGCGGCCTCGATTCCTACATCCTTGACCAAGGCTTCGGTGTGCTTTTTCAGGTAACTTCCCGTCGTCGACATACGCTTTCCCCAATAGAGCCCTTGTCCCGAGGGCTACCCTTGCTCAATTTTCCCTTACTGACTTTGCCGCCCGATGTCATTTCCAAACTGATCCAAGGGTTTGCGCCGCCGTTAGCCGCGTTCCACCAGAACCGATCCCACCGAATAGCCCGCGCCGAACGAACAGATCAGCCCTTGGTCGCCGGGCATCAGATCCTCGGAATATTTGGAAAAGGCGATGATTGATCCGGCAGAGGACGTATTGGCATAATCTTGGAGGATATTCGGTTGCTCATGCGCCTCTGGCACCCGGCCCAGCACCTTGCGCCCGATAAAATCATTCATCGCCTTGTTCGCCTGATGCAGCCACAACCGCCGCAGGTCATCCGGTGCAACACCTTCCTCCGCAAGATGCCCCAGAATATGCGCCGAGACCATCGGCAACACCTCCTTGAACACCTTTCGCCCCTCCTGCACGAATTGCATATCCCGGCGGTCGGCCACACCATCGGGGCGCGTTCGGCGCAGAAACCCGTTGTTATTGCGGATATTGTTGGAAAACTGCGTCGCACAGCGGGTCGAACGGATCACAAAATGCGGGCCCTTGGCCTCGTCCGCCGCCTCGATCAGAACGGCGGTGCAGACATCGCCAAAAATGAAATGACAGTCGCGGTCGCGCCATTCCAGATGCCCCGAGCAGATTTCAGGGCTGACCACCAGCGCGCGGCGCGCCGATCCCCCCCGGATCATGTCCGCGGCGGCCTGAATCCCGAACGTCGCCGAGGAACAGGCGACATTCATGTCAAAGGCAAAGCCGCCCGCGCCCAAAAGCTGCTGAATCTCGATGGCAATGGCCGGGTAGGGCCGCTCGTGGTTCGAGGCAGCGCAAATGATCAGATCCACCTCAGACGCCGCCCGCCCCGCTTGTGCAAGCGCCTGCGCGCAGGCGTCCATCGCCATTTCGGCCATGATCCCCGGTTCGTCATCCCGACGCTGCCGCAACAGCGGGTGCATCACCTCGGGATTTAACACACCGGTCTTGTCCATCACATGCCGCTGCTCGATGCCAGAGGCACTCACGATGAACTCGGGCGAGGATAGCCCCTTGGCTTCGATCTCTCCCGCCGCAATCTCAGACGCATGGCGCGCGTTGAACGCCTCTGCATAGGCGTTAAAGGCTAGGACCAGTTCCTCATTGGTGATCACCTCGGACGGCGTGAACACCCCCGTTCCCGTGATTGCGGGCAAACCCATTCTCATTCTCCTCAAAGATTTGATCAGATCACCTCAGTCCCGCCGCCGGGTCAAGCCCAACGTCGCGCCACCGTCTTGCAGGTTTTGGCGTGATCGCGTTACGGCTCAGTCCTCGCCCTCCACCTGACCGCGCAGCGCCTTGACCTCTCCGCGCTGCTTTTTGGCGGCAAGGCGGCGTTTCTTCGATCCGAGCGTCGGTTTGGTCGCCACCCGCCGCTTGGGCGCGATCAAGGCTTGGCGGATCAAATCGGCCAAACGGTCCCGCACAATCTCGCGGTTGCGGGTCTGGCTGCGGGTCTCGTCGCATTGCAGCACGACCGCCCCCTCCTTGGTCCAGCGTCGCCCGGCCAATCGCCGCAGCCGTGTCTTGACCGGCAAGGGCAGGTTGGGCGACCGCTCCGCCTCGAACCGCAATTCGACAGCGCTCGACACCTTGTTGACATTCTGCCCCCCCGGCCCCGAGGCGCGCATGAACTGCTCGGTCAATTCCCAGTCTTCGATGGCGATCTGATCGGTGATATGCAGCATGATCCCTGCTCCGTGATTCAGCATCCGGCAGGCGCTGCAAACCGGTGCCACGACCTTACAAAATCGAGGGGGGTTTTGTAAGGTCTGTAAGGGGGCTCGCGGCCCGTTCCAATGCCGGATAGCGCAGCCCCAACGTGATGCCGCGCGCCACAAAACTGATCAACAACGCCAGCCACAGGCCGTGATTGCCCATCGACGGGGCCAACACTAGCGCCGCAACGATATAGACCAAAAGGCTCAACGCCATCATGTTGCGCATGTCGCGGGTGCGTGTAGCCCCAATGAAAACCCCATCAAGCATATAGGCCGCCAGCCCAAGAACGGGCGCAAGCGCCATATATATCAAGTATTTACGCGCCTCTAGCTGCACCTCTGGTGCCTTGGCCATCAGGTCGATCAACGCCCCGCCAAAGCTGGCAAAGATAACTGCGAGGGCCACACAGACCACCACACCCCAGACGCTCGTCAACAGCGCCCCGCGCCGCAAATGGGCCACGGACCGCGCCCCAAACGCCTGCCCCACCAGCGCCTCGGCGGCAAAGGCAAACCCATCCAAGGCATGCGCGGTGATGCTCAGGAACTGCAACAGCACCTGATTTGCCGCCAGCGTGACATCGCCAAAATCGCTGCCCCAAAACAGGAATGAGATGAAAATAATCTGCAACATCAATGATCTAAGAAGAATGTCGCCGTTCACCGACGCCATGTTCTTCAGCCGCTCACGATCAAACACCCGCGGCCAGTCGCACCACGCGGGCACCGCAAAGGCATCGCGGCAAAACCAGAACCCCAGCGCCAGACCGCCCCATTCTGCAATCACCGTTGCCCGCGCCACGCCCGCAACTCCCCAGTCGAGCCCCAGCACAAACCACAGATCCAAAAGGATATTTATGCCGTTCATGGCAACTTGCAGCAGCAAAACCGCCCGCGTGCGTTCCTGCGCGATCAGCCATCCGGTCATGCCGAACAGCGCAATCATCGCCGGCGCGCTCCAGACCCGGATCGCCATGTACTGCCGGGCAAGGGATTCGACCTCTTCGCTGGCTGGTGAAATCTGAAAAGCGGCGCAGAAAACAGGGACTTGCAGGGCAATGAGCGCGATACCCCCGGCAAAGCCGATCATCAGCGCCCGCGTCAGAAGGGCTGCCACCTCGCCCACCTGTCCTGCCCCTTGGGCCTGACTGGTCAGCCCCGTGGTGCCCATCCGCAAAAAGCCGAAAAGCCAATAAATTCCGGTAATTATGACCGCACCAATGCCCACTGCACCAATCGGTGCTGCCGCGCCCATCTGCCCGACAACGCCAGTATCCACCGCACCAAGGATGGGCACCGTGGCATTGGAAATCACAATGGGTAGGGCGATTTTCAGAACACGGGCATGCGTGACCGCCCGCGCGACCTCAGCCATCGCGGCGCGGCATCAAGAAATGCCCGGTGGCTTGGGCAAAGGGACGGCTGCGATTGTCCTGCCACGCTTCGACGTGGACGCTGGCATAGCGACGGCCAGAGCGATTGACCTGTGCCCGTGCATAGGCATCACGCGGCAGGCCGGATCTTAGGTAATCCACTGTGAAATCAATGGTTTTTGGCAGTCGGGGCAGCTTGCCGCCGACAATCGCCTCGGGGTCGAACGCACCACTTTCGATCTCTTCCCACAGCATCCCCCAGCTCAATCCAATAATCGCCGTGATCTCTAGAAACGCCGCTGTCGCGCCACCATGCAGCGCGGGCAAAAGGGGGTTGCCAATCAACTTTTCTTCAAACGGCATCACGGCGGTCAACTCATCCCCCCGCCGATCAAACTGCACCCCAAGAAATCCGATATAGGGAACCCCCGCAACCAAGGCTTTCAGCGCCGCATCACGCCGCTGTTTGACAACCTGCACAGGTTCGGGACGGGCACGGGCCATCATTTGCCCTCCACGGTAAAGGTGCCAGTGGCCGTCGCCACCGGGCGCGCCTCATCCTCATCCATCGCACGCGCCCGCACAAACGCCACAGAACGCGTGATATGATAGCATTCCGCATGCGCGCGAATGCGCTGCCCCGGTGTTGCCGGGCGCATATAGTCAATGCGCAGATCAATTGTCGCCGTGCCGCCGGGCGATGCTGGATGGCTCATCGCCGCCGCTCCGCAACAGGTGTCCATCAGGGCCGAAACCGCCCCACCATGGATTACCCCCGTCTCGGGATCGCCGACAAAGCGCGGATCATAGTCCATCTCGATCTCGGCCTGTCCGTCACCCATGGACACGAGCCGCATGCCAAGCGCACGCGCATGCGGCAGGGCCTGCATGAATTGCTGTGCGATTTTGGTTTTGGCGTCGGTCATGGTATCCCTCACGGATCGTGCTGTCGTCTTTATGATCCCTAATCCACACAAGCTGCAAGAGCACCGGTTGCAAGGGCTGCGTCTTGGTCCTAACGTCTGAGCAACAGGAGGGCTTGCCATGTCGGATAAGAAACTATCCTTCAAGGAGATGTGTGCGACCTATGATGTTACACCGCGCACCCTGCGATATTACGAATACATCGAGCTTTTGGAGCCAGAGCGCGATGGGCGCGCACGATATTACGGCCCGCGTGAATGCGCGCGCATGACGCTGATCCTGCGCGGCCGCAAATTCGGATTTGCCTTGGAAGAGATTCGGCAATGGCTTTTGATCTACGAGAAAGAAGGCACTGATGCGCAGATGCGCAGCTGGATTGAATTGGCCGATCGTCAGCTTGCGGGACTAGCCGAACAACGTCGTCAGATTGACGAAGCGATGGCCGAATTGAAGAAATTGCGCGACGACACCGCCGCGAGCCTTGGCTGAGCGGGTGACGTCGGGGCAAGAATATTTCCACTTTGCCCCGCTTACCTTGCCTTATCTTACGTCAACTTGAAAGTGACGCGACGTAGTGGTTACGTAAAGCCATCCGGCTGTTGTAACCATACTCCATGATCCGCAGATTGTCGGCAAATGTGCTGTGACATGGGTAAACTGATGACCGACGATATGATGACCATTCGCCAGATGTGCGAAGCGTTCGATGTAACGCCCCGCACTCTACGCTTCTACGAGGCCAAAGAACTGCTCTCGCCCCGCCGGGTTGGGCAGAAACGGCTCTTTACCCGGCGCGACCGGGCGCGGCTGAAACTGATCCAACGCGGCAAGCGTTTCGGGTTCAGCCTCGAGGACCTGCGCCAGTTGCTCGACCTCTACGACAAAGGGGATCAGCAACACAGCCAGATTGCCCGCGCCTATGATGTGGCACGGATGCGTCTGGCCGAAATGGAGAAACAGCGCGACGAGCTGGAGGCTGCAATCTCTGAGCTGCGCGAACAGATGACATGGGGCGAGCGTATGCTGGCCTCGCTCAAGACTAGCCAAAAAGCCGCCGAGTAATCCGGTCCGGCACCTGTTTTAGGGAGAGAGACATATGCCAAGCTACACCGCCCCCACCCGCGACATGCAATTCGTGTTGCACGAGGTGCTGAACGTGTCTGAGCAGACCACGCCCGGCTATGCCGAGCTTGAGCCCGACTTTACCAAGGCTGTGTTGGAAGAGGCGGGCAAGATTGCCTCTGAGGTGCTGATGCCGCTCAACGCCGTGGGCGATACCGAGGGTTGCGTGTTGGAAAACGGTGTGGTGCGCACGCCCAAAGGGTTCAAAGAGGCGTTCGAGCAGATGAAAGAGGGCGGCTGGACCGCGCTCGACCTGCCCGAGGAATTCGGCGGGCAATACATGCCCTATATCCTTGGCACAGCAGTGGGCGAGATGTTCTCGGCCGCCAATCAGGCCTTTACCATGTATCAAGGTCTGACCCACGGCGCGGCCTCTGCGATCCTTGTGCATGGGTCCGAGGATCAAAAGGCCACCTACCTGCCGAAAATGGCCAATTGCGAGTGGACCGGCACCATGAACCTGACCGAGCCGCATTGCGGCACCGATCTGGGCCTGATGCGCACCAAGGCCGAGCCGCAGGGCGACGGTAGTTATAAAATCACCGGACAGAAGATCTTTATCTCGTCGGGCGAGCATGACATGGCCGACAACATCATCCACCTGGTGCTTGCCAAAATCCCTGGTGGCCCCGAGGGGATCAAGGGCGTGTCGCTTTTCATCGTGCCGAAATTCATCGTCAAAGAAGACGGTAGCCTTGGCGACCGCAATGGCGTGACTTGCGGCAAGATCGAAGAAAAAATGGGGATTCATGGCAATTCCACCTGCGTGATGAACTATGACGGGGCGACCGGTTGGCTTTTAGGTGAAGAGCACAAGGGCATGCGCGCCATGTTCACCATGATGAACGAGGCGCGGATCGGTGTGGGCATGCAGGGTCTTGCACAGGCCGAGGTCGCCTATCAAAACGCGCTCGCCTATGCCAAGGACCGGCTTCAGGGCCGTGCGGTGACCGGCACCGAAAACCCCAATGGCCCCGCCGATCCGCTGATCGTGCATCCTGACATCCGTCGCTCGCTGATGGATCAAAAGAGCTTTATCGAGGGCGCGCGCGCTTTCATGCTCTGGGGCGCGGAGCTGATCGACCGCTCGCATCGTGGCAATGACGCCGCCGCGGAAGGTCTGATTTCGCTGATGACGCCGGTGATCAAGGGCTTTCTCACCGACGAAGGCTATGACATGACCGTGCTCGCGCAGCAGATTTACGGCGGCCACGGCTATATCGAGGAATGGGGCATGTCGCAGTTCACCCGCGACGCCCGCATCGCCATGATCTACGAAGGTGCCAACGGCGTTCAGGCGCTCGATCTGGTGGGGCGCAAGCTCGCGCAGGATGGCGGCAAGCATGTCATGGCCTTCTTCGAACTGGTCAAAACCTTCCTCAAGGAAAACGAAGGCAATGAGGCGCTGAAGGCTGATTTCCTCGATCCACTCAAGGCGGCCTCTAAGGACCTGCAAGCCTCGGCCATGTTCTTCATGCAGAATGGGATGAAGAACCCCAACGCGGCGCTGTCCGGCTCTTATGACTTCATGCACCTCTTTGGCCATGTCTGCCTTGGCCTGATGTGGGCAAGGATGGCGAAATCGGCCCATGCTGCGCTAGAGGCGGGAACGTCGGACGAGGCGTTTTACAAGACCAAGCTGGCGACCGGCCGCTTCTACATGAAGCGCCGCCTGCCTGCGACGGCCCTGCATCTGGCCCGCATCCAGAGCGGTGCCGATACGGTCATGGCGCTCGAGGCCGAAGCGTTCTGAGGAGAGATCGCTAGGGGAGGAGGGACAGATGCCGAAACGCTTTCGCCTCACGCGCCGCTTCAACGCGGCGATGACCGAGGATGGCTACCGCCGCCTGCGCCGCTTTGCGCAGGACTCGGGGCTCGACGAGGGCGAGGCACTGTCCTTTCTCTTCGAGAATTTCGATAGCGTGATCAATGAAGAAACCTTTGCGCATCGCCTCAGGCTCTTCAATTCCGAGCTTGAGGCTCGAAAGAAATAGCAATGGGTTTTATCGTAATCGGTGCAGGGATACCCATTCTGGCGGCTCTTCTGTTCGGGCGCTTTAACGCTCGCACCGCACCATTTGTTATCGCCGGAGTGCTTTTAGGACCACTTGCGCTCGTTATTATTTTGCTCGGCTTTGAGTTCATCATCCAGTGGGGCGCCGAATGCAGACTGGAGCCGTCTGGCGCACTAACTTGTGGAGAATTTCTCGGCCTATGGCCGGTTAACGGCAGAGCAAGGGGGTTCGTAGGCACGGGTTATGCGGCGGGTTTTGCAATCCTTTGGGCCACTATTGGACTTGTCCTGCTTTTTGCTGCGGGCATCGCAACGGCGATAATCAGGAGGTTTTGGTAACTTAAATGACCCAGACATCAGCCTGGATGACAAACGAGCATCAGATGCTCTCCGAAATGACGGCCAGATTCATCACCGATGAATGGCGCCCGCATTTCGAGCGCTGGCGCAAGGCAGGCATCATGGACCGCGACTGCTGGCTCGAGGCGGGGGCTTTGGGCCTGCTCTGCCCCTCTATCCCCGAGGAATACGGCGGGGCTGGCGGCGATTTCGGCCACGAGGCCGTAATCTGCATCGAACAGGGCCGCGCCAATCTGGCAAGCTGGGGAAATCCCATCCATTCCGGCATCGTCGCGCATTATATCCTCGCCTATGGTTCGGAGGCGCAAAAGCAGAAATGGCTGCCCAAAATGGTGTCGGGCGAGATGGTCGGTGCGCTTGCCATGACAGAGCCGGGTGCCGGGTCGGATGTGCAGGGCATCAAGACCCGCGCCATTCGGGACGGCAACGCCTATCGTCTTTCGGGGCAAAAGACCTTTATCACCAACGGGCAACACGCCGAGTTGATCATCGTTGCGGCCAAGACCGACCCCAAGGAAGGGGCCAAGGGCATCTCCTTGGTGGTTGTGGAAACCGAAGACGCGCAGGGCTTTGCGCGCGGGCGCAATCTCGAAAAGGTCGGGATGCATGCGGGGGATACGTCCGAGTTGTTTTTCGACAATGTCGAAATCCCGCCGGAGAACATCCTTGGCGGCGAAGAAGGGCGCGGGTTTTATCAGATGATGCAGCAACTGCCGCAGGAACGTCTGATTATCGCCTGTGGCGCGCAGGGGGCGATGGAGGGTGCAGTGGAACGCACCATCACCTATTGCAAGGAACGCCAAGCCTTTGGCGGCCCGATCCTGCAATTCCAGAACACCCGCTTCAAACTGGCGGAATGCCAGACCAAAACCGCCGTCTGCCGCGCCTTTCTCGATGCGTGCATCACGGAACACATGCGCGGCGACCTTAGCGTTGAAAAGGCTGCGATGGCGAAATACTGGCTGACCGATACTCAGGGCGAGGTGCTGGATGAGTGCCTGCAACTGCATGGCGGCTATGGCTATATGCAGGAATATGACATCGCCGAAATGTGGGCAGATGCCCGCGTACAACGCATCTACGGCGGCACCAACGAGATCATGAAAGAACTGATCGCGAGGGCGCTGTGAGGATTGGGGCGGCGGTCAGCATGGCACAGTCGAAGCCGGGGGTTTCACACCCCCAGACCCCCGTGGAGTATTTGCGGCAAGATGAAAGGCGCAGGTTCACCCTGCCCGGTGCGCGGGCCATTTGGCATCAGTCACCGGAACAGGGCTTCACCTTGCGCGGTCATCGGCTCTCCAGCCTGTACCGCATCGCCGATCAAGCCACATCTCAGTTAATACAAGGTAAATCCGGACCCGCTTCATCTTGCCAAAAATACTCAAATTCGACATCGCAACAGGAGCCCAACATATGACCATCAAACTCTACTGCTTTGGCGAGAGCGGCAATGCCTACAAGGCGGCGCTGGCGCTTGAGCTTTCCGGTCTCGACTGGACGGCGGTCTATGTCGATTTCTTCGGGGGCGAGACGCGGCAACCCGCGTTTCGCGAGATCAACATCATGGGCGAGGTGCCGGTGTTGGTCGATCGCGACGTGACACTGACCCAATCGGGCGTCATGCAGATGTATATCACTGAGAAAACCGGCAAATTCGGCGGGACCACACCGGAAGAGGCGCGCGAGGTCATGCGCTGGATGTTCTGGGACAATCACAAGCTCAGCAGCCCGGCTGGCATGACGCGGTTTTTGATGAACTTCTTGCCCGAGGATAAGCGCCCCGAAGGCGTCATCCCCTTTACCCAAGCCCGGCTCAAGGCCGCCTACACGACGCTCGACACCCATCTTGCGGGGCGCGACTGGATCGTGGGCGACGCGATCACCAATGCCGATTTCTCCTGCTGCGGCTATCTCTATTACCCCGAACCCTTCGGCTTTGACCGCAAGGATTGGCCCAATATCGACCGGTGGCTGGACAACATCAGTGCCGCGCCCGGCTGGAAACACCCCTATGACCTGATGCCCGGCAGCCCCGCTGACCGCGCTTGAAAGAAGGAGACCGATATGTCTGACGCTTATATCTATGACACCGTGCGCACCCCACGCGGCAAGGGCCGCAAAGATGGCGCGCTGCACGAGGTGACGGCTGCGCGCCTAAGCGCACAGGTGCTCAATGCGCTGAAATCCCGCAACGGTCTTGATGGTCACGCCGTCGAGGACGTAATCTGGGGCAATGTCACGCAGGTGATGGAGCAGGGCGGCTGCCTTGCGCGGACTGCCGTTCTCGCCTCTGATCTGGACGAGAGCATCCCCGGCCTTGCCATCAACCGCTTTTGCGCCTCTGGCATGGAGGCGGTGAACCTTGCCGCCAACCAGATCAAGGGCGGGGCCGGTGAGGCCTATATCGCTGGCGGGGTCGAGATGATGGGCCGCGTTGCCATGGGCAGCGACGGGGCGGCGATTGCCGTGGACCCGTCGATTGCGATGGACACCTATTTCGTGCCGCAAGGCATCAGTGCCGATATCATCGCAACCGAATATGGCTTTACCCGTGACGAGGCAGATGCGCTTGCCATGGAATCCCAACGCCGGGCCAAGGCGGCCTGGGATGACAATCGCTTTGCGAAATCCATCATCGAGGTGCAGGATCAGAACGGCCTGACCATTCTTGACCATGATGAGTATATGCGCCCGGGCACCGATATGCAGACACTGGGCGCGCTCACCCCGGCCTTTCAGGCAATGGGCGAGGTGATGCCGGGCTTTGATACGATCGCCAAGATGAAATATCCCCATCTGGAGCGGATCAATCATGTTCACCACGCGGGCAATTCATCCGGCATCGTCGATGGTGCGGCAGGGGTGCTGATCGGGTCTAAGGAATTTGGCGAGAAATGGGGCCTTAAGCCGCGCGCGCGGATCGTGCAGACCTGCAAGATCGGCACGGACCCAACGATCATGCTGACCGGCCCCGTACCGGCCACGCAGAAAATTCTTGCCGACAGTGGCATGTCGATTTCCGACATCGAGCTATTCGAGGTGAACGAGGCCTTTGCATCGGTGGTTCTGCGGTTTCAGCAGGCGTTCAATGTCGACCCAAACCTTGTGAACGTAAACGGTGGATCCATCGCCATGGGCCATCCGCTGGGGGCGACGGGCGCGATCATCATCGGCACGCTGCTGGATGAGTTGGAGCGCACGGGCAAGGGCACCGGCCTTGCCACGCTTTGCATCGCCTCTGGCATGGGTGCCGCCACCATCATCGAACGCGTGTAAGAGGAGCTGACCAAGATGACTGATTTCACAATTCAAAAACACGCCGATGGTGTCGCGATCATCACCTGGGACACGCAGGGCAAGTCGATGAACGTGATGAACGCGCAAGGGTTTCTCGACCTTGAGGCGCTGATTGATGACGCGCTTGCGGATGATGCCGTCAAGGGCGTGATCCTCACCTCGGGCAAGCCGGGCTCGTTTGCGGGCGGTATGGACCTCAATATCATTGCCAAGATGCGCGATGACGCGGGCGACAACCCTGCAAAGGGGCTTTTTGACGGGGTGATGGGGATGCACGCCATCCTGCGCAAGATCGAGCGCGCGGGCATGGACCCCAAGACCAACAAGGGTGGCAAGCCGATTGCGGCGGCGCTGCCTGGCACGGCACTTGGCATCGGGCTTGAGATTCCGCTCGCCTGCCACCGGATCTTTGCCGCTGACAATCCGTCTGCCAAGATTGGCCTGCCCGAGATCATGGTGGGGATTTTTCCCGGGGCGGGTGGCACTACGCGGCTTGTGCGCAAGCTGGGCGCGATGGCCGCCTCGCCGCTCCTGCTCGAGGGCAAGCTCAACGACCCGAAAAAAGCCAAAGCCGCCGGTGTGGTGGATGAGGTGGTGCCCGCCGATCACCTGATCGAAAAGGCCCGCGAATGGGTGCTGAGCAATCCCGAAATCGTCAAACCCTGGGATGACAAGGGCTATAAAATGCCCGGCGGCGCGCCCTATCACCCGGCGGGCTTCATGACCTTTGTCGGGGCCTCTGCCATGGTCAATGGCAAGACCCAAGGTGCGTTTCCGGCGGCCAAGGCGCTGCTCTCTGCGGTTTATGAAGGCGCGCTCGTGCCCTTTGACACCGCTCTCAAGATCGAGGCGCGCTGGTTCGTCAATGTGCTGATGAACCCCTCGTCCAGTGCGATGATCCGCTCGCTCTTCATCAACAAGGAAGCGTTGGAAAAGGGTGCCAACCGCCCCGATGTGCCCGATCAGCGCGTGAAGAAAGTTGGCGTCATGGGGGCCGGCATGATGGGCGCGGGCATCGCGCTTGTCTCTGCCATGGCGGGCATGCAAGTGGTCCTGATCGACCAGAAACAGGAGGCCGCGGACAAGGGCAAATCCTACACCGCCGATTTCATGGATCAGGGGATCAAGCGCGGCAAGGCCACAGCCGAGAAGAAGGCGGCGACGCTTGATCTTATCACCGCCACTACGGATTACGCAGCGCTCAAAGGGTGCGATTTGATCATCGAGGCGGTGTTCGAGGACCCTGCCGTCAAGGCCGCAGTCACCAAAGAGGTGCTCAAGGTTGTGGGTGAGGACTGTATCTTTGCCACCAACACCTCGACCCTGCCGATTTCGGAACTGGCCAAGGCATCTGACAACGCTGAGAATTTCATTGGCATCCATTTCTTCTCGCCGGTGGAAAAGATGATGCTGGTCGAGATCATCAAAGGTCAGAAAACCGGCCCCCGCGCCGTCGCCAAGGCGCTCGACTATGTCCGGCAAATCCGCAAGACGCCGATCGTGGTCAATGATGCCCGCTTCTTTTACTGCAACCGCTGCATCATTCCCTATATCAACGAGGGTCTACGCATGGTGGCCGAAGGTGTGGTCCCCGCGCTTATCGACAATGCCGCGCGGCAGCTTGGCTTTCCGGTGGGGCCGCTGCAACTGGTCGATGAGACCTCGATTGATCTGGGTGCCAAGATCGCCCGCGCCACCAAGGCCGCGATGGGCGACGCCTATCCGGATGCCGCCGTGGATGAGGTCATCTTTTACATGGAGGGCGAGGGGCGTCTGGGGCGCAAATCCAAGGCTGGCTTCTTTGACTATGACGACAAGGGCAAGCGTCTTGGGTATTGGCCGGGGCTGGCCGCCCAATACCCCCGCGCCGCCGAACAGCCTGACCTGCACGAGGTTCAGCAGCGTTTGATGTTCGCTCAGGTGCTCGAAGCGGTCCGCGCGCTTGAGGAGGGTGTTCTTGAGGACATCCGCGAAGGCGATGTGGGGGCGATCCTCGCTTGGGGTTTTGCGCCGTGGTCGGGCGGACCGTTTGCTTGGCTCGACATCATTGGCACGCCCTATGCCGCAGAGCGGTGCGATCAGTTGGCCGAGCAATTCGGCCCGCGTTTCGCAACCCCCAAATTGCTGCGTGAGATGGCCGACAAGACCCAGAGTTTCTATGGGCGCTTTGGTGGACAGGCGGCGGCAGCCTGACCATAACAAAAAGCCCGGCGCGCCTTGTTCGAGCGCGCCGGGCTTCTTCTTGGATCAAATACTCATAATCTTTTCTTTGGCTGATCCCAGAGAGGCGCACAAGGCTATGCGCTCAGAGTGGCACAAAGGCATCCTGATTGCCGCTATATTGCTCCAGTGCACCAGAACCTATTTCGTGCCAGAGCCCATGCAGCGTCAGCGCGCCCTCTGACACGGCTTTGGCGACAAACGGAAACGTCATCAGGTTCTCAAGCGAGATCACCACCGCCTGCTTTTCCAGCGCATTCATCTGGGCATCGGCGTCAGCCATATCCTTGACCCGCTCATAGCCTGGCCGCAGGATATCAAGCCACCGACCGACAAAGCTGGTCTGCTTGTCCAGTTCCGGCGCATGGCCCGAGCACATATCAAGACATCCCTTGACCCCGCCGCAGGCGGAATGACCAATCACGATCACATGCGCCACCTTGAGCGCTGTCACCGCATATTCCACAGCCGCCGAAGTGCCGTGCTGCGCACCATCACTCACATAGGGCGGGACAAGGTTGGCGATATTGCGATGAATAAAGAACTCTCCCTGATCTGCGCCAAAGATCGAGGTCACGTGCACCCGGCTGTCACAACACGAAATCACCATGGCGCGCGGGTGCTGACCCTGCTGCGCCAGATGCCGATACCACGACTGGTTCTCGGTATAGCTTGTGGCCTTCCAGCCATGAAAGCGGTGCACCAGATAAGCGGGCAGGGGGCGGGCGTGTTCCATGGTCTCTCCCGGGGTTTGGGCAATCGACTGGTCAATAGTCGGGATTCGCCTCGAATTCGAGGGACAATTTGCGCTGCCGGAAACCATTTGGGAACCGCGACAATGTCATTCTGCCCGCGCCGTGGGGGCAGAGTGAACATGACAACGTGGGTGAGAATGTGGAACAGGTGACATTGCTGAAACAACAAGAGCAGGTGCGGCTCGACGCGTATCGGCTTGCGGCCCTCTATTTGCAACTGGGCGATAGGAATGCCGAGGATGTCGTGTGCCGTGCGCTTGAGGAACTGGCGGCGCGGCTCACGCATGCTGAGCGGCTTTACCGCGAGGGGCAAATGGCCGATCTGCGTAAATGTGTGCGTAGCCTGATCGCAATTGCGGATCAAATCGGCATGCTGCATCTGGCACGGGTGGCGGGGGATGTGACGGGTTCTATCGATGCGGGCGATGCCAACGCACTTGCCGCGACCTTTGCACGGCTTTTGCGGATTGGCGAAGGCTCGCTCTGCGAAATCTGGGATATGGCGGACCCGCTCAATTAGCGGGATCAATTGACGGGTTGCAGGCGGCGTAATCGTGGCTAGGCTGGCGCGCAATACTCCTGCCAAAAGGTCTGCCAGAATGAGCCTCAGATTCGCTGCTCCCGACACGCCCGCCCTGCCGCTGCATCTTGTAGCTGAGGAGGCCCTTGAGGGGTGGCTTACAGGGCAAGCGCCCGAAGTTGCGGCATGGGTGCGCGCCATGGGGTTCACGGGTGCCCTTGGGCGCGTGCTGGTTGTGCCCGATGCGGCGGGTGGGATTGCCATGGGTTTGGGCGGTTACGGATCGGCGACGTCGCGCGCACGGGGGCGGTTTCATCTTGCCGGGATTGCCGCGGCCTTGCCTGCGGGCACCTACCGCGTTGCAGGCCTGCCCGAGGATCAGGCCGAGACCGAGGCGCTTGGCTGGCTCTTGTCGCACTATGCCTATGAGCGCTATCGCGACCAATCCCCGGCCAAGGCAAGGCTTGTTGCGCCCGAAGGCGTCGATGCGGCACGGTTGGAAATCATCGCGGCGGGCGAGGCGCTGACCCGCGACCTCATCAATACCCCCGCGAATGATCTTGGCCCCGATGCGCTTGAGGCGGCATGTGCCGCCATCGCCGATCAGCAGGGCGCGCGCGTGACCTGCGTGCGGGGCGAAGATCTGCTCGCGCAGAACTTTCCGCTGATCCACACGGTTGGGCGCGCCTCGGCTGTGGCCCCGCGCCTCATGGACATGCGGTGGGGGCAGAGTGGCCCGAAACTGACACTGGTGGGCAAAGGCGTTTGTTTCGACACGGGCGGGCTCAATCTCAAACCCGGCTCTTCCATGGGCCTGATGAAAAAGGACATGGGCGGGGCTGCTACGGTGCTGGGGCTGGCGCATATGATCATGGCGCTCGGTTTGCCGGTGCAGTTGCGTGTGCTCATTCCGGCGGTGGAAAACGCGGTTGCGGGCAATGCCTTTCGCCCCGGCGATATCCTGACCGCGCGCAATGGTCTGACGGTCGAGGTCAACAACACCGATGCCGAGGGTCGATTGGTGCTGGCGGACGCGCTATCCTATGGGGCCGAGGATGCACCCGATCTGATGATCTCCATGGCCACCCTCACCGGGGCAGCGCGCGTGGCGCTTGGGCCGGACCTTGCGCCCTATTACACTGACGATACTCGCTTTGCCGGGGCACTCGAGGCCGCCGCCGCGCGCGTGGCCGATCCGGTTTGGCGTCTGCCGTTTCATACGCCTTATGAGGCGATGATCGAGCCGGGCATCGCCGATCTCGACAATGCGCCCTCGGGCGGATTTGCAGGCTCGATCACCGCTGCGCTCTTTCTGCGCCGCTTTGCGGGTGGGCTGAACTACAGCCATTTCGACATCTACGGCTGGACGCCCTCCGCCGCCCCCGCACGCCCCAAGGGTGGTGTCGGCATGGGCGCGCGTGCGCTTTTGGAGGCGCTGCCAGAGGTGCTGGGGCTGTGACCACACCCTGCTTGATTGCCTTGCCTCTCGTTGACCTATTGCGCGGCCCCGACGGCCCGCGCGATCGACAACTTCTGATGGGTGAGGGTGTCACGGTGCAGTCGATCGCTGATGAATGGGCAGAGGTTACAGCCATCCGCGACGGCTATTCGGGTTTTGTGCCTGACTCGGCGCTGACTGAGGGGACAGTTACCCACCGCGTCAGCGCCCGCGCCACGCATCTTTATCCCGCGCCGGATTTCAAGACCCGCGAGCGCTTCAGCCTTAGCCATGGTGCGCGGCTTCAGGTGCTTTCCCAACAAGGCCGATTTGCCGAAACGCCGCAGGGATACGTCCCGCACGCCCATCTGTCATCGCTGGACGTGCTCGACACTGATCCTGTCACCGTCGCCGAAACCCTGCTGGGCACGCCCTATCTCTGGGGTGGAAATTCCAGCTTTGGAATTGATTGTTCGGGGTTGGTGCAGGCGGGGTGTCTTGCGTGTGGCATTGCCTGCCCGGGCGACAGCGGACCGCAAGAGCGCAGCCTTGGCGCGCCTTTGTCTGAATCCGCCCCCCTCCAACGCGGCGACCTCCTCTTCTGGCGTGGTCATGTCGCATGGGTGTCTGATCCCGCCACGCTCCTCCATGCCAACGCGCATCACATGGCCGTGGCCTATGAACCCATAGCGGATGCCATTGCCCGCATCACCGCGCAGAGGGGCGGCCCCGTCACCTCTCGCAAACGCCTGAAAGGACTGTCATGACCTCTGATCCCTTCTTTCACCCGATTTCGGGGTTTGAGCTGCCGCGCTTTGCCGGTGTGCCCACATTCATGCGGCTGCCCTATGTGCCCAATGGGCATGAGCGCTACAAGGATGTGCAAATTGGCCTGATCGGCGTGCCCTGGGATAGCGGCACCACCAACCGGCCCGGCCCCCGCCATGGCCCCCGCCAATTGCGCGATGCCTCGACCATGATCCGCGCGCAGCATCCGACATCCGGCATGCGCCCGTTCGAGGCGGTGAATTGCGCCGATCTGGGGGATGTGGGGCCAAACCCTGCGGATATCATCGACAGTATGCGCCGGATTTCCGAGTTCTACGATACGGTCACCGGTGCGGGGATCATCCCGTTGACCGCAGGCGGGGATCACCTCACGACCCTGCCGGTGCTGCGGTCGCTGGCCCGCCGCGCGCCTGTGGGCATGATCCATTTCGACAGCCATACAGACCTCTATCACTCCTACTTCGGTGGCACGATGTATACTCATGGCACGCCGTTCCGTCGCGCAGTCGAAGAGGGGCTGCTTGATCCAAAACGCGTCGTGATGATCGGGTTGCGCGGCACGATGTATGACACCGAAGATCGCGATTTCGCCGCAGCTGAGGGTATCCGCCTGATCCTGATCGAGGAATTCCACGCCCGCGGCCCTGAAGATGTGATGGCCGAGGCGCGTGAAATTGCAGGCGATGGTGACACCTACGTCAGCTATGACATCGACTTTGTTGATCCAACCTTTGCCCCCGGCACCGGCACGCCAGAGGTGGGGGGGCCGAACAGCTATCAGGCATTGCAGGTCGTGCGCGGGCTTCACGGGGTCAACATCATCGGCGCTGATCTGGTCGAAGTGTCGCCGCCGTTTGACGCCTCTGGCGGCACGGCATTTCTAGGCGCGTCGATCATGTTTGAGCTGCTCTGCGTCATGGCGGGGCAACACGCCGAGGGGTAAGGCCCCAACAGATCACACATGACGCATGGTTTGGCGGCGCGCTCCGCCAAACCCTTTGGAATCCGTGCGCGAATCCTATATGGGATCATATCCCAGCCCGAACCGCGACAGGCCCATGACCCAAACTGCCCCCATTACACAGGATGTGCTGACCATCCCCCGCAAGCTGCCCGACGGGCCGATCAACCTGGTGGGGTTAACGCGCAATGCGCTGCGTGAGGTGCTGATCGCGCATGGCACGCCCGAAAAGCAGGCCAAGATGCGGGTCAATCAGATCTGGCAGTGGATCTATCAATGGGGTGTGCGTGATTTTCATGCCATGACCAATCTGGCCAAAGCCTATCGTGCCCAATTGGCCGAAAACTTTGTGGTGACAATCCCGGAAGTCGTGAGCAAGCAGGTCAGTGCCGATGGTACGCGCAAGTATCTGGTAAGGATCGCGGGCGGCCATGAGGTCGAGGTGGTCTATATCCCCGAAACCGATCGCGGGACGCTGTGCATTTCCTCTCAAGTGGGCTGTACGCTCACCTGTTCGTTTTGCCACACCGGCACGCAGAAACTGGTGCGCAACCTGACGGCGGGTGAGATCATCGGTCAGGTGATGCTGGCGCGCGATGACTTGAACGAATGGCCCAAACCGGGCGAGCCTGCAGGCGAGCGCCCCCGCCTTATCAGCAACATTGTCCTGATGGGCATGGGCGAGCCGCTCTATAATTTCGACAATGTGCGCGATGCCATGAAAATCGCCATGGATGGTGAAGGGATTTCCCTGTCACGCCGTCGTATCACGCTCTCGACCTCTGGTGTTGTGCCCGAGATCGCCAAGACGGCTGAGGAAATCGGATGTTTGCTGGCTGTCAGCTTTCACGCCACTACGGATGAGGTGCGCGATACTCTGGTGCCGATCAACAAGCGATGGAACATCGCCACGCTGCTGGACACGCTGCGCGAATATCCGCGCCTGAGCAATTCCGAGCGTATCACCTTTGAATATGTCATGCTCAAAGGTGTCAATGACAGTGATGCCGATGCCCGCCGCCTTGTTCAACTGATCAAGGGCATTCCGGCTAAGATCAACCTTATCCCATTCAACGAGTGGCCCGGCAGCCCCTATCAACGCAGCGATTGGGAGCGGATCGAACGCTTTGCCGACATCATCTACAAGGCTGGGTATGCCAGCCCGATCCGAACGCCCCGTGGCGAGGATATCATGGCCGCCTGCGGCCAGTTGAAATCCGCCACCGAACGCTCCCGCAAATCCCGCGCGCAGATCGAGGCCGAGGCAGGGCTTTAGCCCAATGACCGCCTTTGCCCCCCTGCCGCAGCCATTCAACGCTACGGGTGATCCCCGCCTTGTCGGTGTCGAAATCGAGCTTGGCGGCTTGCCGGAATCGCGCGTGGCGGACCTGTGTGCATCCAAACTGGGGGGCACGGCGCAACAGGTGGACAGCCATATCTGGCGGGTTGAGAATAGCCAGATCGGACAGATCGACATCTATCTCGACATCTTTCTGCGCAACGCGGAACACAGCAAACTGCGCGATCTGGCGCTAGATCTGGGGCGCGAAGTGGTGCCGGTGGAAATCGTCACCAAACCGCTTGATATGGATGGCCTTGCCCGTCTTGATGATTTGCGGATGACGCTTCGGGATGCAGGGGCTTTGGGCAGCGGCGCGGGCTGGTTCTTTGGGTTTGGCCTGCATCTTAACATTGAGATGGCCAGCGATGCTGATGCCGACACGGTTCGCCCTTTGCTTGCCTATGCGCTGATCGAGGACTGGCTGCGCGCCGCCAATCCTATTGACGAGGCCCGCCGTCTCTTACCCTTTACAGACCCATACCCGATTGATTTTACCCGTGCGCTGATCGAAATGGGGCCAGAGGCCGCGCGTGAGAGGGTGATCGGCAGCTATCTCGAACTGACGCCAAGCCGCAATCGCGGTCTTGATATGCTGCCCCTCTTTGCGCATTTCGACGCGGATCGGATCAAGGCGGCCATTTCCGACAAGACATCGGCACGCCCGACCTTTCATTTTCGTTTGCCCGACTGCCGGATAGACGAGGCCGCTTGGTCGATTGCCGATGAATGGCAACGCTGGTTGACTGTGGAACGGGTGGCCGCCGATATCGCGCTGCTCAAGCGCCTGTCGCAGGCCTGGCAGGACGATCACGGCCTGCTCACGCTGTCGCGTCAAAGCTGGGCCAATCGCGCAGGTCGTATCCTGCAATCGGCGGGGCTTGATCGAGTATGACCGCACGCCGCCCCGTGATCGGGGTCACAGTTTCGCGCCGGTCAGGGTGGCGTATCTTTCCGCTTATCGCGCTTAATGTGTGGTTGGCGGGGGGGCGCGCCCTGCGGTGGCAAGCGGGCCGCGCGGCTGACATAGAGTCGGTGGATGGGCTCATCATCGGCGGTGGCGATGACATCTCGCCGGATCTCTATGGCGGGCGGCTGGTTAAATCCGCGCGACTAGATCCCGACCGGGACGCGCTGGAACGTGGGCTGGTCTTGGCCGCCTTTGCGCATGACAAGCCGGTTTTGGGTATCTGCCGGGGTAGTCAGATGCTCAACATCGCTCTTGGGGGCACATTGCATCAAGACGCGTATGAGACCTATGCCGCCAGCGATCACATTCGCACCGTGCTGCCGCGTAAGACCGTTCGGATCACCGCCGGCACCCGTCTGGCACAGCTTGCGGGCACCCAACCGATGAAGGTGAACGCCCTGCATACCCAGGCCGTTAATCGCTTGGGGGACGGTTTGCGCATCGCTGCGCGGGATAGTGCTGGCATGATTCAGGCTGTCGAGCGGGTCAAGGAACCCTTTGCCTTGGGCGTGCAATGGCACCCCGAGCATCTTTTTTATGCGCATCGGCAAATGGGCATCTTTCGTGCGCTCATCGCAGCGGCTGCGGCGCGGCGCGATCATGCGGCGCAACTGCCCGGCGTGGATGCCGTGGCACGTTGACCCTGTCGCGATAATTCCCCGACCCTGCCATAATCCGGCACGATTACCGCCACATCCGTCACCTATCCCTAAAGTCAGAGGCAAATTTTAACAGGGATAGAAACAATGAACCTGAACCAGAATGAAAGCAGCACCGAAATTCGCAATCTCGTGATGCGCGAGCGTCATCTCGCCGTTTCCGAGCGGGAATGGAAGCACCGCCTGCGCGGGTATGGCTATGCGATCCGCGACACCGCCGAGGGGCGTTTTGTCACCTCGATCCGTCAGGATGCACCGCTCTGCCAACTGAGCTGACCGCGGCCTGTTTCTGGCTGAAATTTACAGGCGACCGGCCCTTTGGCTGATGGGGCTAAGCCCCAAAAACGACAAACCCCCGAAGCATCTGCCCGGGGGTCGTCAAATGTGCCGCAAAAACCTGCGGAGAGCGCTCTTAGAGCATGCCTTCGCGCTGCGCTTTCTTGCGCGCCAGTTTCCGGGCACGGCGAATCGCTTCGGCCTTCTCGCGCGCTTTCTTCTCGGACGGCTTTTCGAAATGTTGCTTGAGCTTCATTTCACGAAAAACGCCTTCGCGCTGCAGTTTTTTCTTCAGAGCGCGGAGCGCCTGATCGACATTGTTGTCGCGAACACTAACCTGCATGTGGTGTCACCACCTTCCTAAGTTAAAGTTGCAATAGATTGCAGGAAGGCGCCGTATAGCAAAGCATCTTGGATTTGTCTAGGGTGCGCCGCAAGGAGGATTTTCGATGTCCGAACCCGATCTGATGACCCGTTTGCTGGATGCCGCAGCGCTCCATGTGCCCTTCGATGGCTGGAGCGAAACCACCCTGCGTCTTGCCGCTGAGGATGCTGGGATTGCCCCCGGCCTTGTGTCCGCGATTTGTCCGCGCGGCGCGGTCGATTTGGCGCTTGCCTATCATGCGGCAGGCGATGCCGCGATGCTCAAACGACTGGCCGAGACCGACCTGAGCGCCCTGCGTTTTCGGGATCGCGTGGCGTTTGCCGTGCGTGTCCGGCTTGAGGCGGTCGAGGATCGAGAACTGGTACGTCGGGGGATGACCCTCTTTTCCTTGCCGCCCTATGCTGCCGATGGTGCGCGCGCCCTCTGGCAAACGGCTGATCACATCTGGACCGCTCTTGGGGACACATCGCAGGATGTGAATTGGTACACCAAACGCGCAACGCTCTCGGGTGTCTATGGCGCGACCGTTCTTTATTGGTTGGGTGACGACAGTGACGGCCAAACCCGTACATGGGACTTTCTTGATCGCCGCATCGAGGGTGTAATGCAGATCGAAAAGCTCAAGGCGCAGGCCCGTGACAACCGTTTGGTGTCGGGCCTCATGGCGGGACCGCTCAGTTTTTTGAGCCGTATCCGTGCGCCGCAGCCGGGCGCACAGACGGGTATGCCGGGCCGCTGGAATGGCCCGAACTGAATATAAGGACAGATGAATGACCAAGACGATGCAGGCCGTCGAAATCACGCAGGCGGGTGGCCCCGAAGTATTGCAACTGACCACTCGCCCCATTCCCGCGCCACGCGCAGGCGAGGTCGTGATCCGGCTGGCCTATGCCGGTGTCAACCGCCCGGATGCCTTGCAGCGTGCCGGGCTCTATGCGCCGCCGCCCACGGCCTCTGACCTTCCGGGGCTTGAAGGGGCAGGGGAAATCGTGGCGCTTGGTGCGGGCGTCACGCATTGGACGCTTGGCGATCAGGTCTGCGCGCTATTGCCCGGTGGCGGTTATGCCGAATATGTGGCCACGCCCGCAGCGCATTGCTTGCCGGTGCCGCATGGCCTTAGCCTCGAACAGGCCGCCTGTCTGCCGGAAACCTTCTTCACCGTCTGGTCTAACGTGTTTCAGCGCGGCGCACTCAAGGGGGGCGAGCGGTTTCTTGTGCATGGCGGTTCATCCGGGATCGGCACCACGGCCATTCAACTCGCCCACACCTTCGGCGCGCGGGTGTTTACCACGGCAGGCTCTGCCGAGAAATGCCAGGTCTGCATGGATCTTGGGGCCGAACGCGCGATCAACTACCGCGAAGAGGATTTCACCGAGGTGTTGTCTGCCGAGGGCGGCGCAGATCTTATCCTTGACATGGTTGGCGGCGATTACCTGCCCCGCAACGTCAAGGCGCTGGCCGATGATGGACGCCTCGTGCAGATCGCCTTTCTCCAAGGCCCCAAGATCGAGCTGAATTTCTCTCAGGTGATGATGCGTCGCCTGACGATCACCGGCAGCACGCTGCGCCCGCAAAGCGATCTCGCCAAGGCGCGGATTGCCGAAAGCCTGCGCACCCATGTCTGGCCGCTGCTGGAGGCGGGTAAAATCGCGCCTGTAATGGATTCCGAATATCCGCTGGCCAAGGCTGCTGCTGCGCATGCGCGGATGGAGTCGAGCGGGCACATCGGCAAAATCGTCCTCAAGGTTGCGTGACCCGGGTCAACGATCGAGACAAATAAAAAGCCGCCCCATTGGGCGGCCCTTTTGATCTCTGGTGCAGGCTGGCGGCGCGAATTCTGCGCCAGCGGGCCGCAGATCAGCCGTTCACGCTGTCCTTGAGTGCCTTTGCAATGGTCATCTTGACCACCTTGTCGGCCTCTTTCTTCATCTGCTCGCCTGTCGCGGGGTTGCGCACCATACGCTCGGGGCGCTCACGGCAATAAATCTTGCCGATGCCGGGCAGGGTCACGGCACCGCCGGCGGATACTTCACGGGTGATGATCGCGATCACGGCGTCCAGAGCTGCGCCAGCGGTCTTCTTGTCACTGCCCATATCATCGGCCAGAGCGGCGACGAGTTGGGTCTTGGTCATGGGTTTTGCCATTTTATGGTCTCCTTACAACTGCCCGTCCCTTGGGCCTCATGCGCGTGATTAAACGCCATGATGTGGCTAAACACAACGGCTAGTGGGCAAAAGCAAGCCCTTTTGCTGGATTTTGTGCGGATTTCCGTCGGGTCAGAGGAAAGCTGTCTCTTCAAAACTGCGCAATTTGCGGCTGTGGATGCGTTCAAGGGGCATGCGGCGCAATGATTCCATGGCGCGAATCCCAATCATGAGGTGACGTGAAACTTGGGATTTGTAAAAATCCGAGGCCATGCCGGGCAGCTTCAATTCGCCCTGCAACGGCTTGTCCGAAACGCAAAGCAGCGTGCCATAGGGCACACGGAAGCGGAACCCGTTGGCGGCAATCGTGGCGCTCTCCATGTCCAGCGCGACGGCGCGCGACTGGCTGAGGCGTTGCACTGGCCCCGATTGCTCGCGCAGTTCCCAGTTGCGGTTGTCTACGCTGGCGACTGTGCCGGTGCGCATGACGCGTTTGAGGTCGAACCCCTCAAGCTGCGTCTCGGCGGCCACCGCCTCTTGCAGTGCGATCTGTATTTCGGCAAGCGCGGGGATGGGCACCCATGCGGGCAGATCGGCGTCAAGCACGCGATCTTCGCGCAGATAGGCATGGGCCAGCACGAAATCGCCCAAGGATTGCGAATTGCGCAGCCCCGCGCAATGGCCGACCATCACCCAAGCATGCGGGCGCAGCACGGCGATATGATCGGTCGCGGTCTTTGCGTTGGACGGACCCACCCCAATATTGACCAAGGTGATCCCCGATCCATCCGCCCGCTTGAGGTGATAGGCGGGCATCTGCGGCAATCGTTCGGGCGCAGGCAAGATATCATCCGGCCCGGTGATCTCGGCATTTCCGGTGCTGACAAAAGCCGAATAGCCGCTGTTCGCGTCCCCCAGCATGCGCCGGGCGTAGGTCTCGAATTCCGAGACATAGAATTGATAGTTGGTGAAGAGCACGTAATTCTGGAAATGGCAGGGATCGGTTGCCGTGTAATGCGTGAGGCGTGCCAGCGAATAATCCACCCGCTGCGCAGTGAACGGTGCCAAAGGGGCTGCCCCGTCCAGCCCCGGCAGCCATGTGCCATTGACGATATCGTCATTGGTGGTCGCCAGATCCGGCACGTCAAAGTAATCGCGCAGGGTGAATTCTGCGGCACCTTCTTGTGGCACGCTGAGGTTTGCATCCCCCGCCACCGCGAAATGCACAGGAATAGGCGTGTCAGAGAGGCCGATCATGACCCCGACACCGTGATTGTCCATCAAGAGGCCCAGTTGTTGCTCCAGATAGGCGCGGAACAGGATGGGGCGCGTGATCGTTGCGGCATAGGTGCCGGGGTTCGAGACATGGCCAAAGCTGAGCCGACTGTCGACCTTGGCATAGGTCGTCGTGGTCAAACGTATTTCGGGATAAAAGGCGCGCACCCGGCCCATCGGCAGGTGCCCGGCCAAAGCCTTTGCAAAGGCTGTGCAGAGAAACTCTGTGCTTGCCGCATAAAGCTGACAAAGCCGATCCACCGCCGCGCGCGCCTCTGTGAACGCCTCTGGGGCGATCTTGTCGGGGGTGCTGATGTTCATGCGTGTCTCCTGCGGCATGCTCTCAGGTTGACACGTGCCGGGGGCATGATCAAGCTGAGGCCATGGATTACGAAACGATTACGCCTGAGGAATTCGGGGCCAGCCTGCGCGGGCTTGGCCTCAACCTCTTGGTGCGCGATGTGCGGGTTGAGGCGGCTTTTCTTGTCAGCGTTTTCGGCATGGCGGCCCACCGTCTGAGCGCGGATTTTGCGATCATGGTCTATGGCGATCAGGTGATGCAACTGCATGCCGATCATACCTACGCCGCCAACCCGATCCTTGGCCTTGTGCCTGAGAGCCCGCCGCGCGGGGCCGGGGCGTCTTTGCACCTTTTCGACAGCGATCCCGACACGGTTGCCGCCCGCGCCGAAGGTGCAGGCGGCATGATCCTGCAACCGCCCACCAACAAACCCCACGGGCTGCGCGAATGCTGCATCCTGTGCCCCAATGGTTATGCGTGGGTCGCCTCCCGGCCCCTGACCGAGATTGAAAGGAAAGCGAAATGAATGTGACAAACCTGCGCCCCAACATGGACCACTGGCAAGAGCGCGTGGATCTTGCCGCGGCCTTTCGTTGGACCGCGCGCCTGAACATGCACGAAGCGGTTGCCAATCATTTTAGCCTCTCGATCAATGATGATGGCACGCGGTTCCTGATGAACCCCAACCAGATGCATTTCGCCCGTATCCGCGCCAGCGATCTGATCGTTGTGGATGCCAATGATCCCGAAACGCTAGAGGGGCCAAATGCGCCTGATCCCACCGCCTGGGGCCTGCATGGGGGGTTGCACCGGCACTGCGCCCATGCCCGCTGCGCCATGCATGTGCATTCTATTCATGCCACTGTGTTGGCCAGCCTTGCCGATAGCCGCCTGCCGCCCATCGACCAGAACTGTGCCACGTTTTATAACCGGCATGTGGTCGATGAGGGCTATGGCGGGCTGGCGTTCGAGGATGAGGGCGCGCGCTGTGCACGGCTTTTGACCGACCCCAAGAAGAAGGTGCTGATCATGGGCAACCACGGGGTGATGGTGATTGGCGATAGTGTCGCGGACACGTTCAACCGCCTCTATTATTTCGAGCGTGCCGCCGAGACTTATATCCGGGCGTTGCAAACCGGGCGCCCCCTGCGGGTTCTGTCGGATGCGGTTGCGGAAAAGACGGCGCAGGAACTTGATGATTACCCGGGCCAGGCAGATCGGCATCTGTCGGAACTCAAGGCCATTTTGGACGCTGAAGGTTCGGACTACGCGCAATAGTGTCTTGCCGTTGCAGCCACGTGCGGCGCGCCTGTCTCAGATGCGGGACAGGCGCCACGTTGGGAAAAGGGTCGCTTGACTGAGATAGACGCTGGTGTCCTGACCAGAGAAGAGGCCGTCTTGTTCCACAAGGACCGTTTGCCAATCCCGCGCCGCAGCCCCCAGAATATCTGTGTGAAGCGTGTCGCCGCACATGACAATTCGATTGCGCGGTAGGCTAGGCAAGGACGCCTCAACCATTTCGTAGACGGCAGGAAACGGTTTGCCAAAGAACCGCACGTCTGGAATGCCGCGATCCGCAAGTTGATGCCCGAAATAACCGGGCTCTAGCGAAAAGCCGTGTTCGCGCGGGGCAACCAGATCGGCGTTGGCGATGATCACTGGCCTCGGGCGCTTTAACAGTGCGGTTTCGAGCAGCGCTTGGCGATCCAGCGACCAGACCTCGGTAGAGAGAAAAACAAAGCCTTCGACCTGATCATAGCTGATGGGATCATCCACCAGTCGCCGGGTAGGGGCGGAAATATCGGACAGATTGTCCTGTGGCGCGGCGATACATCCCCAAAGCCTGTCATCCAGATGCGCCAATGTGGCATCTCGGCTGGTGATGATCTCGTGATCCCTGACCCCCATGCCCAGATTTTGAAACTTGGTCATGGCGCCGGCATGGGTGTAGCTGGCCGCGTTGGAGAGAATGCGAATCTGGCATCCGATTTCTCTCAACTCTCTCAAACGTTGCGCGGCGCCGGGTATGGCCGCCTCGCCGATATTCAGCACACCGTAAGCGTCAAAGACAAAGGCATCTGCTTGTGCTGCGATGTCATGCAGAGAGCTGATTTCCCGCGTCCGTGTTGGCGAGTGAACCCTTGGCAAGCGGTGGCGCACGGCCTCGTAGCGGTCGAAAATAGTCGCGACAGTGTCCATCAGTTTGGTGAAGCCTCCGACTTGGTCGAACTGCGTGTGCCGCAAGGCCGCAGAATAGACCCAGCTCAGGAAAACTTACAGTGCAGAGAAGAAATTGAAAGTACAAAACAACAAAGCGACATTTCACATAGGTGTCATATTTTCGAGTTAGGCCTGTAAAAGGGGTTTAATTTGGAAAGTATTCGCGATTGCTGTGATGATCTTAATTTTTTGGCCCTGAGACTAGAGGGAAACCAAGCAAAAAAATGTTGCTTTGTTGCATTTCGTGACCAACAATCGCGCAAAGTTATGGAAACTCACATGGCGTCCAAGAAAAGTCGGCGACACGACCTTATTCAACAGGTTGTTCAAGAACAGGGAGGCGTGAGTGTGGGCGCGCTCGCCGACATGTTCGGCGTCTCGATGCAGACGATCCGGCGCGATCTTGATCTGCTTTGTGATGGTGAAACCCTCCACCGCGCGCATGGGCGCATCGAGCTTGCCGAGGGCCGTCGCAATACACCGTTTGACCAGCGGGCGGGCACCAATCTTGTAGGAAAGCGCGCTATTGCCAATGCGGCGGCGGCGATGATCCCCAATGGGGCAACGGTCTTTATCTCCATCGGCTCTACCGTGCTCAGCGTGGCGCGGGCGCTGCATCGCAAAAGGGAATTGACCGTCGTCACCAACAACCTCAGCGCTGCCATGGCGCTGAGCGAAGAGATTTCCAATCGCATCATCGTTCCGGGTGGGGAACTCCGGTTGCCAGACCGCGATTTTGTCGGCGAGGAGGTGGTCGAGTTCTTTGGTCGTTACCGCGCCGAATTCGCCCTCTTTGGAACGGCGGGGATCGGAGCGGAGGGCGAGTTGCTGGAGTTCCATCAAGCCGAGGTGCGGGCCACCGACCGCATGTGGCAGAACGCGCGAACATCCATCCTTGTGATAGATCGTAGCAAATTCGGGCGTCTGGCCCCCGCCGTTGGCGGCAATATTGCTCAGATCGACCATATAATCTGTGACCGCGCGCCAGCCGCGCCGTTTGACCAACTGGTCGAGCGTCTGGGAGGCCGGATCACATTTGCAGAGGACATTGGCTGATGTCGGATGCGTTTGTAGACGTGCGAGAGGTCGCAAAGCGTTGGAAGGGGCAGCTTGGCGTCGAGCGGGTTTCCTTGTCGATCCCGCGCGGATCGTTTGTGGCCCTGCTTGGGCCATCTGGTTGCGGAAAGTCGACCACTTTGCGCCTGCTCTCGGGGCTGGAACTGCCGGATGAGGGGCAGATCTTGATTGATGGACGGGACGTGACCACGGCCGCGCCGTCTGAGCGAAATCTGTCGATGGTGTTTCAGTCCTACGCGCTCTTTCCACATCTCAGTGTCGCGGAGAATGTGGTTTTCGGGCTCAAGGTGCGCCGGGTGCCTGCGGCTGAGCGGCGGGAGAAGTTGCAACGCGCCCTCGAGATTACCGGATTGTTGGGGTACGAGGCACGTAAGCCGGGTGAGTTGTCCGGGGGCCAGCGGCAGCGCGTGGCGCTTGCCCGTGCCATTGTGGCGAACCAGCCGCTTTGCTTGATGGATGAGCCTCTGTCGAACCTTGATGCCAAGCTGCGGGCGTCGGTCCGCAAGGATATCAAGAAACTACAGGTCGATCTGGGTATCACCGTCATCTACGTGACCCATGATCAGACCGAAGCCATGAGCATGGCCGATATCGTTGTGTTGATGAAGGACGGGCGCATCCAGCAAACCGGCGCACCCGAGGACCTGTATTACCGCCCTGCCAATACATTCGTCGCGGAATTTGTCGGCTCTCCGCCGATGGCATTGATTGATAGCGCGACGCTGCCCGGTTTTGAGGGGGCTGATAAAATTGGCCTGCGCGCAGAAAGTTTGCGTTTGGCCGGTCCGGGCAAGGGGCGCCTGAAATGCCGCGTCTCCGAATGTGAATTCCTCGGGTCAGAGACCTTCGTAGGGCTGACACATCCCGGTGCGAATGGGTTGGTGATCGCTATGCCGGGATTGCGGAACATCCCAGCCGGAGACGTGCTCGACATAGATTTTGCCGATGATGATCTGCACTTCTTCGACACAGAAGGAAACAGGCTTCGGCATCCGAATGGCGTGACGGCGTGAGGTCACGTTGGAAATACCGTGTTTAATTCTTGGGAGGACATCATGAACACCATCAGAAAGATCACTCTGGCCACCGCGTTGGCGACATTGACTGCCGCGCCGGTGGCTGCGCAAAACGAATTGACGATGTATTACCCGATTGCGGTTGGCGGCGCGCTGACCGAGGTTGTCGATGGCATCGTCGCCAAGTTCGAAGAGGCCAATCCGGATATCAAGGTCAACGCGATCTATTCGGGCAATTACGACGACACGCGCGTGCGTGCGCTCTCGGCCATTGCCTCGGGGGAGTCTGCGCAATTGGCGGTGATGTTTTCCATCGACGCCTATGACCTGATCGAGCAGGGCCAGATTGTGGCCTTTGAGGATATCGAAGGTGTGGACCAAGGCTGGCTCGATAGCTTTTATCCCGCGCTGATGGCCAATGGCCGGATCGAGGGCAAGACATGGGGCATCCCGTTCCAACGCTCGACCATCGTGGCCTATTACAACAAGGACATGTTCCGCGCTGCAGGTCTTGATCCAGAGGCCCCGCCGGCCAGTTGGGACGAGATGGTGAGCATGGGCAAGGCCCTGACCAAGGATGGCACCTATGGGCTGATGATCCCCTCGACCGGCTATCCCTATTGGATGTTTCAGGCGCTCGCCATCCAGAACGGCAAGGAGCTGATGTCCGGCGACGGGCTGGAAACCTATTTTGACGACCCGGCAGTCGTCGAAACGCTGGAGTTCTGGAAATCACTCTCGACCGAGCATGGCATCATGCCGACTGGCACAGTTGAATGGGGCACATTGCGTCAAGCCTTTCTCGAAGGGCAGACCGCAATGATGTGGCATTCCACCGGCAACCTGACGGCGGTCAAGAACGAAGCCAGCTTTGATTTCGGGGTGTCGGTGCTTCCGGCGAATGTGCGGCCCGGCTCGCCCACCGGCGGTGGCAATTTCTATGTCTTCGAGGACACAACCACAGAAGAGCGCGCCGCAGCCCTCAAACTGATCGCGTTCATGACTGCACCCGAACAGGCGGCGGAATGGTCGATTGCCACCGGTTATATGGGCGTGTCGCCTGCGTCCTACGAAACGGAGGCGCTCAAGGCCTATACCGCAGAGTTCCCACCGGCTCTGGTTGCGCGCAATCAGCTTGAGAACGCGATTGCCGAATTCTCAACTTTCGAGACGGCGCGCGTGCGTGATGGGCTCAATAACGCCATTCAGGCGGCCTTGACGGGCGGCAAATCGCCCGCCGATGCACTGGCCGAGGCGCAGGAGGCTGCCGAGCGGCTGTTGAAAGACTACCGGTAATTTGTCGCCCGGTGATCCTTTTGTCGACGTCGGGCTTAGGTCTGGCGTCGACATTGACTGTATAAAAGGCCGAACATGGCGCAGCACGTGAATATAGAACGCCGCAGACAGGCGATATACGGATGGCTTTTGCTATCCCCCGCCGCAATCCTGCTTACGGCTTTTGCGTTTTATCCCTCTATGGCGACGTTGTGGACAAGCCTGTTCAGCCGCGAAACGCGGCGCAAACCCAGTGAATTCGTAGGCACAGAGAATTACACGGATCTTTTCGCCGATCCGACTTTTTGGAAGGTGGTGACGAACAACCTGATCTATGCTGGCGCAACAATTCCGATTTCCATAGCGATTGCTCTTGGCATGGCGCTTTGGGCCAATTCCAAGATCCCGGCACGCGGATTCGTGCGTACCGCCTATTTCACGCCGACCGTGCTACCGATGATTGCCGCCGCAAACCTGTGGCTCTTCTTTTACACGCCGGGATTGGGCGTTCTGGATCAAATTGGGGCGCTCTTTGGCTTGCCGTCGGTCAATTGGCTGGGCCAGCCGGAAACTGCGCTTTGGGCGGTGATTATCGTGACGATCTGGAAGGAGGCGGGGTTCTTTATGATCTTCTACCTTGCCGCGCTTCAGACCATCCCCGAAGACCTCAAGGAAGCTGCTGATATCGAAGGGGCCAGTCGCTTTACCTATACGCGCCGGATCGTGCTGCCGCTTTTGATGCCGACCACGCTTTTCATCATGGTCAACGCCCTGATCAACTCGGTCAAGCTGATCGACCACCTCTTTATTCTGACCAAGGGCGGCCCAAACGACGCCTCGAAGCTGATCCTCTATTACATCTGGGAAATGGCGTTCGCCTTTTTCGATGCGCCGCAGGCGGCGGCGATGACTATTCTTATTTTGCTCGTTCTTGGCATCGTGGCGGGGATCAAGTTCACCATTCTTGATAAGCGGACACATTACCAATGAGCGTCCTGTCCCGACATCTTGAGACTTTTGGCGCGCTTTTGCTGGCCGTGATCTGGATCTCGCCGCTGGTCTTCGCTTTTTGGGCGGCGTTTCACACAACCTCGGATGCGGTCAATTTCAACCTGACCGCGCCATGGACTCTGGACAACTTTCGCACCGCTTGGGCGGGTGCGCCGTGGCTGAAGTATTTCCTCAACACATTTCTTTTGGTGACGGTCATCCTGATCGGACAGTTTTTTGTCACGACATTGGCCGGGTTCGCCTTTGCACAGGTGCGGTTTCCGGGGCGGGACGTGGTGTTTCTTCTGGTCTTGATGCAGCTCTTCATCCTGCCAGAGGTGTTGATCGTCGAGAATTATGTGATGGTTTCGCGGCTTGGTCTGTTCGACACGATCCTTGGGGTGGGTATGCCCTATATGGCATCTGCGTTTGGAATCTTTCTGATGCGGCAGGCCTTTAAGGGTGTGCCTATTGAGCTGCATGAGGCGGCACGTGTCGAGGGCTGCGGCTGGTTCGGCATCTTGTGGCGGGTCTATGTGCCCCTCGCGCGGCCCACTTACCTTGCCTATGCACTGGTCTCGGTCTCGACCCATTGGAACAATTTTCTCTGGCCGCTGATTGTCACCAACTCGCCGGATACTCGGCCTCTGACCGTGGGGTTGTCGATCTTTGGCGCACCTGAGAATGGGGTGAATATCAGCGTGATTTCCGCAGCGACAATCCTGTCAGTGGCCCCCTTGCTCGTGGCATTCCTTGTCTTTCAACGCCAGTTCGTACAGGCCTTTTTGCGCACAGGGATCAAGTAAACATGGCGCGGTTTCTCCATCTGTCCGATCTTCATGTCGTCCCCGAGGGGCAGTTGGTCTCTGGTCGGCTCGACACGGGCCGCTTGCTGCAAGAGGCTGTGGACACGCTCCGCACACGGCTAGATGCGATTGGGCCGCTAGATGCGATCCTTGTCACTGGCGATCTCAGTGAGGATGGCAGCGCCGAGAGCTACGCGATTGCGCGCCGGGAGCTCGAGCGACTAGGACAAAGGATGCTTGTGGTGCCCGGCAATCACGATGGTCGAGAGACGTTCAGATCTGCGTTTTCCGACCTGCCCGAAATAAGGCCGACCGGCCTGATCGACTGGGTTTCAGATATCGCAGACACGCGCGTCATTGGTCTTGATACGTTGATAGAGGGCAAGGGCGGCGGCATCTTGCGGGCCGAAAGTCTTGCGTTCCTTGACCAAGCGCTTGCAGAGACGGGCGGAAGGCAGGTGGTGGTGGCATTGCATCACCCGCCGCTCCGCACGGGTATCCGGTTCATGGATGCCATAGGGCTTGAAAACCCCGACGCCCTGCGCCTTGTTCTGGAGCGGCATCAAGCTCCGATCTGGGTTTTGTCGGGGCATGTGCACGGTGTTTATCATGGCCTTTTAGGGCGGCATCCGGTCGTGACGGCACCATCCTGTTGCAGTGCATTTGCACTGGACCTGCGTCAGGAGGCGCCAGTCGGCTTTATGACAGGTCCTACCGGTTGCGGGCTGATCGATACGGGCCCAGGCGGCGTCTGGACAGAACTGCCGCTGCGCCATGGGGATGGGCCTTTTGCGTTCTGAGGCGCATCCGCACCGGCGCGAAGCTGGTTAGCCTGCGGTAAAACGCGGACTCGACCCTTTGTCGCGCCTGCGCGATGATGCGGATCACGCGAACCCTGTGCGTGACCATGGAGAGCACGGTCGCATGGAACAAACCGGATCTGACCGCCTCAAGATCGTGCTTCTGCTGCTGGCGGTGGCCGGTCTGCTGTTGGGGCTTGCGCTCTATTTTATGGGCGAGGTCCGCTTAGCCAAATTCCTCTGGATTGCCGGGGTTGCGCCCGCGCTCGTCGCACTTGTCATCGAGATCCTCCGCAGCTTGCGCCGGGGTGAGGTCGGGCTCGATATCGTTGCCGCCCTTTCTATGTCGGCGGCGCTTGCCTTTGGCGAGACACTGGCAGCCGCGGTCGTCGCGGTGATGTATTCGGGCGGCACATTTCTAGAGTCCTTTGCAGAAGGCCGTGCGCGGCGAGAAATGCACGCTTTGCTGTCCCGCGTTCCGCGCACAGCGACGAGACACCGAAGGGGTGGGCTAGAGGATATACCTCTGGACGAGATCATACCGGGTGACAGGCTGTTGATCCGGCAGGGGGATGTGGTGCCGGTTGATGGCACTCTGGCGTCAGAGACTGGTTTTGTTGACACATCGGCGCTGACGGGCGAATCCCTGCCGGTGCGGCTTGTGCGCGGGGCCGAGACCATGAGCGGCGCGACCAATGCAGGCGAGGCCTTTGACCTCATAGCCTTGCGCCCCGCCAAAGATAGTACCTATGCCGGGATCGTCCGGTTGGTTGCCGAGGCACAGGCATCCAAGGCGCCGATGTCCCGGCTGGCGGACCGCTGGTCGCTTGGGTTTCTTGTGGTGACGGTTGCAATTGCCTTTGCCGCGTGGTGGTTCACCAGGGATCCGATCCGGGCGGTCGCAGTTCTGGTTGTGGCCACGCCTTGTCCGTTAATTCTTGCTGTGCCGGTGGCACTGGTGGCGGGCCTCTCTCGTGCTGCGCATTTCGGGGTGCTGATCAAGGGTGCGGGACCGCTTGAGACAATGGCACGTATCCACACGCTGATCCTGGATAAAACCGGCACCCTGACGGATGGTCGCCCGCAAATCGTGTCCATCGCCTGTCACAGTGACAAGAGCGAGGATGAAATCCTGCGCTTGGCCGCAGCGCTAGATCAGGCGTCGAAACATCCTGTGGCGCAGGCCATCGTTGCGGCGGCAAAGGCGCGCGGTCTCAGCTTGCCTGTGCCCTCAGAGGTGGTGGAGCTGCCCGGTGAAGGGCTAATTGGCCATGTCGCGGGGTGCCGGGTTATTGTGGGTGGGGATGGCTTTGTTGCGTCGCGCATCGCGGGGCAATCGGGGGTCCCGTCCAGCTTGGCCGCTGGGGCTGTTCTTGTCGCTGTGGCGATTGACGGACGTTTGGCCGGGCATCTGGTGATGTCCGATCCGCTGCGCGAAGGCACGGGCGCGATGCTCGACAGGCTGCGGCGAGAAGGGGTTGAGCGTATTCTGCTTGCAACGGGCGACCGCGCCGATGTGGCCGAGCGTGTGACCGAGGGGCTTGGGCTAGATGGTCTGCGGGCGGGTCTCACGCCTGATCAAAAGGTGCTGCTTGTTCTTTCCGAGCGCAAGCGCGGCCCGGTGATGATGGTGGGGGACGGCGTTAATGACGCGCCGGCGCTCAGCGCCGCGGATGTGGGTGTCGCCATGGGGGCGCGGGGTGCGGCCGCATCTGCCGAGGCGGCAGATGTGGTGCTTCTAGTGGATCGTATCGACCGGCTGGTGCCGGGGATCGAGATTGCCCGCGCGGCTCGCCGGATCGCAGTGGAAAGCGTTGTTGCCGGGATCGGCCTATCGGTGCTTGGCATGATCGCCGCGGCCTTTGGCTATCTCAGCCCGGTGCAGGGTGCCCTGTTGCAAGAGGCGATTGATGTTGCCGTCATTTTGAACGCCCTGCGCGCGCTGCGCATTTCCCCTGTTGACGCGCCCCGTGCGTGACCGTGGGCCGTCCAAATTCATGGGTTGGGTTCGAGGTCTCCGGCCAACAAGTCCTTGAGCCTGACACGTTGAATTTTGCCCGACGGCCCTTTGGGTAACTCGCCAAGAAAATATATGTGATCCGGGCTTTTGAATGCCCCAAGCCGGTCTTTGCACAGTGTCAAAAGGGTCTCAGCCGTCAGTGTCGAGCCGGGCCTTAGGGCGACTGCCGCCTCGACCCGCTCGCCGTAGCGCGGGCAAGGACAAGAGAAGGCCGCCGCCTCGACCACATCGGGATGCGCATAGAGCACCTCGTCGATTTCACGCGGCGCAATATTCTCACCGCCCTTGATGATCAACTCCTTGAGGCGTCCGGTAACAAAGAAATACCCCTCGGCGTCTTTGCGCCCCAGATCGCCTGTGCGCAGCCAGCCATCGGGTGTGAAGCTGGCGCGTGTGGCCTCGGAATTGCGGAGGTATTCCAGCATCACATTGGGGCCTTTGACGATGATTTCACCTTCTTGGCCGGCGGGAAGTGGGCGCATATCCGGCCCCGCGACCTCGGCCTGATTGCCATAGGCGATACCCGGAGAGCCAATCTTGCGCGTGCCGGGTGGAAGGGGGTTCGACAGGATTTGCGCCGCCGTCTCTGTGAGGCCCATCGTCTCGACAATGGGCACATCGAACCGAGCTTCAAAAGCCGTATGTACCTCGACCGGAAGCGGAGAGGAGGCAGAGCGCCCGAACCGAAGCCGTTTGCGCGTCTCTGGGTCTGGTCCTGTTTCCCCATGTAACAGATGCGATACAATGGTGGGCACGACCGAAAACCAAGTGGCCCGTGTTTCGGCTGCCTGCGCCCAGAACCGGCTTGCAGAGAACCGTGCGCACATGGCCAACTGTCCCCCCGACACAAGCGATCCCATCACCGATACGCAGAGGCCGTTGATATGATAGACAGGCAAGACACATAGCCCAGTATCCTCTGGCCCGAGATTATGGGCGATGGCGGTGGTCCACCCCCCGGCCAAAAGGCTGGCTTGGGTGTGCACGACCCCTTTGGGGCGCCCGGTCGTACCCGAAGTATACATAAGCAAGGCGTGGTCGTCGGGTGTGACGGGATGCAGGACAGTGTCTGGCGCGGCCGCAGTCAGGCTGAGGGCGGCAATGCGCCCGCAGGGATTGACGCTCTGGAAGACCGCCTGTTGGGAGGGATGCACCAGAGCCACGCGCGCCCCGGAATGGTCGAGCGCATAGCCAATCGCCTCTGCCCCGGCGACGAGGTTTATCATCGTGGCGCGAAATCCGCCGTAGAGGGCACCATAGATCGCTTCGATCGCCGCCTGTCCGTTGGGCTGCATGATCGCAACGCTTTCGCCCTTGGCGATGCCCTGTGCGGTCAACATGCCAGCGATGGCGCGGGCCCGGTCACGCAGACCGGGCCAATCCAGCGCCGTGCCTTCATCAGGAAAGGACAGTGCCGGGCCGCCCACCTCGGCGCGGGCATCGACCCAGTCCCGTAGCGTGCCCTTGGGCGGTGTGTCGCGGCACAGCCTCATTGGCCTGCCACCAGCCAGTAATCAGCGAAAATCTCGTCGAGTGTCGGCTCTCTTGGGGGGATTTCACGCACGATCTTGGTGGTTTGCAGGAAATGTCGCCAGTTGAGGTTATCGTCGATGGAATTGCCGCCCCAGCCTCCACAGCCCATCGAGAGTGAGAAGGGCATGCCGTTGTTAAAGGCACCACCTGTTGCAAAGCAATGCGCCTGATTGACGATCACCCGGCAGGTGGGCAGCGTGGTCCCAAGATGGCGTGCGCGGCTGTCATCAGCGCTGTGCAGGCCAACGGAATGACCCGCTCCCTGATGGGTAAGGATGCGCTCAACAAGAGTGGCTGCATCTTCGAAATCCGAGGCGCGATAGAGCGCGAGAACAAGGCTCAGCTTCTCGCCCGAAAGGGGGTGATCGGGCCCGATATCCCGTGTTTCCACCGCAACAAAGCGGGTTCCCTCTGGTACCCGCCCCGAAAGGCCAAGCGCCTCAATCATGCGGGGGGCGTCCTGTGCAATCACTGCGCGGTTGAGATGGCCATCGGGCCAGAGACGCGCAACGATTTCATGCGAATTGCTTTCGGGGATCAATGCGCCGCCTTCGCGTGCCAAAGCTGCGACAAAGGCGTCATAGACCGCATCCACCACCACCACCGCATTTTCCGAGGAACAGGAGGTTGCGTTGTCAAACGTCTTGGAGGCTGCAATCTTGGCTGCCGCTGCCGTCAGATCGGCGGTTTCATCCACGATGACACATACATTGCCAGCACCGACGCCAATTGCAGGCGTGCCGCAGGTATAGGCGCGGCGCACATTGTCCTGACTTCCGGTCACAACCACCAGATCGGACAATTCCAGCATCCGCTGCGTTTTGGCCTTGGAGCCCGGAGCGGGCACCATCTGCACCAGATCGGGGTTTGCCCCGATCTTGGCAAACTCGGCATGGATATGCTCTAGCAAGCGCTCGCAGGTCGGCACCCCTTTGGGTGAGGGCGACAGCACTATGGCATTGCCACATTTGAGCGCATTGATGATGTTGTTGGCCGGGGTGGCCCCCGGATTGGTCGAGGGCACCACGGCACCGACGACCCCGATGGGACGCGCGATTTCGGTAATCCCTGTTGTCGGATCGTCACGGATCACACCGAAGGTCTTAACCCCGGAAATGTCGCGCATGAGCCCAAGCGTCTTGCGGTGGTTTTTGGTGATCTTGTCCGGCACATTGCCGATGCCGGTGGTGGCCACTGACAATTCCGCCAAGGCACGGTTGCGGGTCGGTTCCATGATCGCCCAGGCTACGGCTTGCGCGGCGCGGTCATAGCGCTCTTGCGACCCGCCCGCCTCATAGGAACTTTGCGCGGCCCGAGCCTTGGCCATAACGTTTTCGACAGCGGCGATATCACCTTCAGCGCTCATTTGGTGTTCCTTATTGGGGTGGATGCAGGGCATGCCGGGGGCTGCCCTGCTTAGGTAGGCTTTGCTTCGGGATCAAAGCCCGGCCAAGAGTTTCTCGAGTGTCTTCTGACGGGCAGCCCACATCTCGATCACCTCTTGCCGCGTCATGATCTTGATCGGCGATCCGCCCGCCTCCATTTGTTTCATGACATTGGGATCGGCGAACATGGCTGGCATCACGGCTGCCAGCTTGTCTATTGCCTCTTGAGGGGTGCCTTTGGGGGCCATGATGCCACGATAATTCACGCTGGAATCGTCGATGTCATAGCCCGCCTCTTGCAAGGTGGGCACATCGGGCAGGAAGCTGCTGCGCTCGGTGTCGAACACACCCAAAATCTTCACACTGCCCGCATCGGCGGCACGAAAGGCGTCCGACAGGTTGTTGATGCCGCCCATGACCTCTCCGGCGATCACGGCCTTCATGGCACCGGCACCGCCAGAATTGTTGGGAATATAGGCCAGTTTGACCTCGGCGGCTGCTTCGAGTTGGAGCGCTGCGATATGGTGCCCCACAAACAGGCCTGCCCCCGAAAAGGTCAGTTTGCCAGGGTTCTCTTTGGCCCAGGCCACCACGTCTTGCATCGAGTTGAATTCACTGTCGGCACCCACGATGAAAACTGCCGGATCAGCACCCCAATTGGCAATCGGCTCAAAACTGTCGACGCTGTATTCGACCCCACCTTCGATGGACTGCGCGATGAAATGCGGGATGTTGTAAACGCCAAGCGCGTAGCCATCCGCCTCTGCCTGCGTTGCCAGCCAATTCCAGCCGACACGCCCGCCTGCGCCGGGTTTGTTTATGATGGCGATAGGTTGGCCAAGCGTGTCTTCATTTCCCGCCGTCATCGTCACGATTCGGGCCTGAAAATCGGTGGCTCCCCCGGCACCATAACTCACCATCATCATCACGGGGCGGTCTGGATAGTCCTGTGCCACGGCGGGGGACGCCGCGAGCAATAGGGCCGTTGCCAACCCTTTGAGTATCTTGGTCATGGTCTTCTCCTCCCTTGGTTTTGATTTTCCGGATCGCTCCGGCAGTTCTAGAAAAACAGGCCGCGTGGCGTGAACACGCTGAGCAGCTTTGCAAAGAGCAGATACATCACGAGGATGAACCCCGATGTGATTACCGCTCTGCGCATCCAGCTTTTGATGTCGCGATGCGGGGCAGGATCGTAGAGGCTGAGCAGTGCAAAGAAGGCCAGTGCGCTGCCGCTGTAAAATCCGAGCGTTTCAGCGGCCCAGAAGATATAGACACTTGCCACGACCAGCCCCGGCAGGATGTTGAGAAACATCGTGCGGCCAATTCCTGTTCCGGCGCGCGACAGGCCCATAACCGCACGACCAAAGGTCCAGAGTGCCAGCACGACAAAAACGCTTGAAATCAGCCTTGGAAACAGGAACGCCTGTGCCGGTTGCTGCGTAAAGCTGACATAGCAGACCCAGAGGCCAAGGGCGGCGATAGCCCCGGACGGGATGACATGTTGCCACTGTCTCATGCCTTTGCCTCCTTGGCCTGATCGGCGCGGTCCTGACGACGTTGCAGAACCTCCATCCAGGCCGAATAGGCGACAGAGGCGATCACGATCAGGATCAGCGCGATATTCAGCGTTCCGCTAAAGAAGTAACTGAACCGTCCATCGGTCGCGTCGGCGATCATCGAACCTTGCGTGAAATTGGCCTCGGCGATTGGTCCCAGAATAAGACCCAGCACAAGCGGTGCGGCGGTAAAGCCGAACCGCTCTAGAAAGAACATGCCGATGCCCAATGCGGCCATAACATAGACATCGCCCATCGAGTTTTGAACTGAGTAAGAGCCAAAGACAGCCAATCCCAGCACCACTGCGGCCATGACATATTGCGGCACCTGCGCCACCCGCGCGGCAAGACCTGCCACGTAAAGGCCAAAGATGCACATCAACACCTGCCCGATCAGCATCGAGTTGATAAAGGTCCAGGCCACATCCGGGTGATTGTCGAAAAGGTCGCTACCCGGAAAAATCCCGTGGATAAGCAAGCCCCCCAAGAGCACCGCCGCTGTCGGGCTACCGGGCACGGAGAGCGTCAGGAGTGGCACCAGCGATGGTCCGACCATGGCGTTGTTGGCGCTTTCTGCGGCGATCACGCCTTCAGAGTGACCCTTGCCAAACTTTTGCCGCTCCGGGCTAAACTTCTTGGCCTGATCATAGGCCACCAGCCCGGCGATCTGTCCTCCGATACCCGGAATGAGACCGATTATAGATCCTATAGCTGTCCCGATGCTCAGCGCGCGCCAGCGGCGGATGACTTCACGCATTGCCTTGCCGATGGGGTGTTTTTGTACAGCGATCACATCGCTCCCAGCTGGCTGACGCCCTCGCGCGAACATCGCCAGCACTTGGGGAATGGCAAAGAGCCCGATCAGCGCGGGCACAATGCTGATCCCACCTGCCAGCGAAGGATGAACGATAAAGCGCTGTGCGCCCATGATATCGTCAAAGCCGATAGTTGCGAGCCACATGCCCATGCAGCCCGAAAGCAGCCCTTTGACGACCGAGTTGGTATCCAGCGTGCCGATCACGGTCACGCCAAGTATGGCCAGCCAAAAGAGATGCGATGGCCCAAAGGCGAGCGCCCATTTCGCCAGCATCGGCGTGAGAAAGATCAGCAGTAGAACACCAAAAATGCCGCCCGCCGCCGAGGATAAAAACGAAAGTTGCAACGCTTCTGCCCCACGGCCCTGCGTGGCCATTGTATGCCCGTCCAGTGTCGTTGCGATATTGGCGGGCGCACCGGGGATCTTGAGCAGGATGGCACTGACCGCACCGCCCGCAACGGTTGAGGTATAGGCCGCCCCAAGCAGAATGAGACCATGAGCTGGCTCAAGTCGAAAGGTGAACGGAATGAGCAAGGCTACCGCCATGGTCGGCGAGAGGCCCGGAGTGGCCCCAAGGATCAGCCCGCCGATCGTGCCGCCTAAAAGCAGCATGAAGGCCATAGGCGTAAAGACCTCTCCGAAGTAGTAGATGAATTCCAACGCGCACCTCCCGTTGCGGTCTCCGACGAAAACGCCGGTTGATCTTCTACGGTAAGTGATGAAAATAGTAATGCAAATGTTTTCATAAAATCCCCGAAATGGTGGTTTAGGTGTCTGATAAATATAATGAAAAAGTGGATATTGTGGCTGTTGCAAAGGCTGCGCGCGTGTCGCCATCGACCGTGTCACGCAGTTTCAATCATCCCAGCCTTGTCAGTCCAGCTACCCGCAAACGCATCACCCGTGCGGTGGAAAAGCTGGGCTATATCCGCAATCGCGCAGCGCAGTCGATGCACGGACGGCGTAACGCGACCATCGGTTTGATTGTGCCGACAATTGATCACGCAATCTTTGCCGAGGTGATTCAATCCTTTTCCGATTCTATCGACCGGGCGGGTTTCACCCTGCTCATCGCGTCGCATTCCTATGACCTTGATCGTGAATATGCGATGATGCGCAAACTGATGGAGCATCGCGTCGATGGCATTGCTCTTGTTGGGTTGGAACACTCAGATGCCAGCCTGCGACTTTTGGAGCACCATCGCACCCCGGCGATGGCGCTTTGGAACTACGCTGCCGATTCAGCCTTGCCCTGTGTCGGGGCAGACAACCACGAGGCGGGGCGCAGTGCTGCTGATCATCTTCTCAGCCTTGGTCATCGGGATATCGGGTTGGTTTTCCCCCGCCCCGAGGGCAATGACCGCGCAAGTGCCCGACTCTCTGGCGCGCGTGACCGGCTCTTGGCGGCCGGCGTGCCCCTGATTGCGGATTGGCAGTGGGAGGCACCCTATAGCATTGCGCAGGCCAAGCAGGTGGCGCAGGATCTCTTGCGCCGCGCCCATCGTCCCACTGCGCTTTTGTGTGGCAATGACGTGATTGCCCAAGGGGTGATCTATGGCGCGCAAAGCTGTGGCTTGCGGGTTCCCGAAGATCTCTCGGTGATCGGAATCGGCGATTTCAAAGGCTCAAGCGAGATGGAGCCAGGCCTGACCACCATCCGTATTCCCGCCCGCAGCATCGGCGAAATTGCAGGTGAGCGGTTCACAGACCTGATCACCGGAGCAAGCGAAGATCACTTCCGCATCCGTTGTCCGCTGGAATGCATCGTGCGCGGCACGTCGCGCGCGGTTCACTCAATGGGTGACTGAAACACGAATTCCACGCCGGTCATTGGCCAGCAGCCCCTGTTGAACTCGATTGCCGTTCCATCTGGGGCGCGGTTAATGGCGGTGACATATTGCACCGGGGTGTTTTCGTTCAGACACAGGATTTCGGCCTCATCGTGTTGTGCGAACCCACCGCTTACACGGGTTTCGGCGCGGCGAAACCAAGGGATGCCTGCCGCTTTGTAAACCGCGCTGACCGATTGGCCGATTTGGTAGATCTTCTCAAACTCCGGGAAGCGGTGTGCGGGTAATTCCTTGCGCGTGAAATAGATCGGCGCGCCGTCCAGCAGGCGCATCCGGTGCAACACGATCACCCGATCGGTTGGTTCCAGATCAAAGAGACGCGCGGCCTCGGGGCTGGGGCAGGCGCGTTCCAATCGGAGGGTGCGCGATGTCACCTCGGCGTCGCAATCAATCAGCGAGTCGGCAAAGCGCATATCGTTGCGGATCACAAAGGCGCGTGGCACCTGTCGTACGAAAATGCCTACACCTTTACGCGCCTGCAATTTGCCCTCGCTTTGCAAGAGCGCCAGAGCGCGGCGCATGGTGACACGGTTAACCTGAAACATATCGGCCAACTGGACCTCACCGGGCAGGCGGCTGCCGGGGGTCACGACAGCCCCCTCAATCGCTTGAGCCAGACGATCATAGATTTGCAGCCAGATTGGGCGTGTGGACCGGGCATCATAGGCCGTGCACGCAAGCGCCGCGAGTCCGGCCTCGGCGCGTGAGAGATCAGACAGGTCAGCCACGGGCTAACACCTTTCTACCTTGGACGAACACCGCCTCGATCCTACGTGTGTCCGGGTTTACCACAAGGATATCCGCTCGTTTGCCAACGTCCAATGTGCCGCGGTCCCGCAGCCCGACAGCCTCAGCAGGATTGGCCGAGACCAAGGCCCAAGCCTGCGCAAGTGGCAGAACATCAGCATCGTGCAGCCGCCAAACGGCATGAAATGGTGCGGGATAATAATAGTCAGACGCCAATACCGTGCAAAGACCTGCCCGAACCGCCTCGGTCGCACAGAGTGCGCCATTGTGACTTTCGCCGCGCAGCGCGTTGGGCCCGCCGAGGATCACTGGCTCATCCGCGATGCGCGCCTCTTGCGCCGCCTCTTGGGTCATCGGGAACTCTGCCAATGTCACGCCGCGCGCGCGTCCCGTGCGACGATCCTCTTGCGTCATATCATCATGCGACAGCACCGGGCGGCCCAGTTGGACGGCCTCTGCGCATATCCGATCTATCGCTTCGGGCACCTCATCCCGACGGGCGAGAACCGCCGCAATCGCAGCCTTGGCATCGGTGGGCGCAAGGCCCATGCGCACCGCCATCCGCTTGAGTTTGGCGCTCTCCTCGCTCAGCTTGTGATTGGCACTTGTGTGATCATTGAGCGATAGGATGTCGCCCGACCGCCGTGCCAACCAACCCAGAACTTCGTCTATATGGTCGAGTGCAAAAGTCTCCCACCGGATATTCAGCCGAGTGTCGCAGTCGAGCGTCGGCGCGACGCGCTCCAGCGCCGATAGGAGGGCGCGCGTGATCTCTATATCACGCAATCCCGGCTCCCACGACACCGTCAGCCCGTGATAGGCGGTTGTGATGCCGTTGGAGATGAGCTGCGCATCCGCCTCGCGATACGCAAGATCGTAGGGAAAATGCACCCCCGGACGCGGCTGAACCAGGGCCTCGAACCCATCGCCGTGCAGGTCAATGATACCGGGCAGGATCAACCGGCCGGCTGCGTTGTAGGATTCGGCCTCTGGTGCCGGTTCTTGCGTGATCCGACCGTTGGTCACATGCAGGGGCTGCGCCGCAAAAGTTCCGCCCAAGAGCATCTGACCGCCGGTGAGTGTCCAGTTATTCGTCATGTCGTCGCAAATCTCCATGTCACGAAAGTGTCAACCGAATCCCGTATGCCTCGGTTGTGTGACGATCCTGTATACACAGCAACCCTGATTTGCCCCGAACCCACCGGAGACCTCTCATGATCCGTTCCCTGCTCGCCGCTGCTGCGGTATCCCTTGCCAGCACTTTGCCTGCCTTTGCAGAGCCGCTGAAATTCGCCGTGACTGACATTGAGGGGCTCGAAGCCCTGCAACAGGAGTTTGGTGCGTTCGAGGCAAAACTCGAAGAGATGACAGGTCAGGAAATCGAGCTTTTCCCGGTCAGTTCGCGCACTGCGGCCGTAGAAGCGCTCAATCAGGAACAGGTGGATCTGGTTCTAACTGGCCCGGCTGAATATGTCGTCATCAAGGAGTTGACGGATGCACAGATCGTAACCGCATGGCAGCGCCCGAATTACTTTGCGCAGATCGTCACCCTTTCGGACGGGCCGATCAAATCGGTGCAGGACCTCAAGGATAAGGTCGTGACCTTTGGGTCTGTCGGTTCGACATCGCAGCACCTTGGGCCTGCGCAGGTTCTGGCTGATTTCGGTCTTGTGTATAACAAGGATTACCAGCCACAGATCATTTCCCGTAACACGGCGATCGAGGCGCTGATCCGGGGGGATGTTGCGGCGGTCGGCATGAACGAAAGCCACCTTGGCCGCATTCGCGAAGCCTTTCCAGATGTGTCCTTTACCGTCGTCGCCCGTGGTCGAGATCTGCCCAATGATATTCTTGTTGCACGGTCTGGCATCGACGCGGACGCTGTTGCCGCCGTCAAATCAGCGTTTGTGGACCACGCAGAAGAGTTGATGTCAGCGATCCTGACCGGAGAGGACAACCAGAAATTCAAGGGTGGGTTCTTTCTGACCAATGTGCAGGACAGCGACTATGACTATGTCCGCTCCATGTATGGCACCATTGGCGTGGATACCAAATCCTTTGTCGGAAACTGACAGGGCTTCATTCCACAAGGCCGGGGTGTGTGCCCACGGCCTTACGCACTCCGGAGACTGGTGATGCAGGTTCTAGAGCGGACCACTACAAGCGCGCCCGAGGGTCGTGCGGCCGATGTCGCACCGCTGATCGTCGCACGTGGCCTGACCAAGGCCTATGACACTCGCGCAACCGTGCTTCAGGGAATTGATCTCGAAATCCAAGAGGGCGAGCGTGTCGCCCTGATTGGTGCCAACGGTTCGGGGAAATCCACCCTCCTCAAGAGCTTGATTGGGCTGCATTCGATTTCTGATGGTACGCTTAGCTGTTTTGGTCATCCGGTCGGCCCAGAGGCAGGGCGCGCTCAGCGATTGCGCATGCGGCGTCAGACCGGCTTTGTTTTTCAGAAACATTGCCTCGTGCGACGCCGCTCGGTGCTGTCGAATGTGATCCATGGCCTGTTCGGCGAGCCGGGAAGTTGGCGCGCTTTTTCTCATAGCCTTGCGCCGCTCGAGTGGCGCAACCGCGCCATGCAGGCGCTTGCAGATGTCGATCTAGAGCATAAGGCGTTGCACCGTGCGGATGCCCTCTCAGGTGGACAGCAACAGCGTGTTGCCATCGCCCGCGCGATTGTGCGCAGACCGAGGCTGTTGATTGCCGATGAACCAGCAGCCAGCCTTGATCCGCTGTCCGGCCACAACGTGATGGAGCTTTTTACCCATCTGTGCCGCACGCAGGGCATTACGTTGATTTATACCTCGCATGATATGGCGCATGCCATGGATTATGCTGACCGGATTGTCGCGCTAAAGCGCGGAAAGGTATTCTTTGACCGACCTGTGACCAAGGTTGCGCCTGCTGATCTCAAGGACACGTTCGATGATTGATCGCCGGGTTCAGGCCCCTGACAGGTTTCGACGGTTTTCAACGCTGAACTTTGTCTTGATCGTCGCACTTGCGGCGATCCTCCTTACCTCCATGGAGCAAGTCGCCCCCTCGCCCAAGCAGCTGGCTGACGGGTTACCCGGTATGGCAAACTTGGTCGGTCGGATGCTGCCACCCAACACAGAACCGGATTTTCTGGCGCGTATCGCGGTGAGGATGGTCGAAACCTTTCAGATTGCCTTGGTCGGCGCAGCCATCGGTATTGCCCTCAGCCTGCCTATTGCGTGGTGCGCAGCGCGGGGTGTGTCCCCGCTCGGGCGCGGCAATGTTTTGGTCAAGGCGGCTATCTCGTTCTTGCGCACGGTGCCTGATCTGGTCTGGGCGCTAATCTTCGTGGCTTCGATCGGGCTTGGGGCTGTGGCGGGGACGATGACCATCATGGTCGATACCATCGGGTTTTGCGGGCGTTTCTTTGCCGAGGCGATGGAGGATGCCGAGAAGGAGCCGCAAGAGGCGCTCGCGGCCATCGGTGCAAACAGACCGTCAATCCTGATCGGGGCCATCCTGCCCGATATCATGCCGTCACTGATCAACTCCTCGCTGTTTGCATTGGAAAAGGCGGTCCGTTCTTCCGTCGTGTTGGGGCTGGTCGGGGCAGGGGGCATTGGTCAGGAACTCAAGGTTGCCTTTGATCTTTTTCAGTATCGCAATGCCTCGATGATCATTCTGGCGATCTTTGTGATTGTTCTGCTGATGGAAGTTTGCACAGACAAATTGCGCGCCCGCCTGCAGTGATCGCCCACAGAAGACGGGTGTGAGGCCTCAAATTGTCTTCTATGGTCAAGGCCAACCGCGACGATTCGCCGGGCATGGTGTCCGCGACTCCACCTGTCGACCGGAACCTTTAATCGGCAGGAGCCGTCATGACCGCCTTTCCCCGTCTCCAATCCCGCCTTGCAGACCTACGCACCCGTATGGAAGCTACGGGGACTGATCTTGTGGCACTTGGACCGTCGAGCCATATGGCATGGCTCTCGGGCGTGCATCCGCATGGCGACGAGCGGCCCGTGATGCTGTTGGTCACGCGCGATTATGCCGGGTTTCTCATGCCCTCACTCAATGCCGCCTCAGCGCGGCAATCAACGGATTTACCATTTCATTTGTGGCGGGATGACGAAGGTCCGCATGCGGCGCTCCAAGACATCCTGAGCACCTGTCAGGCAAACCGCCCGGGCCTATCGGTCGTGCTCGATGAAACCATGCGTACGGATTTTTCGCTGTTGCTGCTGGATCATCTTCAGGCCCCGAACCGACGTTTTACCGACGATACGGTCGGTGCGCTGCGAGCCTGCAAAGACGCCGCAGAATTCGACGCGATCAAGGCTGCGCACCTGCTCAATGATCGGGCGGTTGAGGCCGCTTTTGACGCGCTCCGCTTGGGCATGACCGAGCGCGAATTGGTTCAGATTATTCAGGATTTCTATGGGGCAAATGGCGCGACGCTGGAATTCTGCTCGGTCTGCTTTGGCCCATCGGGGTCCTTTCCGCACCATACGCCCGGCGCGACGCGGTTGGAGCGCGACATGCCCGTGTTGCTCGATACGGGCTGCCGTCTCAATGGGTATCCATCTGATATGACGCGATGCGGCTATTTTGGAACGCCCGATGCCACCTATACTGAAGTATTCGCGGTGGTGGATCAGGCTGTGCGCGCCGCTCTCGCTGCGGCGCGCCCCGGCGCATTGGCGCGTGACGTCGACAAGGCGGCGCGCGATGTGATCACCGCCGCTGGATATGGCGACCGTTTCTTGCACCGCACTGGTCACGGGCTTGGCATCGACATCCACGAGCCGCCCTACATTACCGCAACGTCTGAGACGCCGCTGTCGGTTGGCAATGTCTTTTCCATCGAGCCGGGCATCTATCTCGAGGGTCGCTTTGGGCTGCGGCTTGAGGAAATCGTGATCCTGCGGCCCCAAGGTCCAGAGGTGTTTTCCAACATGCCACGTGATTTGATCGTGCGCCCATCGGTTGGGTGATCAGGCGGAAACATCCTATGCGTGTGGGGCAATATAGGTCCGCTTCGGTGACAAAAAATTTTCCAGATGGAAAAATTTTTGTTGCAATGCTTTTCCATTTCGTCTGATGTGGGCCTCACGAAAGCCTTCTGACCCAAGGATGCCGATGACTCATACACCTGCCGGTGCGCCGCTCGCCTTGGGGCGCCGCATAAGAAAACGCCGGCAGCTCATGTCGATGACCTTGCAGGATCTCAGCAACGGATGTGGAGTATCTGTGAGCTATCTTAGCCAAATCGAGCGCGATAATGCGGTGCCCACCTTGGGCACCCTAGCCGAGATTGCGGCGGCGCTCGATGTCAGCATCGACCACTTTATCGCGACCCCGCGACAGGCAGATAGCGTGACACGCGCAGAGACGCGCCCGCAGTTTTCCATTTCGGGTACCTCGATCATCTACGAACAGATCGGCGCCGAATTTCCGGGGCATGAGCTCACATCGTTTATCCTCAATGTCCCGCCCGGCTACGAATCTGAAACCGTGCAACATTCCGGCGAAGAGTTGATTTTCGTGCTCGATGGTGAGGTGCTGCAAGTGGTGAACGGTCAACAGTTTCTACTGCGGACCGGCGATAGTATGCATTACCTCGGTCAGCATCCGCATTCTTGGTCCAACGTTAGCGAACGTTGGGCGCGCCTGCTATGGACAGGCAAGATGCTGCATGGGGCAACCCCTTCTTCCTATGTGCCGCGCACAGGCGCGGAGACCCAACAACCTGACATCCCCTGAACGACGCCACAGCATGTCGCGCAGGTATCAGCCGGGTTAACCGGCGCACCTTTCCAAATCCAACAAGGAGAATAACCCGTGAAACACCTACTGCTCTGCGCTTCGGCACTGGCGCTGACCGCCACGATGTCTGAGGCCAAAACATTTGTTTACTGCTCCGAAGCCTCGCCCGAGGGTTTTGATCCCGCCCCCTTTACTGCGGGTGGCACCTTTGATGCCTCTGCGCATCCAATCTACAACCGCCTGACTGAATTCAAGAAGGGTACGACCGAGGTCGAACCAGGTCTTGCGACAAGCTGGGATGTGTCTGAGGATGGGACCGAATACACGTTTCATCTGCGCGAGGGTGTCAAATGGCACTCCAACGACAACTTCACGCCAAGCCGCGATTTTAACGCCGATGACGTGATCTTTTCCTACGAGCGTCAGGGTTCGGCCGATCATCCGTGGCACCAGTATATCGCCGGTGTGACCTATGAATACTACACCTCGATGGCGATGCCCGAGCTGATCAAATCCATCGAAAAGATCGACGACTACACGGTCAAGTTCACCCTGAACCAGCCCGAGGCCCCGTTCCTTGCCAATATCGCGATGCCCTTTGCCTCGATCGTGTCCAAGGAATATGCCGATACGCTGGATGCGGCAGGCACCAAAGAAGATCTCAACAACCTGCCCATCGGCACCGGCCCGTTCAAGTTCTTGGCCTATCAAAAGGACGCGGTGATCCGCTACACCAAGAATGCCGACTATTGGGGCGATGGGGCAATCATTGACGATCTGGTCTTTGCCATCACCCCCGATGCGGCCGTGCGCCTGCAAAAACTGAAGGCGGGCGAATGCCACCTGATGCCCTATCCGGCCCCTGCTGACATTGAGACGATCAAAGCTGATCCCAACCTAAAACTTGATGAGCAGGCCGGTCTGAACGTGGGCTATCTGGCCTATAACACCACCGTCGCACCGTTTGACAACGCCCGCGTCCGCAAGGCGCTGAACATGGCGATCAACAAGGACGCCATCGTTGAGGCTGTGTTCCAAGGGGCTGCCGCACCCGCCAAGAACCCGATCCCGCCAACGATGTGGTCCTATAACGAGTCGATCGTCGATGATCCCTATGATCCCGAGGCCTCTAAGAAGATGCTGGAGGAAGAGGGCGTGACTGACCTCTCGATGAAAATCTGGGCCATGCCGGTACAGCGGCCCTATATGCCAAATGCCCGCCGCTCGGCGGAGTTGATGCAAGAGGATCTGTCCAAGGTTGGTGTTTCGGTCGAGATCGTGTCCTACGAGTGGGGTGAGTATCTGCAAAAGTCGATGGAAGCAGGCCGTGACGGCGCGGTGATGCTGGGCTGGACCGGGGACAATGGTGATCCCGACAACTTCCTGTCGGTGCTCTTGTCCTGCGATTCTGCTGGTGAAGGCGGTGCCAACCGTGCCTTCTGGTGCAACGAGGATTTTTCCAAGCTGCTGAAGGATGCCAAAATCACTGCGGACCCGGCAGAGCGGACCGCGCTGTACGAACAGGCGCAAGTGATCTTCAAGGATCAGGCCCCTTGGTTCACCATCGCGCATTCCACCCAATACGTGCCGATGTCGAACAAGGTTTCGGGGTTTGTGATGAGCCCCTTGGGCGACTTCACCTTTGAGACTGTCGATATTGCCGAATAACCAGATCGCCTTGGTATGAAACCGGACGCGCGGGGGCACAGCCCTCGCGCGTTTTCAAAGGAAAGCGGCGCATGATCCGATTTATCCTGTCCAAACTGCTCTACTTGGTCCCGACCTTTATCGGGATCACGATCATTGCCTTCAGCTTTGTGCGTATCCTGCCCGGTGATCCGGTGCTGCTGATGGCCGGAGAGCGTGGCGTTACCCCGGAACGGCATGCCGAACTCAGCGCACAACTGGGCTATGACCAGCCTATTGTGCTTCAGTATTTCGATTTTCTCGGGCGCCTTTTGCAGGGCGATATGGGCAATTCGCTTGTGACCAAGAAGCCCGTGCTGGACGAATTCCTCACCCTCTTTCCCGCGACCGTGGAATTGGGCCTTTGCGCCATCATCATCGCCACAGTTATTGGCGTCACCGTGGGCGTGTTTGCCGCCATCCGTCGCGGTAGTTGGTTTGATCAGATTTCCATGACGCTTGCCCTTGTGGGTTTTTCCATGCCGATCTTTTGGTGGGGGTTGCTGCTTATCATCTTTTTCTCGGGCATTCTGGGTTGGACGCCGGTGTCGGGGCGTATCAGCCTGCTTTATTATTTCCCCAATGTGACGGGCTTCATGTTAATCGACAGCCTGCTCTCGGGGCAAAAGGGGGCGTTCACCTCGGCGCTGAGCCATCTCATCCTGCCGTCTTTGGTGTTGGCCACGATCCCGCTCGCGGTCATCGCCCGCCAGACCCGGTCTGCCATGCTCGAAGTGATGGGCGAGGATTATGTTCGCACCGCAAGGGCAAAGGGCATGCCACAATACCGTGTCATCGGCATTCACGCGCTGCGCAACGCCATGGTGCCGGTGGTCACGACTATCGGCCTGCAAATCGGTGTGCTGATGGCGGGTGCAATCCTGACGGAAACTATCTTTTCGTGGCCCGGTATCGGCAAATGGATGATCGATTCCATTTCCCGGCGCGACTATCCCGTCGTGCAGTCTGGCCTTCTGCTCATCGCGGCGCTGGTGATGATCGTCAACCTATTGGTTGATCTGACCTATGGCCTCATCAACCCGAGGATTCGTGTGAAATGAGCGATACATCCAACCTTGCTGCCCCGGTAAAGCTGTCCGACGCCGCGATCCGCCGCCGCATGCTGGCCGAATTCTGGTTCTACTTCAGCCAGAACCGGGGCGCTGTGATCGGTCTGGTGGTGTTCGTGCTGCTGGTCCTAACAGCGGTCTTTGCCGGAATTATCGCCCCGCACGACCCTACCACGCAATACCGCGAAGCGTTGCTTGTGCCCCCCGTCTGGGCCGAAGGCGGCAGTGCGCAATTCCTGCTGGGCACGGATGCGGTTGGGCGCGATATGCTTTCGCGTCTGATCTTTGGGGCGCAGTATTCGCTCTTTATCGGCATTGTCGTGGTCTCTATCGCGCTTGTGGGCGGGATCATCATTGGGCTCTTGGCTGGGTTTTTTGGCGGTTGGATCGACAATGTCATCATGCGGATGATGGATGTGATCCTTGCCTTTCCGTCGCTTCTCTTGGCGCTTGTGCTGGTGGCGGTGCTTGGGCCGGGGCTGACCAATGCGATGATCGCGATTGCCATTGTCTATCAGCCGCATTTCGCCCGCCTGACCCGCGCTGCCGTGATGACCGAGATGAAGCGCGAATATGTCACTGCTGCTCGCGTGGCGGGGGCGGGCAACCTGCGCCTGATGTTCAAGACGATCCTGCCCAACTGCCTTGGGCCGCTGATTGTGCAGGCCACGCTGTCGTTTTCCTCGGCGGTGCTCGATTCCGCCGCTTTGGGCTTTCTCGGCATGGGTGCACAGCCACCTGCACCCGAATGGGGGACCATGCTGGCAGAGGCGCGCGAATTCATATTGCGCGCGTGGTGGGTTGTTACCTTTCCCGGCCTTGCCATTCTGGTTTCGGTGCTGGCCATCAACTTGATGGGCGACGGGCTGCGCGATGCGCTTGACCCCAAGCTGAAGCGGAGTTGACGATATGGCACTTTTGAACATCAAGAACCTGACCGTCAAATTCGCCACCGCCACCGGTAGCTTTACCGCCGTGGATGGGATCGACGTGCATGTCGACCGAGGTGAGGTATTGGCCATCGTGGGTGAGAGCGGCTCTGGCAAATCGGTGTCGATGCTGGCGGTTATGGGTCTCTTGCCTGATACCGCCACCATCACCGCTGATGAGATGACCTATGACGGGCGCGACATCTCGAACCTCTCTGCGTCGGAGCGCCGCCACCTGATTGGCCGCGAGATTACCATGATTTTCCAAGAACCGGTGGCGTCGCTCAACCCCTCGTTCACCGTGGGCTTTCAGATTGAAGAGGTGCTGCGTCTCAACCTTGGGCTCTCGCGGGACGATGCCCGCGCCCGTGCGCTTGATCTCTTTCGGGCCGTCGGCATCCCCGAGCCCGAGACCAAGATCAACGCCTATCCGCATCAGATGTCAGGCGGCCAATGCCAGCGGGTGATGATCGCCATCGCTATTGCGTCGAACCCGCGCCTTTTGATCGCGGACGAACCGACAACAGCCCTTGATGTGACCATCCAGAAACAGATCCTCGATCTGTTGATGAAACTGCAAGAGGATTACGGCATGGCGCTGATCCTGATCACCCATGACATGGGCGTCGTGGCTGAAACCGCCGACCGGGTGGTGGTGCAATATCAGGGGAAAAAGATGGAAGAGGCTGACGTCCTTTCGCTCTTCGAGGCACCGCAGCACCCCTATACTCGCGCTCTGCTTTCGGCCCTGCCCGAGAATGCAACCGGCGACCGGCTGCCCACTGTCTCTGACTTCTTCGCGCAGGAGGCAGCACGATGACCGCTGACGCCCACTCTCCCGTTGTCGAAGGTCGGGGCATTGTTCAGGACTACGCCGTGCCGGGCAGCCTCTTTGCCCGTGCGGGCAAGGTGCGCGCACTCAACGGCATCGACTTTGCTGTCGAGAAGGGCAAGACCCTGGCCATCGTTGGTGAAAGCGGTTCTGGCAAGTCTACCCTCGCGCGGATTATCGCGCTGATTGATGCCCCCTCGAGCGGCGAATTGCGGATTGACGATCACCCCGTTGATATTGCCCGCAAACGCCCCAGCCCGGCCCTGCGTTCCAAGGTGCAGATGGTGTTTCAGAACCCCTACGGTAGCCTCAATCCCCGCCAGAAAATCGGCAATGTGCTGATGGAACCACTGGTGATCAACACCGATATGCCCGCATCCGAGCGCCGCGACCGCGCCGAGGCGATGATCAAGAAGGTCGGCTTGCAGCCCGAGCATTTTAACCGCTATCCGCATATGTTCTCGGGTGGGCAGCGGCAGCGTATCGCGATTGCGCGCGCGCTCATGCTCAATCCTTCGCTGCTGGTGCTTGATGAACCGGTGTCGGCGCTTGATCTCTCGGTGCAAGCACAGGTGCTCAACCTTCTGGCGGATTTGCAGGAAGAGTTTGAGCTAACTTACGTCTTTGTCAGCCACGACCTTTCGGTTGTGCGATACATTGCTGACGATGTGATGGTGATCTCAAAAGGTGAGGCGGTCGAGCAGGGCAGCCGAGAGGCGCTTTTTGCCGATCCGCAGCACCCCTATACCCGTGCCTTGTTCGCCGCGACACCTATCACCGATGTCGCGGCTATCCGCGCGCGTGTCGCGCGGCGTCAGGCCGCAAGGCAGGGTTAAACGGCCTCGGGTTCTGTCATTTCCTTGGCGCGTGTGCGCAACAGGAATTTCTGGATCTTGCCGGTCGAGGTGCGCGGTATTTCAGTAAAGACGAACCGCCCCGGCACCTTGTAGGGTGCCAGATGATCGCGGCACCACGCCCGCAGGGCTTCCGCATCCGCCGCCTGCCCGTCAGCCAGTTCGACAAAGGCGCAAGGGGTTTCGCCCCATTTCTCATGCGGCATGGCGACAACGGCTGTCACGGCCACCGCCGGATGACGATAGAGCGCCTCTTCGACCTCGATAGACGATATATTCTCGCCCCCTGAAATGATCACATCCTTGGAGCGGTCCTTGAGCTGGATGTATCCGTCCGGGTGCCGCACGCCGAGATCGCCGGAATGAAACCAGCCCCCGGCAAAGGCCTCTTGCGTGGCCTTGGGATTGCGGAAATAGCCCTTCATCACGACATTGCCGCGAAACATGACCTCGCCCATGGTCGTGCCGTCGCGGGGCACAGGGTTCATGGTCTCTGGGTCCAGAACATCGAGCCCTTCAAGTGCCAGATAGCGCACCCCCTGTCGTGATTTCAGGCGGGCTTGCTCTGAGGCGGGCAACGTCGACCAACTGTCATGCCAGTCATTCACCACGGCAGGCCCATAGGTTTCTGTCAGCCCATAAAGATGGGTCACGTCAAAACCGGCATCCTTCATATCCGCCAATAGCTTTTCAGGCGGTGGTGCCGCAGCGGTAAAGAATTGCACCGTGTGATCCAAGGAACGTTTAACCGTCTCGGGGGCAGAGATCATAAGCGACATCACAATCGGCGCGCCGCAGAGATGTGTTACCCGCTCTTGCGCAAGCGCCTCCCAGATTGGTTCTGCCCGCACTTGGCGCAGGCAAATGTGTGTGCCGATGATGGCAGAGAGGGTCCAGGGGAAACACCAGCCATTGCAGTGAAACATCGGCAGGGTCCAGAGATAGACCGCATGCTTGGCCATCGACGTCGTCAGGGCATTGCCCTGCGCCAAAAGATACGCCCCGCGGTGATGTGACACCACTCCCTTGGGGTCGCCGGTGGTGCCGGATGTGTAATTGATGGAAATCGCGTCCCATTCATCCTCTGGCATCAGCCAGTCGAACGACGGATCGCCCGCTGACAGGAACGCTTCGTAATCTTGTGCTGTGGCTGCGATTTCTGGCCCGCTGAATTCGGAATCGTCATATTGGATCAGGAGTGGGGTGACTTTGGCGAGCGATAGAGCCTCTTGCATCAGCGGCATGAATTCGCGGTCCACGATCACCACCCGCGCCATCGCGTGATCAAGTTGAAACGCGATGATCCCGGCATCAAGCCGGGTGTTGATCGAATGCAGCACCGCGCCGCACATCGGCACACCGTAATGACATTCCAGCATCGCGGGTGTGTTTGCCAGCATCACCGAGACAGTATCGCCGCGCTCCAATCCATGCACGCTCAGCGCCGAGGCCAATTGGCGTGAACGGTTATAGAAGGCCCCATAGCTGCGCCGCAGGGGCCCATGCACAATCGCGGTATGATCCGGGAACACGGTCGCCGCACGCTCCAGAAAACTGAGTGGCGTCAAGGGTTGGTGGTTTGCGGGGTTGCGGTCGAGATCAGAGTTATAGGGGTTCGGTGTCATGGGTCAGGCATCCTGCCATTGGGGGGCGCGTTTCTCGATAAAGGCACCGATGCCCTCTTGGGCGTCGTGCGCCAGCATATTGTCCACCATCACGGCAGAGGCATAGGCATAGGCATCCGAAAGGGTCATCTCGCGCTGTGCGTAAAAGGCGCGCTTGCCGGTCGCGAGGGTCATGCTTGATTTCGACGCGATCTTGCGGGCCATGGCCATCGTAGCGGCCTGCAAGTCCTCGGGGGAAACCGCATGGTTGATGAGGCCCATTTCCGCCGCCCGCGGTGCCGGGATCATATCGCCGGTGAGCAACAGTTCCATCGCATGTTTGCCCGCCACATTGCGCGACAAGGCCACCATCGGTGTCGAGCAGAAAAGGCCGATATGCACGCCGGGCGTGCTGAATTGGGCGGTTTCCGCCGCAACCGCCAGATCGCAGCTTGCGACCAACTGACATCCCGCAGCGGTGGCGATGCCTGTCACCTCGGCAATCACCGGCTTGGGGCAAGTGACGATGGATTGCATCACGCCGGAACAAAGTGCCATCACCGTGGTGAAATAGGCGCGCCCCCGGTCAGGGTTGGCGCGCCCAGCCGTCATTTCCTTGAGATCGTGGCCCGCGCAGAACGCGGGCCCGTTTGCCGCCAAAATGATGACCCGCACCGCAGGATCATTCCCGGCCTCTCGAAAGACCCGACCCAGTTCCGCCAGCATCGCCTCGGACAGCGCATTGCGCCGTCCCACGTCATTGAGCGTCAGGCGCAGGATACCTGCGCCGTCGAGGTCACAAAGAAGGATGTCGCTTTTCTGCATGGGGTCTCGTCCTTTCAGAGGTCAGAGAATGTTGATCTCCACGCTTTCGGCGAGCGTGTTGGCGATAAAGCAGTAGCGGTGCGCGCGGTCCTGCATTTCGGCCAAGTGCGTGTCATCCACAGTAAAGCCGGTGTCGAACCGAACCACCGGATGCAAATCAATGCGCGTGACCGACATCTGTCCCTTGGGATTTTTGCCCAGATGGGCCACGGCATAGTCATGATAGCTCGCGACTGGCCAGCCGGCCTTGGCCGCGAGCGCCAGAAAGGTCATCATGTGGCAACTGGACAGCGCCGAGGCGAGCGCCTGTTCAGGATTGGTGTGGGCGGGATCGCCGCCCCAATCCGGGGCGGCATCCACTTGCACATCATGGTGGTTGTTGAACTGCACGGTATGGGCGTTGGAGTATTTGCCGGTGTGCAGCACAGGTTCGGCGCGCTGCCAATGCAGCTCGATTGCGAGGTCAGACATCTATCAGGTCTCGTTTGGTTGGGCGCGCTTAGGCAGCGGCAATTTTCTTGTTGGGGTCGTAGAAGGGGCGTTCCACCATCACGGCGCGCACTGGCCCTTGGCTGGTCACGACCTCGACCTCGGCACCGATGTTGGCATGCTCTGCCGCGACCATGGCCAGTGCGATATTGCGCTCCAGACGCGGCGAATAGACGGCTGATGTGACCTTGCCCACCTGCACACCAGCGACATTTATCGCCCAGAAAGTGGTGTTCGGCCCCTTGAGCGGTGCGCCGTCAATGATCAGGCCGATCTGTTTGCGGCTCGGCCCTTGCGCCTTGATATGACGCAGCGCGGCCTTGCCGATGAATTCGGCCTCAATATCGACGTTGACCAGACGGTCCAGCCCCAACTCATAGGGGTTGGTTTTGATGTCGGCATCAGCATGATAGGAGAGCATCCCGCCCTCGATCCGGCGGATCGAAGAGGTGTGACCGGGCTTGAGGCCAAACGGCATACCTGCCGCCATGATCCGCTCCCACAGAGCATCGCCATGGGCGCTATCCCGCAGGTAAATCTCGTAGCCCAACTCGCTTGACCAGCCGGTGCGCGACACAAGCAGGGGAATGCCATCCAGTTCAAGCTCACGCAGCCAGTAGTATTTCAACTCCATGATGCTCTCGCCAAAAAGCTCTTGCATGATCAGGCCCGATTTCGGCCCCTGCAATTGCAGCGGCGACACATCGGGTTCGCCAATGGTGACGTCCATACCGGAATGTACCGCCACGCCCTGCGCCCACAGAAGAATGTCGCTATCTGCCAGCGAAATCCAAAAGTGGTTTTCGGCCAGACGTAGCAGGATCGGATCGTTGAGAATGCCACCGTCCGCATTGGTGATCAGGATGTATTTGCACTGGCCTACCGCCATCTTGGACAGGTCGCGCGGGGTGAGCATTTGCACGAAGCGCGCGGCGTCCGGTCCCGTGATTTCGACCTGACGCTCAACCGCCACATCGCAGAGGATGGCATCATTCACGAGGTTCCAGAAATTCTGTTCGGGATCACCGAAATCGCGGGGGATATACATATGATTGTAAACCGAAAATCCCTTGGCGCCCCACCGCACGGTGGCGTCGAAATAAGGGGATTTGCGGATCTGGGTGCCGAAGCCGAAGTCGTCTGCTTGCATCATGGTTTTCGCCCTTGCTGTCCCGTCGCGCCACAAGCGGCGGACTGTCTGAAACTGGCGATCTTCTAGGGCCATTCAGTGCTGCAATTTGGTCTGAAAAAACGATCCGCGCAGGCTGAACAGCCTGATTTTTGGGCAGGTATGGACTGCGCAGTCGTAACGATCACTTGCCGTCTTTGGCCGTGAGAATCGCGAGGTTCGGCTGACCGGATTTGACCCGTCGCGTGGCGATATAGGTCATGTAGCGGTCGATGCCCAACTCAGCGGCAAGCATGGCCTCCATCACGGTCTGGAACCGCGCAAGGCTGGGGCAGATGACCCGCATGACATAATCCATTCCGCCGCCGGTCGCGATGCATTCTGTGATTTCGTTCCGGCCACGCACGAACCCCTCGAACCGATCGAAATCCACTTTGCGGTGATGCGTGAGCGAGACGGTCACGACCACTTCGGTGAAATCACAGATCTTTTCGAGAACAATGTCAGCGTGATAACCACGGATAAATCCAGCCGCTTTGAGCCTGTCCAGCCGTGCCCAACACGGTGTAGGAGAGATGTTGGCAATTTCGGCCAGCCGTGTCTTGCTCAGGGGGCCATGCTGTTGGACGGCATTGAGAATGCGGATATCTGTTGCATCAAGCCCAAGCCGTTTCATCCCATTCAAACCCCTTGCCACCGGGTTGCCATTGGTCATCGCGCCGCGCCGCGCAAGCCCTGTAGAGTGTATCGCGCATATCCGCGCCCCGTCGTCCTATTGCAACATCTTTTGCTCAAAAAACGACGGTGATCGTCGTGGGCCAACCAAGTCTTGGCGAGAGATCGTTGAATATGGGGTGGTTTCCTTGCTAGAGGTCTAGGGCGAGCGGCCAAAACCAAGGCGGAGAAAGTCATGAGCGGATTACTGGCTTTGTTCGACGATGTGGCTGCCATCGCCAAGCTGGCTGCGACGCAACTCGATGATGTTGCGGCGCAGGCGAGCAAGGCAGGGACAAAGGCCGCAGGTGTGATCATCGACGATGCCGCTGTCACGCCGAAATATGCAACTGGTCTGCCTGCCGCGCGGGAATTGCCTATTGTCTGGAAAATCGCGCGGGCCTCGTTTTTCAACAAGCTGGTGATCCTGCTGCCCGCAGCGCTTTTGTTGAATGCGTTTCTGCCGTGGATGTTGACGCCGCTTTTGATGATTGGCGGTGCCTATCTGTGTTTCGAAGGCGCCGAGAAGGTCTGGCATCTGATCGTGCCACACAAGGACCATGGCCCGCAGGAGGCCGAAACCCTTGAGGCCGCGCATCTTGAAGAACAGCGTGTCAAAGGGGCGATCAAAACCGATTTCATCTTGTCCGCAGAGATCATGACCATCGCCTTGTCACAGATCGACATTGGTACCTTTTGGATACAGGCTGCTGCCTTGGCCTTGGTGGCCATCGGCATCACCGTCTTGGTTTATGGGGCCGTGGCTTTGCTTGTGAAGGCCGATGATGTCGGCCTGCATCTCAGCACGACCGGGCACTTTGCCCCAACACGCGCGCTGGGGCGTGGAATTGTCCGGTCTATGCCGGGTGTATTGGCGGGAATCGGGGCTATCGGTACGGTTGCGATGCTGTGGGTCGGGGGGAGCATTCTTGTGCACGGTTTGCATGACCTTGGCTGGCATCTGCCTTATGAGCAGATCAAACATGCCGCGACATGGGCGGCAGAGGCAGTCGGGGCGATGCCCGGCTTTGTCACTTGGGGTGTGACGGCGGGGCTGGACGGAATAGTCGGGCTAGCGGCTGGCCTTGCACTGATCCCGGTGGTCACGCGCGCCATTGTTCCGGTGTCCGGCTGGCTCTTTCCTGAGAAGTTGTGATTTCGTTCCGTGGCTATCAACGGCAGAGCGATGGCTATTCCTATCTTGCTAGGTGTTCAAAACTCCGTCTCTTGTGGGATCACCCGCTTCCTTCTAGCTTCGCGTAAATTTCCTTGGCGACACGGTGGCAACCTTTGAAAAGTGACTCGGCAAAGATGATGCAATCCGGGTTGCGTGCCGCGCTCTTGCAGCGCGGGTTTGCCGTATCCGATGCCTTGTGGACCCGCCTTTTGGGTGGGCGCACCAATCAGAGTTGGAAGGTCGAGGCCGGGGGCCTCTCCCTCGTTGTCAAACTTTTTGGGAAGGGCTCTGACAATCCCTTGTTCCCCAATGATGCAAGCGCTGAGGTGGCCAGTCTTCGGTATCTGGACAGTCTAAACCTTGCCCCAAGATGGTTGGATGACTTTGCCTTCGCTGAGGGACATTGTGTGATCTACGACCATGTTCCTGGCCAAACCTGGCAGACGGGCGTGTCAGAGATTGCCACGCTTTTGCACCGGGTTCACGGCATGGGCGGGCCTGTGCATCTGCGCGCGGTACCTGATGGGAGTGACGCTCTGCTACGTCAAACAGAAGATATTCTGTCCCGCTGTTCCCCGGGCAAAGCCAAATCTTTTATGAGCCTTCGTCCCTCTGGTGTGATTGCGCCTTTGGGTCGCTCCTGTTTTCTGCATGGCGATCCGGTGCCCGGAAATATCGTGGGACATCCGGGTGACTGGCGATTGATAGACTGGCAATGTCCGGCATATGGCGATCCGTGTGAGGATATCGCCCTGTTTCTGTCCCCCGCGATGCAAATGGCCTATCGCGGCTCCTCGTTATCAGAGAGCGAACGCCAGAGGTTTCTCGCGGCCTATCCAGAGCAGGGGATCATCCGGCGTTACCAGTCGCTAGCGGCCTTCTATCACTGGCGCATGGCCGCCTATTGTCTCTGGCTCGATTCGCGTGGTGATGCCGCTGCTGCCGAAGGTGCAGAGGCGGAAATCGCTGCAATGAGCACGACACTTTCCTGAAATTGCACAAAAATTAATCTTGCCGTTGCAACTATATCTCTTACGGGCGAGATTAGGCGCATGGCGAAATTTCAGGTTCCATTGAGCCTTGAGCTATGGCATAAGCAACTCTAAGTCCTTTTGGGATGTCATGGTCCATAATGGATAGGAGAATAAAATGAACAAGATTACGACTTTTGTCGCCGCTGCCGCTCTGGCTGTTTCTGCTGCCGCTCCTGTGCTTGCAGAAGAGGCCAAAACGAATGCTGATCCGTTTGTCTCGACACAAGGTGCGGGCGCTGGTCTGGGTCTGGGTATTACCACCGGCACAGCGGTTGCTGTGGTCGCGGGCGCAGTCATCGTGGGTGCAGTTGCAGCTTCGGGCGGCGACGGTTCGTCCTCCACGACGACCACAAACTAAGATCATTCCAGCTTTTCTGGCTGGATTTGAGAAACGTAATACAGAAAACGGGCATAAGTGCCCGTTTTTTGCCGTTTTAAGGATAGGATGATGGCAGGGCCAAAAGCTCGTCCAGCTGTCTGCCAATCCAGCCGCGCGGGATGAAATGGCCGCGGTTATGCACATCAAGCAGAACGCGGCCTTCGGTGCAGTCCTCCCACGCGATGCGCTGAAAGCTTAAAATCTCTGTCACGCTCCAGTCTCCGCGCTCCTCACCCGGTTCGGCACATCCCAGCCTGTCCCGCCAGAGTTTGACCGGCCATGTGCTCTCGCCGTTGGGGCCAAACGGAAAGTCCATGACGGTATCAGCGGTCCCATGCACGTGGCGAATCTCTTGCGGGGCTTGGTGACAGGTTTCTGATTGCCGAAGTGTTCCTGATATCGCCAGCAGGGCAGCAACGCGGTTGCCGTTCTCGCACACGTAGCGCCAAGCCATTGCAGACCCGAAGGAATAGCCAGAAACAAAGAGACGCTCGCGGTCTATCGGATAACGCAGGGCGGCATCCTCGATCACGGCGGTGGCAAAGGCGACGTCATCCGTTTGGGACGTCCAGAAATCCCATGTTTTGCCCTCGCCATTGGGGGCCAGTAACAGCACGCCTCGGCGTCGGGTGGCCCCTGCGACGCGGGGATGTTTCACCACGACCGTGCCTTGCCGCATCCAGCCGTGAAAATGCAAAACTACTGGCAGTGGTGTCTTGCCGTCCCACCCATCCGGCTCGAGCACATGATATGATCGATCCCCAAGCGTACAGGGCACCTCGGCATGACATTGGCCAAGTGCGCCCTCGGTTGCGACTGCCAGATCAGCCCAGAACATACACAGGATCACCACCAAATTACGCATACTACGCCTGCCCATACCTTGCGGTCAGCCTAACCACCGTGCCTGAGATGTCATCTCACAAAGGTGTCAGAATGAGCCCCGGTTCCAACGCACCGGGGCCCTATAGGTTAGATCAGCGCAAAGATACGGGCAGGCCCGCCAGAGCCGCCCCGATGTTTGGGCGCGCCGATAACGATGGTCGCGCCAGAGGCGGGCACCTTGTCGAGATTGGCCAGACATTCGATGCCGAACCGGCCCGTCGGCAACCAAGCGTAATGCGTGGCGAAATCGGCCGATGGGCCATGATCAAGTGACAGCGTATCGCTGGCAATCGAGCGGGCGCCGGTTTCCTCGATCAGCATTTGCGCCGCCTCGATGTGAAAGCCGGGATAGTGCTGTTTCTCGCCGTCAAAACCGCGAAACGCCTCTGTGCCAGTCTTGGAACCCCAGCCGGAATGGAGTGCGACGCAGGCTCCGTCGGGGATCGGGCCATGGGCGGCAATCCAAGCCTTGAGGTCATCGGGGGTCAGCATTGTATCGGCATCCTGTGCGGCCCGGGCAGCGATATCCACGACACAGAGCGGCGCCACCAGATCACCCACAGCGATTTCATCCACTGATGCGCCATCCGCAGAGAAATGCAGGGGCGCATCTACATGGGTGCCGGTGTGTTCGTTGACCGTCAGCGTCATCAGGTTAAAGCCGTTTTCGGCAAAGTTGAAATTCTGCTCGGTCGAAATGCCGGGTGCGCCGAAATAGGTGGGGAAATCGGCGTCATAGGTATGGGTCAGGTCCTCGACCTTGGCGTGGCCATGCGCCAGAGCAGGCGTGCCGCCGAGAGGCGAGAAGGCGGCCGCCGCCCCGGCCCCCGCTGCAGCGGTGAAAAAGTTACGGCGCGACAGCATCCTGTCCTTGACCGCGTTGATGATGCAGGCGTCACACATGGCATGTCCTTTCGGGTTTTGGCGCATATGGGGTGCAGCCTAGCATGATTCTGCGCTATGCAAGGGGCGGCTTTGGTCGCAAAGAGGAAACAGGGGCATGCCATGGTGGCACTGATGCGGTTGCTGATCTTTGGATTGATCGCCCTGACGGTGATCTATCTCGCGATTTCGTGGTATTCGCGCTCTGCCCGGCGGCGGAAAATGGAGCTTGATTGGGAAGAAGCGGGTCGTCCCGGCGACAGGACTACCTATATAGAGGCTGGGATGGTGCAGTATGAGCGCTCTTTGCGCAAACGGCTGATCTGGCTGGTCTATATTGTTCCGGTGACGGCGGTGGTGGTCATTATATATCTGACGAACTTCATGTAAGGGGGCCGCGCGATGGTCTATGTCAAATGGGTTTTCTGGGGGCTGTTCTGGTCCGGTGTAATTGCGTTTCTGCATTACACATTGCCGCAGCATGACGTGGTGCGGATTACGGATACCTATGAAAAGCGGGTCAATCCGGGTGACAATGCGCTGTTCTGGTCGAATGCCAATACCGGCGAGGACCCTTCGGCGACCGAGCGTGATGTGTTCTTCATCCAGACGTTCCGGGCCAATGAAAAGCCGATGATCTATCGCAACGAGGATACGGGTTGGGGCTGGCCGCCCTATTTCAAGTTCGACACCTCGAACCTACAGGCCGAAGCCTCGGATATGATGTCGAAGAAAGCTGCCGGGAATGCTCAATGGGTCGTCGTGCGCCATTATGGCTGGAGGATTGAGTTCTTTTCGATTTTTCCCAATGCCATCAGCATTTGGCCCGTCGAGGGGCCGGATGTGCGGATCATTCCTTGGGTCAAGATCGTGGTTCTTCTGATGCTCGCTGCTGCGGCATGGGCGATCCGGGTGCGTTGGCGGCGGTTTTGGCAAGGACGACAGGAAAAGGATGACACCGAATGGAGCGTCGGGCGCGGGTGAAAACCGCGCCCCGACCTTTCAGCGTTTGCCGTAGTAGAGGCCCACGACATGCTCGGCCTCTGCAAAGAACAGCCAGCGTGAGGCGGCAATCCCGGCGACATGGGCGATGACTGCGATCACAGCCAATGCATGGCTGAACGGCACCAGCAACAGCAGGACAGGCGCAGCGTAGCCAAGGCCAAAGGCAATGCCGCGCAGTTTCAGAGCATGTTTGCGCCCAACCTGAAAGACCAGTTCACGCAAGAGGTAATTCGGCCCGGTATGGGGTGGCTCGAAGGCGCGGACCGCGCCGATATGCCCGAGGCCCGTTGCTGTCGCCATATCCGTGCCCGAGGCTTTAAACGCACCATCGCCCCGCACCCACCAGAGGATTTGCAGAACGCCCGCAATCGGGATCAGGATGAGCGCTGTGCTGACCTGTCCCGCCAGAAGTGCGCCCCCAGCCAAGGAAATCGCGATCAAGAGCGCGGGGGTGAGCGGGGTCTTCCAGCGTGGCACGGTTTTGAGTTGGGCATAAATCATCGAGGTCGTGAACACGGTAGCAAGCGAGAGCGCTGAACCAAGCCAGCCGAGGAGCGCCAAGCGCTCATCGAAAAACACGAGCCCCGCACCATAGAGCGCCATCAACACAAGTGCAGCAACCGCGCACACGCCTTCGCGGCTGAGCCAGCTTGACCGCCATTGGCTAAACGCCTTCCATGCGCGTTCGGGATGCCCGAGGTGAAAGGTCGAAGCCATGAGCCCGCCCACAGCCAGTGCATAGCCGATGGCGAAAAAGGCAAAGGCAACCCAGCCCGTGACCGCAGGCAGGCCAAGACCCAGCCAGAAAAGCAGGCCGAAACCCAAACCTGAAAGCGTGGTGAAGACGATGACGGAAGGGGCGGGATGCATCAGAGCTTCTCCAAGGTCTTGTCGAGCCAGCCAAGGAAGCCCTTGGGTTCCTCAATCACGGGGGCCAGGAACGGTGCCAGAATGTCGATCTCGCCCACTGGTTTGGGTTGATCGAGCCGGTCCTTGGGGCGCGGCGGCAGGTATTTGTTGACGGGTTTGGTGCCCTGTTCCGGCATAAGGTCTAGGCCGCCGCGTTCGGCGGTCAGCTTTGAGACATTGCTTTCGGGATCGGCAAAATCGCCGAAATGGCGCGCACCGGCGGGGCAGGTCCGAACGCAGGCGGGAACGCGGTCTACCTCTGGAAGGTTCTCGTTATAGATGCGATCCACGCAAAGGGTGCATTTCTTCATGACACCTTCGGCTTGATCCATCTCTCGCGCGCCGTAGGGGCAGGCCCAGGCACAGAGACCACAGCCGATGCAATCGGTCTCGTTGACCAGAACGATCCCATCCTCCACCCGCTTGTAGCTGGCCCCGGTGGGGCAGACGGTGACGCAGGGCGCATCGTCGCAATGCAAGCAGGATTTGGGGAAATGGATCAGTTGTGCAGCGGGGTGCGGCATGTCATAGGTTGCCAGCGGCTGCACCTCATAGCTGTGAACGCGGTTCAAGAAGGTGCCGGACGGATCGGCACCGTAGGGCTGCTGATCCGACAGTGGCGCACCGTAGTTTTCGGTGTTCCAGCCCTTGCAGGACACCACGCAGGCGTGACAGCCGACGCAGGTGTCAAGATCAATCACAAGGCCCAGTTTGCGGGTGGTGGATGCGGGAAGCGTTGTCATGCGCGGCGCTCCTCATTGATATGGGGCCGGATGCTCACCGGTTCTTCGCGGCTCTTGTCCCATGTGGCGATGAACCAGATGAACGAACCGACACTGAAGGCGACAAAGGCCAGAATGGCCAGCAATGTCAGGGTTTTTCCGCTCATTTCCCGACCTTCCATTCCAGATGGTCAGGGCCGTGTCCGACCGGCGATTTGATCGGGGCAAAGGCGGGCTGCGCCTCTGATGGCGCGGTGGCCTTGGCGATCTTGACGCGCAGGTCGAACCACGCCGCCTGTCCGGTGATCGGGTCAGAGTTGGACCATCTGAGGCCATCACCCTTGGGTGGCAAAAGCTCGTGGATGAGATGGTTGAGCAGGAAGCCGCGCGTCGCCTCGGGGGCATCGTCAGAGAGCGCCCAAGCGCCCTTGCGCTTGCCGATAGCGTTCCAAGTCCAGACCGTGTTCTCATTGAGTGCTGCCATATGGGCCACCGGCACGGTAATCTCGCCATGGGCAGAGGTGACACACGCCCAATCGCCGTCGCTAAACCCATGTTTCTCCCAGAGCTTGGTTGGCAGATAGAGCGGATTATGGCCGTGGATCTGGCGGAGCCATGCGTTTTGGGTGCCCCAAGAGTGATACATCGCCATCGGGCGCTGTGTCAGCGCGTGAAGGGGGAATTCATCGGGATCGACATGCGCATCCTCGAACGGCGGATACCAGATCGGCAGCGGGTCCATCGTGGCCTTGATCCGCGCGCGCAGATGGTCTGGGGGTTGGCGGGTGCCGTGCCCCTCGGCGGCCAGTTGGAATTTTCGCATGGTTTCGACATAGAGATCAAAGACATAGGGCTGTGGCGTGTCAAAGAGACCCATGCCAACGGCCCAGTTCTGATAGGCCATGTTCCATGGTTTATAGTAATTCGCGCCGTCTGGGATGTGGCTGACGAAAAAGCCGCCGTTCTCGATGTAGCGGTTCAGCTGTTCGGGGTTAGGCGCACCGCGCCCGGTATCAGAACCATCGCCGCGAAAGCCTGAAAGCGGACCGATGCCGGGCTTGCGCTCGTGATTGACGATGTAATCGGCGTAATCGGTGTATTTCGCTGCGCCATCCTCGGCGGTGAAGCCGGGCAGCTTCATCTTGTTGGCCAGTTGCACCAGCACGGTTTGAAAGCCGCGCACATTTCGGTCAGGTTCGATCACCGGCCAGCGAATGGCATCGGCGGCGGCATCCGCCTCGCAAATCGGGCGATCCAGCAGCGAGATACAATCGTGGCGTTCCAGATAGGTCGTATCGGGCAGGATCAGATCGGCATAGGCCACCATTTCAGAGCTATAGGCATCCGAATAGATGATACGGGGAATGACATAATCGCCGCTCTCATCCTTGTCCGTCAGCATCTCGATCACGCCGCGCGTGTTCATCGAGGAGTTCCACGACATATTGGCCATGTACATGAACAGCGTGTCGATCTTGTAGGGATCGCCGGCATGGGCGTTGGAGATGACCATATGCATCAACCCATGCGCGGACATCGGATTTTCCCATGTAAACGCCTTGTCGATGCGGGCGGGCGTGCCGTCGGGCTTGAGCGCGAGATCTTCGGGGCCGCGCACAAAGCCCAGATGCGGGCCGTCGAGCGGGCAATCGGGTTGCACGCCGCAATGCGGTTTGGGATGGGCGCTGACGGGCTTTGGATAGGGCGGCTTAAAGCGGAAACCGCCGGGCACTTCGACAGTCCCGAGCAGGATTTGCAGGACGTGCAGGGCGCGTGCCGTCTGAAAGCCATTGGAATGGGCCGAAATCCCCCGCATGGCGTGAAAGCTGACCGGGCGACCTGTCATGGTCTGATGCGTCTCGCCCCGGAAATCGGTCCATTCGTGATTTAGGGTGATTTCCTCTTCGAACGCCACGCGAGCAATCTCGGCGGCGATGCGTCGGATTTTATCCGGCGTGACGCCGCAGCGCGCGGCCACCGCTTCGGGGGCGTATTGCGGATCGAGGTAGCGCTCTGCCATCAGGTGCATGACGGGACGGTGGGTGATGCCATCGGCCACGTGTGTGGCGCTGAGGTCGGGGCGCACACCGGGTTTATCAAAGGCGGTAAGCGCGCCGGTGGCCCGGTCGATCACCAGCGGTTTGCCATCGGCGTCGCGCAGGAAAAGGCCGTGTTCGGGCGATTTGGGGTCGGCATTCACCAGCACTGGCGCATTGGTGTAGCGGGCGAGGTAATCGAGGTCGATCTTGCCTGCCTGCATCAGTTCGTGAATGAGAGACAGGATGAAAAGCCCATCAGTTCCGGGGGTTATGCCGACCCAATCATCGGCCACGGCATTGTAACCCGAGCGGATTGGGTTCACGCCAATGACGCGCGCGCCGCGCGCCTTGATCCGGCCAATGCCCATCTTGATCGGATTGCTGTCATGGTCTTCGGCTACGCCAAAAAGGATGAAAAGCTTGGTATGGTCCCAATCTGGCTGGCCAAATTCCCAGAAGGCACCGCCCATGGTGTAGATGCCCGCCGCCGCCATGTTGACCGAGCAAAAGCCGCCGTGTGCTGCGTAGTTCGGCGTGCCGAAATTCTGCGCCCAAAAGCTGGTGAAAGACTGCGATTGATCGCGTCCGGTGAAAAACGCGAGCTTTGAAGGATCGGATTTGCGGATCGGTTCCAGCCAATCACAAGCGATTTGCAGCGCTTCGTCCCAAGAGATTTCCTGAAACTCGCCCGAGCCTCGGGGGCCGACACGTTTCAGGGGGGCGCGCAGGCGCGAGGGGGCGTTGACCTGCATGATGCCGGCAGATCCCTTGGCGCAGAGCACGCCTTTGTTCACGGGGTGATCGCGGTTGCCCTCGATATACGCGACTGTGCCGCCCTTGAGATGCACATTGATCCCACAACGACAGGCGCACATGTAACAGGTGGTTTTGCGCACCTCATCCGAGACATGCGGCGAGGTGTTGATGCGTGGCTGATGTGTCATGGCTGGCCTTTGTCCTCTGTCGGCGTCACGTTATGGCAGATGAAACCCAATCGCGACCATCTTCTTGATTATTTTCATTTCCTGAAAACATATCTCGGAAATTCTGAATTTAACGGTCTTTTTTCCCAATTTTCACCTCAGTCGTCAGACAGCAGGCGTTGCGCATCCCCTGCAATCATGCGTTCCTCTTGGGCGGGAATGATCCAGCAGGCGATGCCAGAGCTGTGGGCGTGCAAGCGGGTGTCACCCGCTGCATTGGCGCGCGCGTCGATCTGTGCCCCGAGCCAAGAGAGCCCATCCATGATCCGGGCGCGCACGGGGGCGGCGTTTTCGCCGATGCCGCCGGTAAAGGCCACGGCATCCAGCCCCTGCATTGCGGCGATGAGCGATCCGGCGTGCCGGATGGCCCAATAGCAAAAATGCTCTACCGCGAAGGTGCTTGCCGGGGATGGGTCTGTGAGCAGGGCGCGCATGTCTGAGAGGCCGCCCGAGAGGCCGCGCAGCCCGCTTTCCTTGTTCAGAAGGTGATGGGTGGCAGCGATGCCATCTTCCTCGGCCAATCGCAGCACCGCGTTGCCGTCGATCATGCCGGTGCGGGTGCCCATTGTCAGCCCCTCAAGAGGTGAGTAGCCCATTGATGTTGCGATAGATTCCCCGTCACGGATGGCGCAGATCGACGCGCCGTTGCCAAGGTGAAAGGCCAAGAGACGAGAGGGCAGGGGCGTGCCGGTCAAACCGGGCAGGCTGTCAACGAGAGAGGCATAGGAAATGCCATGAAAGCCATAGCGCCGGATGCCGCGCGCCTCGATCTGAGGCGGCAGGGCATAGCGGGTGGCGACCTCGGGGTTGCTCGCGTGAAAGGCGGTGTCGAACGCGGCCACCTGCGGCAAGTCGGGGGCGAGGGCGGCCAATGTCTCGATTGCAGCGATATTGTGGGGGTTGTGCAGGGGCGCGAGCGGCGTGCAGGATTTGATCGCGCGGAGCACCTCGGGGGTGATGCGCGTGGGCTGTGTCAGTGTCGTGCCCCCATGCACCACGCGATGCGCGGCGGCGGCAAAGCGACTGATTGGAAAACCTTTGGTTTCAAGCGCTTGTAGGATAGCGTGCAGGGCGGTTGCATGGTCTGGGAAGGCTTGGGTCGTTTTTACGTCGCCCAGTTTGAGCGTGCCGGGGCCGCCGATACCATCGGCGATCCCGGTCAATACTTGGGTGAGCTGGCCGTCAAAAACGGCGAGCTTGATCGAGGATGACCCGGCATTCAGGACCAGAACAAGATCGCTGTTGCCGGGTTTCGACATGGGTCAGACCTGCTGCTCGCGCATGTCGGCGGGGTCGATCCCGGCGACGGCCACGGGTTTCTTCATCGCGTCGCGGCGGAAGGGCTCGCCCAGTTCCTGATTGATCATGGCCTCGATAAGCGTGGTCTTGCCGTGTTCCATCTGATCCTTGATCGCGGTGTTGAGCGCGTCGGTCAGTTCCTCCATCGTGCGGGCGATGACGCCCTTGAGGCCACAGGCCTGCGCGATACCGGCATAGCTAACCTGTTGATCCAGCTCTGTTCCGACGAAGTTGTCGTCGAACCAAAGGGTTGAGTTGCGCTTTTCGGCGCCCCACTGGTAGTTGCGGAACACGATCTGCGTTACGGCGGGCCATTCGCCGCGACCGATGGCGGTCAGTTCGTTGACCGCGATGCCAAAGGCACCGTCGCCGGCAAAGCCCACAACCGGCACATCGGGCTGGCCGATTTTTGCACCAACGATGGAGGGCAGGCCATAACCGCAGGGGCCAAAGAGGCCGGGGGCGAGATATTTGCGGCCCTCTTCAAACGATGGGTAGGCATTGCCGATGGCGCAGTTGTTGCCAATATCGGAGGAAATGATCGCTTCGCGCGGCAGGGCGGATTGGATCGCGCGCCAAGCCATACGGGGGCTCATCCAATCGGGTTTGTCAGCGCGGGCGCGCTCGTTCCAGCTTGTGCCGGGATCGTCATCCTCGTGGTCCATCGAGCTGAGCTGTTGTGCCCATGTCGATTTTGTCTGTGCGATCAAGGCTTTGCGGTCGGCGCGGTCGGTGTCGCCCGCGCTTTCACCCAAATGGGCGAGGATCGAAGTGGCGACTTTCTTGGCGTCGCCGACGATGCCCACGGTTACTTTCTTGGTGAGGCCGATACGGTCGGGGTTGATATCGACCTGAATGATTTTGGCCTCTTTGGGCCAATAGTCGATGCCGTATCCCGGCAGGGTCGAGAACGGGTTGAGGCGGGTGCCAAGGCAGAGCACGACATCGGCGCGCGAGATCAGCTCCATCCCTGCTTTTGAACCGTTATAGCCCAAAGGCCCGGCGAAAAGCGGGTGAGAGCCGGGGAAGGCGTCATTGTGCTGATAGCCGACGCAGACCGGGGCATCGAGACGCTCGGCCAGTTGGCGCGAGGCGTCGATACCATCCGCGAGCACCACGCCCGCGCCGTTGAGGATGACGGGAAACTTGGCCTCGGTCAGCAGTTTGGCAGCATCGGCAATCGCGCCTTCGCCACCCGAGGGGCGCTCAAACTCGACAATTGCGGGCAATTCGATGTCGATGACTTGGGTCCAGAAATCGCGGGGGATGTTGATCTGGGCTGGTGCGGATGCACGTTTTGCTTTGAGAATCACACGGTTAAGGGTTTCGGCGATGCGGGTAGGGTCGCGCACCTCTTCCTGATAGGCGACCATATCTTCGAACAGTTTCATTTGTTCGACCTCTTGGAAGCCGCCCTGACCAATGGTCTTGTTGGCGGCTTGCGGGGTCACGAGCAGCAAGGGGGTATGGTTCCAATAGGCGGTTTTGACGGCGGTCACGAAATTTGTGATGCCGGGACCGTTCTGAGCGATCATCATCGACATCTTGCCGGTGGCACGCGTGTAGCCATCGGCCATCATGCCGGCAGAGCCCTCATGCGCGCAGTCCCAAAACGTGATCCCGGCCTTGGGGAAAATATCCGAGATCGGCATCATGGCAGAGCCAATGATCCCAAAAGCGTGTTGGATTCCATGCAGTTGCAGGGTTTTGACAAAGGCCTCTTCGGTGGTCATCTTCATCGGCTGGGTCCTCTGGATCGGGCGCGCAGTGGCGGTTAAAGGGATATCTGAAGCGAAACTAGCGGTGTGTGGGGGTTACTTCTAGGGCCAGAAGGCAACGTAGGGTAAGGCCAGAAGATTTTAAAAATGAGAATAACGGTATCAAAAATTGGAAGTTATAGTTTTCTGGCTGCTCTGATGGATGAATGGCGAAATCTTTTAATATGTTGATTATAGTCAATAATATTTGAATTCATCTCCTAAGAGCACTGTCCGAAGGCCGAGGCCAATTCCCGCGCGATATGGGCAATTCCTTGGGGGATGCGGTCTGAAGGGATCGAGGAATAAGCGAGACGATAGAAATTGCGTGGTCTGTCGGTGCCGTGAAAGAAAGGATGCCCCGGCTCGATCAACACGCCCGACTGCCGGAGGGCGTTATCAATCTGGCCCATGTCGATGTGATCCGGGGCCTGCATCCAGATAGAGGAGCCGCCAAAAACGCCACGCCCGGCGACGTCAAGACCGTGATCAGCCAAGGCGCTCTCCATCACGCTGCGGCGGCGCGCAAAGACCTGACCCATGCGGCGCACGAGGCTGTCGTAGTGACCAAGCGAGAGGAAATAGGCCGCTGTGCGCTGAATATGGCCCGGCGGATGGCGCAGAACCGAGGCGCGCAGGGCGCGACACTCTCGAATAAATGATTTGGAACCAACAAGATAACCAAGCCTTAGGCCCGGAAAGATCGACTTGGAGAAGGAACCCACATAGATCACCCGCCCCTCGGTATCGAGGGATTTCAGGGCCGGAAGGGGTGCGCGGAGAAAGGAGACCTCGAACTCGTAGTCATCCTCAACGATCAGCGCCTCCATCTCGGCGGCGCGGGTGAGCAGCGCCTTGCGCCGCGCAAGGGGCATTGTGGCGTTGGTCGGGGCCTGATGGCTGGGCGTGGTAAAGATCACGTCGGCCTGATCGGGCAGGTTTTCCGGCGGCAGACCGTCGCGATCGACGTCCACCGGCATGAGGTGACAACGCGATTGCATGAGAATGTCGCGCAGAGCGTGATAGCAGGGGTTTTCGATCGCGGCGGTGCGGCGTTGGGTCAAGAGCACCTGCGCGGTGAGCCATAAAGCGTTCTGCGCGCCCATTGTGACAAGGATTTCATCGGGTTGCGCGATGATGCCGCGACGCGGCAAAGTGTGGCGGGCGATAAACTCGATCAGTTTGGGATCGTCCTGATCGTAGTAATCTGCGGTGAGGGCCTGAAAATCCTTGGCACCAAGCGCCTGTAGCGCGCAATGACGCCAGTTGGCGTGATCGAAGAGCGCGGGATCGGTCTGGCCGTAGATGAAGGGATAGGGGTAACGCGCCCAATCCTGCGGCTTTTCGGGCGTATCGCCGCCGGTGAAGCGGCGGCCAAGTGCGCGGGACCAATCAATCGTGTCGCCGCGTGGTGCGGGGGCTGTGAAGGCCGGAGGTTCTGGTGCGTTTTCAGAGACATAGTAGCCGGAACGGTCGCGCGAGGCGAGGTAATCATTGGCCTGCAATTCGGTCAAGGCCAGGGTCACGGTGATGCGGCTGACACCCAGATGTGCGGCGAGTTTGCGGGAAGAGGGCAGTTTCTCGCCCTTGCGAAAGCGGCCTGACAGGATGCCCTGCGCGATCATCTGCTGGATCTGCGCCTGAAGCGTGCCCTCAGCCTCGGGGGCGAGAAAAAAGGTTTCGACCGGAATCGCCATAGGGACAGATTAGACTGGACTTATGGTGTGTGCAATCTGGTCTGGTGTGGCGCGCGTCTGGGGATCGTAAGCTGTGTAAGGTCCGTAAGGGGATTTTGTAAGGTCGGTCATGACGTGGGAAAGGCGGCGTTGAAGGCCGTGTCGCCCTTTGGGGTGAATCGGACGATCCGGGTGCCGGGGACGCGGTGCGCCCAACCCAGAGCCTCGATATGCGCGAGCAGGCCACGCCCCAGGCGCCCGGCCAGATGGGCGCGCCGTTCGGACCAGTCAAGACAGTCGCGGCACATGGCTGTGCGGGGCGATGGGAGGTGGTCTGGGTCAAGCCCGAGGGAGGTGATGAAGCGGTGGCCGCTGTCGGTGAGCGTGAGGGTTGTGTCGTCCTGCTGGAGAAAGCCACGTGCGCGCAGGCTGTCATACATCCGGGTGCCCATGTCGCCTGCGAGGTGGTTGTAACATACGCGGGCGCGGCGCAAAGCCGGGTCGCGCGGACCGGGGCGGGTGCGCAGGTGGCCCGCGCCTGCCGCGATGCCCATCAGGGCCTCAATAAGATGCGCCACCTCATCCGAGGCGAGGCGGGTGTATTTGTGCCGCCCCTGTCGCGCTTGGGTGACAAGGCCGCCGGCTTCGAGACGGGCCAGATGGGCAGAGGCGGTTTGCGCGGTCACGCCCGCCTCTGCCGCCAGTTCGGTGGCGGTGAGGGCCTTGCCGCTCATCAAAGCGGTCAGGATGTTGGCGCGGGCCGGGTCGCCGATGAGGGCGGCGATGCGGGCGATGTCGGGGCCTGTTTTCATAGTTCGATGGTAGCCGAAGCATTAACGCCGCGCAATCGGGTAGATCTGGGGCTGCAACCATTTGGAAAGGAGTGCCGTGCCATGCTGACATGTGTGATTCGCTATCATATCGACCCAACCAAGAGAGAGGAGTTTGCACACTATGCCCGCAACTGGGGTGAGGCGATCCCGCGCTGTGGGGCGGATCTGATCGGATATTATGCCCCGCATGAAGGCAGCAGCACGCTGGCCTATGGCATTTACAACATCCCCTCTTTGGCAGCTTATGAGGCCTATCGCGGGCGGCTGGCCGATGATCCGCTGGGGCGCGAGAACTATGAGTTTGCGCAGCGCGAGAGGTTCTTGTTGCGTGAGGACCGCATTTTCCTGAAGCTGGTGAGCGGAGGGGGATGATGGAAACTGTCGGGCTGGCGCGGTGGTGCGCAGGCGGCAGACGGGGGCAAGCGGCCATGGTGGAGGAGTGCCGCCCAAGCGGAAAGCCGAGGCAAAAAGCCGTGGAAGAGAGCCGAGGCCATAGGCTAGAGCAGAGAGCCAAGGCAAGCGGTCACAGTATGCAGCCAAGGACCGCAGTAATGGCAAACGGCGCAGGCAAGCGGGAGGGTGTGAGATGATTGCAGTGATATTCGAGGTGATCCCCGGTGAGGGGCAAAAGGAGCCGTATCTGGAGATGGCGGCCAAGATGCGCCCGCTGGCCGAGGCGATTCCCGGCTTTATCAGCGTCGAGCGGTTTGAGAGCCTGACCCAACCCGGCAAGCTTTTGTCGCTGTCGTTTTGGGAGGATGAGGCGGCGGTGATCCGGTGGCGACAACTGGCGGAACATCGCGGGGCGCAAAGGGCGGGGCGTCAGGTGATGTTTGACGACTACCGTTTGCGGGTGGTCAGCGTGATCCGGGATTACGGCATGCATGAGCGGGATGAAGCCCCCGAAGACAGTCGTGCGGCGCATGGCGGCTGAGCTTGGCTGCACGGTGGCGGATGTTGACGCCAGAGGTCTGGCAGAACGCTGCACGGGGCTGGCGGGATCAGGCGCGCAAGGGCGCTGTGGCTGGGTTTCGGGTAAGGATTACGAGCGCCAAGGATTTGACTGGCATGACCCGGCTAGGCGCAGGGCGCGGGCGTGATGGTGAGGGGCGCAGGGATGCGGTAGAAAGGGAGCAAGGTGCAGGGGGCTGACACAATCTTCGCCAAGCTGTGATTTGTACCCATGCGGTGATGCCGTTAGCCAATGGGTGTTTGGAACGGGGATCGGTGCATATGGCATTTCACGAAAAGATTACTCTGTCATCGCAGGACAAGATGGATGCTGTGGCGCTGTTGGTGCTGCGGTTGGGATTGGCGTGGTTCATTTTCCTGTGGGCGGCGCATAAGATCATCACGCCGGGGCAGTATCAGGATCTTGCGCGCAATTTCGACGGGGTCGAGGTGAGCCTGAGCCAAGTGTACCTTGCGGGGGGCGCGCAGATCGCGCTCTGCCTGTTGGTGGCGCTGGGGGTGCTGCGGTATTTTTCCTATGGCAGCCTGTTGATCATGCATTTCTTTACCGTGACGCGGCGCTGGGAGGGGTTTTTTGATCCCTTTGCCGTCAATGAGCGGGGGTTCCCGGTAAACCGCAATCAGGTGATTGATCTGGCGGTTCTGGCGGCGTTGATCGCCTTGGTGCTGCTGATCCGCCGGGATCATTTTAGCGTGGGCGGCTGGTTGGCCCGGCACGACCGGGCGCGGTGGTGGATGTAGAGATTGGCACTGGCGCGGGCGGGATGGGCTGCCTAAAAGGGGCAGGACCACATCTGAAAGGACATCCCATGAGTGAGATTACCCGTCTTCATACCGGCCCCCGCATGAGCCAAGCGGTTGTGCATAACGGCATCGTCTATCTGGCAGGGCAGGTTGGCAAGCCCGGTGACAATGTGACCGAGCAGACCAAAAGCTGTCTGGCGCAGGTCGATGCCTTGTTGGCCGAAACCGGAAGCGACAAGACGCGCATTCTGCAAACCATCGTGTGGCTGGCGGATATGAAGGATTTTGCCGAGATGAACGCGGTTTGGGATGCCTGGGTGCCGCAGGGCCACACGCCCGCGCGCGCGGCGGGTGAGGCGAAGCTTGCGACGCCGGATTATCTGGTCGAATTCATCGTGACGGCGGCGCAGGCGTAAGGGCTTGCCCCGTCTTTGCGTCTTGTGATGCGTGTCCCGGGTTTGACTTGGGATCTTTGCTTTGCTGGGCGAGAGGCCCCGGGTCAGGCCCGGGGCGTGAACCACGAATTAGAACCCGCCTTGGAGTGATCCGGGGCGGGTTTTCTGTTTCAAACCCTCAGTTGCGCAGGGCGGGCAGGCCGATGCCCGTCGCCTCGAACCCGCCATCGACGGCGATGATCTGGCCGGTCACGTAGCTGGCGGCGGGTGAGCAGAGGAAGGTGATGACCGATGCGATTTCATCCTCGCTGCCGTAGCGGTTGAGGGGGATCGCATCGTGGTAGGCGGCGATGATGTCGGGGGTATGCACGGCCATGGCGAGTTTGGTCGCGACCGGGCCGGGGCAGACGCAATTGGCGCGCACGCCGAATTCGCCCAATTCCGCCGCCTGTTGCAGGGTCAGGTGTTTGACGGCAGCCTTGGAGGTGCCATAGGCCACGCGCAGGGTCGAGGCACGCAGGCCAGAGATGGAGGCGATGTTGACGATGGCACCGCGGGCGTCACAGAGCGCCGGGCGCAGTGCTTGGCTCATCAGGAACACACCGTCGAGATTGGTGTCCATCACGGTGCGCCAACGGGCGAAATCGGTTTCGGCGAGGGGGCCGAAATCGGCCACGCCCGCGTTGTTAACGAGGGCGTCAACCGAGGGGGCGGTGGCGGTGACATGGGCGGCCATCTGCGCCACCTGATCGGGCTGCGAGACATCGCAGAGCACCGGATCAACGCCCGAGAGCGGGCTTGCCGCCTTTTGCAGGGCTGCGGCGTCGCGGTCGATCATCACCACGCGCCAGCCCATGGCCAGAAATTGCCGGGTGGTGGCCAGGCCGATGCCGCGCGCGGCCCCGGTGACGACAGCGGTTTTCGGGGCGGCGGTTTTTGGGCTGTCGGTCATGGGCTTAGTCCTGTTGCGGGGTGGCGTCGTGGCGATAGGCGGGGCGGCCGATGCTGTCATAGGCGATGAAGCCGGCGCGTTTGGCATCCTTGACCGAGTAAATGTTGCGCAGGTCGGCCATGCGGGGGCTGGTCATCTTGCGCGCCAGACGCTTGAGGTCGAGGGCGCGGAATTCGTTCCATTCGGTGAGTAGGACCAAAAGATCGGCCTTGTTGGCGCATTTATAGGGGTCTTCTTGCCAAGACACGCCGGGCAAGAGCGCCTCGCCCTCGCGCTGGCCTTGTGGGTCGGTGACGCGGACGCGCGCACCGCCGCCCACAAGGGCGGGAATGATGGTGAGCGCGGGGGCATCGCGCATATCATCGGTATTGGGTTTGAAGGTGACGCCAAGGATTGCGATGGTCTTGCCGTTGAAAGATCCGTCGCAAAGATCGAGCAGTTTGTCGATCATGCGGCGTTTCATTTCTTCGTTCACGGTGATGACTTTTTCGGTGATCTGCATGGGCAGGCCGTGATCCTGACCGATGCGGGCCAAGGCGCGGGTGTCCTTGGGAAAGCAGGAGCCGCCATAGCCGGGGCCTGCGTGCAGGAATTTGTTGCCGATGCGGCCATCGAGGCCGATGCCGTGGCTGACCTGTTTCACATCCGCGCCGGTGCGTTCGCACAGCGCCGCGATTTCGTTGATGAAGGTGATCTTGGTCGCGAGAAAGGCGTTGGCGGCGTATTTGATCATCTCGGCGGATTCGAGATCGGTGGTGACGATGGGAAAATCACGCAGGTAGAGGGGGCGGTAGATCGCGGCCATGACATCGGCGGCGCGGTCGGTCTGGACGCCGACGACGACGCGGTCGGGTTTCATGAAATCGTCGATGGCCGCCCCTTCGCGCAGGAATTCGGGGTTGGAGGCGACATCGAAATCAAGGTTCGGGTTGGCCTTTTTGATCACCTTCTTGACCGCGCGGTTGGTGCCGACGGGGACGGTGGATTTGGTGACGATCACCACATACTCTGAGGCGGCGCGGGCGATTTCCTCGGCGGCGGCCATGACATAGGTGAGGTCGGCGTGGCCATCGCCGCGCCGGGTTGGGGTGCCCACGGCGATGAACACGGCCTCGGCCCCGGTGATGGCCTCGGCCAGGTCGGTGGTAAAGCGGAGGCGGCCCGCCTCGACATTCTTGGACATGAGCGCGTCAAGACCCGGCTCGAAGATCGGCACCTCGCCGCGCAGGAGCATGGCGATCTTGTCGGGGTTTTTATCGACGCAGGTCACGTCATGGCCGAAATCGGAAAAACATACCCCCGAGACAAGGCCCACGTAGCCCGTTCCGATCATCGCAATTTTCATGTTACATGCCCTTTGACGCAAACCTCTGGATTAGACTGTATTGGGGGTCGACTCGGGTGTGTCAACGCGCTGTGGTGTCCTGTAGGGGAAAACAGGTATGCCTGTGGCGTTGGGTGGATAAGGAGAGAGACGATGGCGGCAAAGCTGTTTGGGACGGACGGGGTTCGGGGGCAGGCGAATAGCTGGCCGATGACAGCGGATGTGGCGCTGCGTCTTGGGGCGGCGGCGGGGGGATATTTTCGCCGCGACAAGCAAGAGCACCGCGTGGTGATCGGCAAGGATACGCGGTTGTCGGGCTATATGATCGAATATGCGCTGACGGCGGGATTCACCTCGACCGGTATGAACGTGTTTCTGCTGGGGCCGGTGCCGACGCCGGCGATTGGGTATCTGACCCATAGTTTGCGCGCCGATGTGGGGGTGATGATTTCTGCCAGTCACAACCCGGCCTCGGACAATGGGATCAAGCTGTTTGGGCCGGATGGTTACAAGCTGAGCGATGAGGCGGAGGCGGGGATTGCGCGGCTGCTGGATGAGGGCGCGCGGCTGGCGGCACCGGAGAAGATCGGCCGGGCCAAGCGGATCGAGGATGCGCGCGGGCGCTATGTGGAATATGCCAAGACCACCTTTCCGCATCGCCGGCGGCTGGAGGGGCTGCGGATCGTGCTCGATTGTGCCAATGGCGCGGCGTATCGCACGGCGCCGGAGGTGCTCTGGGAATTGGGGGCTGAGGTGATCCCGATGGGGGTGGAGCCGGACGGGTTCAACATCAACCTCGATTGTGGATCGACCAAGCCGCAGGCCGCTGCGCGCCGGGTGCTTGAGACGCGGGCCGATCTGGGGATTTGTCTGGATGGCGATGCCGATCGGGTGGTGTTGATCGACGAACAGGGGCGGATCGCGGATGGGGATCAGTTCATGGGGCTGATTGCCACGCGCTGGGCACGTGAGGGGCGTCTGGCGGGCAATACTCTGGTGGCGACCGTGATGTCCAATCTGGGGCTGGAGCGGCATCTGGAGGCGCAGGGCATTGCGCTCAAGCGCACGGCGGTGGGGGATCGCTATGTGGTCGAAGAGATGCGCGCGGGCGGTCATAACCTTGGTGGAGAGCAGTCAGGCCATATCGTGATGACCGATTATGCCACCACTGGTGACGGTTTGATCGGCGCGTTGCAGTTTCTGGCGGCGATGGTCGAGACGGGCGAAAAGGCCAGCAGTCTGGCGCAGGTGTTCGAGCCGGTGCCGCAGAAGTTGATCAATGTGCGCTTTGCCAAGGGCAAGAACCCGATGGCGACCGATGCGGTGCAAAGCGCCGTGGCGGCGGCGGAGAAGCTGTTGGGGGGCGATGGGCGGCTCTTGGTGCGGCCCTCGGGGACCGAGCCGATGATCCGGGTGATGGCAGAGGCGCTTAATCCGGGGGTTCTGGATCAGGTGATGGACTCGGTGGTGGGTGCGGTGCGGCAGGAGAGCTGAGGGGTATCACGAGATGAGCTGCGTGGATTGCTGGGCCGGGGACTAGCGACGCAACATCTGTAACTGGCAATTTATGCCAGCAAAATCCGTATGGCTTCGAAGTGTCGCGCAACGCCTCAGCATCGCTAGGCCGCGGGACGGCCCAGCGATCCGCGCGGCGGCGCGTGCCGCGCCTTGTTCCGCGCGGGGACATTCCGAGGGCTGAATAGAGTTAAAAACCTTTCCCCCCCAAATGCAAAACGGCCCCGCCGGATCGGTGGGGCCGCTTCGTGTCTGGCGCATTGCAACCGGCGCGAGGCCGGTTGCGGTTTGCTTAGCGGTCGCCCTTGAGGGCTGCGCCGAGGATGTCGCCGAGCGACGCACCCGAATCGGAGGAGCCATACTGTTCGACGGCTTCTTTTTCTTCGGCGATTTCGCGGGCCTTGATCGACAGACCCAGACGGCGGGTCTTGGCGTCGACATTGGTGACGCGCACGTCGAGCTTGTCGCCGACCGAGAAACGCTCGGGGCGCTGATCGGCACGGTCACGGCTGAGGTCGGAGCGGCGGATAAAGGACTTCATGCCCTCGTATTCCACTTCGATGCCACCATCCTCGATCGCGGTCACGGCAACGGTGATCACCGAGCCACGCTTGACGCCACCGACGGCCTCGGAGAACTTGTCGCCGCCCAGAGCCTTGATCGAGAGCGAGATACGCTCTTTCTCGATGTCGACTTCGGATACAACGGCATGAACCATGTCACCCTTTTTGTAGCTCTGGATGGCATCTTCGCCGCGCTCGTCCCAGCTGAGGTCCGAGAGGTGGACCATGCCGTCGATCTCGCCTTCGAGACCGATGAAGAGACCGAATTCGGTGATGTTCTTGACTTCGCCCTCGACCTCGGTGCCCTCGGGGTGTGTTTCTGCAAACACTTCCCACGGGTTGCGCATGGTCTGCTTGAGACCGAGCGACACGCGGCGCTTGGCCCCGTCGATTTCCAGCACCATGACTTCGACTTCTTGCGAGGTCGACACGATCTTGCCGGGGTGGACGTTTTTCTTGGTCCAGGACATTTCCGAAACGTGCACCAGACCTTCGACGCCCGGCTCCAGCTCAACAAATGCGCCGTAGTCGGTGATGTTGGTCACGCGGCCCGTATGGGTCGATTCCAGCGGGTATTTGGCGGCAACCAGATCCCACGGATCTTCTTGGAGTTGCTTCATGCCCAGCGAGATGCGGTGCGTGTCTTTGTTGATCTTGATGACCTGCACCTTGACGGTTTCGCCGATTGTCAGGATCTCGGAGGGGTGGTTGACGCGACGCCATGCCATGTCGGTGACATGCAAGAGGCCGTCCACACCGCCCAGATCGACGAAGGCGCCGTATTCGGTGATGTTCTTGACCACACCGTCAACGGTCTGGCCTTCGGTCAGGTTGCCGATCACCTCGGCGCGCTGTTCGGCGCGCGATTCTTCGAGGATGGCACGGCGCGACACGACGATATTGCCGCGGCGACGGTCCATCTTGAGGATCTGGAACGGCTGCTTGAGACCCATCAGCGGGCCAGCGTCACGCACGGGGCGGACATCGACCTGAGAGCCGGGCAGGAAGGCCACGGCACCGCCCAGATCGACGGTGAAGCCACCTTTGACGCGGCCAAAGATGGCCCCATCAACGCGCTCTTCGTCGGCATAGGCCTTTTCAAGACGGTCCCATGCCTCTTCGCGGCGGGCCATCTCGCGGCTGATCACGGCTTCGCCCTTGGCGTTCTCGGCGGACCGCAGGAACACTTCGACCTCATCGCCAACGGAGATGTTGGGGGTCTCGCCGGGATTTGCGAATTCTTTCAGATCAACGCGGCCTTCCATTTTGTAGCCGACGTCGATGATGGCTTGGCCCGCTTCGATTGCGATGACCTTGCCTTTGACAACAGACCCTTCCTCGGGTGTGTCCATTTCGAAGCTTTCGTTCAAGAGGGCTTCGAATTCCTCCATAGATGTATGTTGAGCCATGTGGTCTCTGGTTTCCTTTTAACGGTTTTCTGGCCGAGCGGTTGTCTCCGCCGGTCTTTCAGGGTTTCGTTGGTCGGGCGGGTCACAAAACAAAGAGGGCCGGTGGTTCCGACCCTGCTCGATCTCTTGTGTCCTGTGGCCTTATTCGCCTTTGGTGACAGGCGCGCATATACAGGGGCTTGGCGGGATAATCAAGCCTGTCGGGGGCGGAGGCCGGGGCCGGTCTTTATCGGCAGGTTTCACGGCTGAGTTCGCCGTCAGGCATCACGGTGTTGCACAGGATCGCCCCGTCAAAGCGGGCGTTGGTGATGTCAGCGTCCTTGAGCCTGGCCCCGGACAGGTCCGCGCCGCGAAAGTCGGCGTCGCGCAGGGAGGCCCCAACAAAGGTTGCGGCCTTGAGCGAGGCATTGCGCAGGTTGATGCGGTCGGCGCGGGCCTCGTCCAACTGGGCAAGAAAGAGGTCGGTGGTGGAAAAATCGCTATCCTCGAGCGTGGCCCCGATGAGGTTGGCCCCGACGAAGGCCTGACCGGCAAAAGCCGCCTTTGTCAGATCGCAACCGGGGCAAGAGCCGGTGTCGCTGAGTTCGGTCGAATCGCTGAAAGTGGGGGTTGCCAATGCCATGAGGCAGGCGGCCAAGGCGAGGGGGCGGGTCATCGCATAGGTCTCCGGGGTGGTCCAGTCACAGGCTGAAAGAACCGGGGGCGGGGTGCCCCCGGTGCTCATAGGTTACTGGAGGGTTTCGTTCTGGGCTTGAACGCGCTTGATGATGCGTTGGTTCAGCGCCTGATCCTGGCTCGCGGCCTGCGCGATTTCGAGATAGCTGTCCATGGTAATGCCGTCCGTTGTCTCGATCACGTCGGTGATCTCGGCATTGGCCTCTTTAATGATGGCAGTTTGCTGATCCTCGGTTTCGGCGCTCTGGAGGAGGGGGGTGTATTTCTCGCGCACGCTGGCCACTTCGATCAGGGCGCTGGTGAAGGCGTCAAGCTGGTCCCCGGAATACTCTGCGGCCTCTTGCGCCACCGCACTCTGGGCGGTGAACACGGTCATCGGGGCCGCGGCAAGCGCCAAGGCGAGGGCGGCGGTGGATGCGGTCAGTGTCTTGTGGAAGGACATGCTGCCTCCTTTCTGGTCTGGTTCAAGTGCAACAGGATGGGCCTGTTGCACACAAACTTAAGGACCATGGCCGGGCATGCAACCGGATGGGCGGCATCTCGCCGGAAGGGGCCTCACCCTTGGGCGGCGGTCACGATGGCGATGGCGCGGGCTGTGGCCTCTTCGATGGTCATTTCGGAGGTGTCGAGCAGCACCGCGTCTTCGGCGGGTTTGAGGGGGGCGGTGGCGCGAGCGCTGTCGCGGGCGTCGCGGTCGCGCAGGTCTTGGGCCACCTCTTCGAGGGTCACGTCATGGCCCTTGCCGGTTAGTTCAACGTGGCGGCGGCGGGCGCGCTCGGCATCGGCGGCGGTGACGTAGAGTTTGACCTCGGCCTCGGGGCAGATGACGGTGCCGATGTCGCGCCCGTCTAGCACGGCCCCGCCTGCACGCCGAGCAAAGGCGCGTTGGAAGTCGAGCAGCGCTTGGCGCACCTCGGGGATGGCGGCCACACGGCTGGCGGCCTGGCTGACATCCGGGGTGCGCAGATCATCGGCGTCGAGATCCTCGGCGCGCAGGGATTGGGCGGCCTCGACCGGATCGAGCCCGGTGAGCATCCGCCGCCCGGTGGCGCGGTAGAGCAGCCCAGTGTCCAGATGAGCAAAGCCGAAATGCGCGGCCAAAGCGCGGCCAATGGTGCCTTTGCCCGCCGCTGCGGGGCCGTCGATTGCGATGGTGAATGCCATGGGCTGCCCTTTCGTGATCGGACCCTCTGACTAGCCGATTGGGGCGCGGGCCTCAAGCATCGCTTGACGTGCGCGCAGGGCCAAGGCATCACGCCTCTATGATGATATACAAGATATTGCGTGGGCCGGAATGGGCCCAACTGCGGGCGGCGGGCGAGAGTGCTGGCGCGCCGGTCGATCTGGCCGATGGCTATGTGCATTTTTCCACCGCTGAACAGGCGGCGGAAACGGCGGCCAAGCATTTTGCCGGGGCCGAGGGCCTGATGCTGGTGGCGGTTGCCGTGGACCGGCTGGGCGAGGCGCTGAAATGGGAGGTGTCGCGCGGTGGCGCGCTATTCCCGCATCTCTACCGCGAGATGCGCCTTTCGGATGTGGCCTGGGCACAGCCTTTGCCGCTGGTGGACGGCGTGCATCAGTTTCCGGCAGGTCTGGAATGAGCGGGATGGAGCGTCTTGGCCTCAGCCTTTTGCACCGGGTTGATCCGGAGCGGGCGCATGGTCTGGCGCTCCGGGCGTTGCAACTTGGATTGGTGCCCGCACCGGGGGCCTATACGAGCGCGCGGCTGCGGACCAATCTGGCGGGGCTGCGCCTGCCCAATCCGGTGGGATTGGCGGCGGGGTTTGACAAGAACGCCGAGGCGCTGGCACCGCTTGCCCGTGCCGGATTTGGATTTATCGAGGTGGGGGCGGTAACGCCGCGCGCACAGCCGGGCAACCCGCGCCCGCGCCTGTTCAGGCTGAGTGAAGACCGGGCGGTGATCAACCGATTCGGGTTCAACAATGCAGGCATGGAAGCGGCGGCGGCGCGGTTGGCGGCGCGGCCACGCGACGCGGTGATCGGTCTTAACCTTGGGGCCAACAAGGACAGCGCCGACCGGGCCGAGGATTTTGCCCGCGTGCTGGCGCATTGCGGGGCGCATCTTGATTTTGCAACGGTCAATGTTAGCAGCCCCAACACCGAGAAGCTGCGCGAGTTGCAGGGGGCGGAGGCGCTGATGGGTCTCTTGAAAGGGGTCATGGAGGCGCGCGATTGGTTGCCGCAGCCGATCCCCATTTTCCTCAAGATTGCGCCGGATCTGAGCGATGCGGAATTGAGCGAGATTGCCGATGTGGCGCGGGCCTCGGGCCTGAATGGCATCATTGCCACCAATACGACGCTGGGCCGTGAGGGGCTGATGAGTGCCGCGAAGGGTGAGGCGGGGGGGCTGTCGGGGCAGCCATTGTTCGAGAAATCAACGCGGGTATTGGCGCGGCTGTCGCAACTGACGGGCGGGGAAATGCCGCTGATTGGTGTGGGGGGGATTGCCAGCGCAGAGCAGGCCTATGCCAAGATCCGCGCCGGGGCGAGTGCCGTGCAGCTTTATTCGGCGCTGGTCTATCAGGGGATGTCTTTGGTCGCAGAGATTGCCCGGGGTCTGGAGCGGTTGTTGCAGCGGGATGGGTTTGGCAGCGTGGCAGAGGCCGTGGGCACCGGGCGGGACGCATGGCTGTGATCACCTATTGGCACAATCCGCGCTGTTCCAAATCGCGCGCTGGATTGGCGCTGTTGGAGGAGCATGGGGCAGAGGTGGTTGTGCGGCGCTATCTGGAGGATGCGCCGGCTGTGGCAGAATTGCGGGCTGTTTTGGTGCTGTTGGGCTGTGCGCCGATTGAGATGATGCGCCCCTGTGAGCCGCAGTTCAAGGCGCTGGGATTGGGGCGTGAAAGTGCGGCGGAGGATCTGCTGGCGGCGATGGTGGCGCATCCGATCCTCATTGAGCGTCCGATTGCGATCGGGGCCGCGCGTGCGGTGATCGGGCGGCCACCGGAGGCGGTGCTGGGGGTTTTGTGACTATTTGCGCCAAGCGGTGAGCCGCGCGGTCGCTGGGCCGGGGACTAGCGAAACAACGGACGTGGATGCCAGTTTATGCCAGCCAAGTCCGTGTGACCCATCTGAATTGCGCGCCCTCTCAAAATCGCTAGGCCGCGGGACGGCCCAGCGATCCGCGCGGCACCTTCGGTGCTATTCGCGCGGGGGCTGTGGGGCGACTTACCCCTTCAACAATTCGGGATATTGACCGCGAGACCACCGAGCGAGGTTTCCTTGTATTTCTCGCTCATGTCGAGGCCGGTCTGGCGCATGGTCTCGATACAGGCGTCGAGCGGCACGAGGTGGGTGCCATCGCCGCGCAGGGCGAGGGAGGCGGCAGAGACCGCCTTGATCGCGCCCAAGCCATTGCGCTCGATGCAGGGCACCTGCACGAGGCCGCGCACCGGGTCGCAGGTCATGCCAAGGTGGTGTTCCAGCGCGATTTCGGCGGCGTTTTCAATCTGGGCGGGGGTGCCGCCCAAGACGGCGGCAAGGCCAGCCGCGCCCATGGCGGCGGCGCTGCCCACCTCGGCCTGACAGCCTGCCTCGGCGCCCGAGATGGAGGCGTTGTATTTCACCAGACCACCGATGGCGGCGGCTGTGAGCAGAAATTCTTCGATCTGGGTCTCATGCGCGCCCGGCACATGCTCGAGCCAGTATTTGATCACCGCAGGCACCACGCCAGCGGCACCGTTGGTGGGCGCGGTTACAACCTGCCCGCCAGCGGCGTTTTCCTCGTTCACTGCCATGGCATAGGCGCTCATCCAGTCGTTGATCTTGTGCGGGGCGGTGAGGTTGGTGCCGCGTTCGGCCACGAGCGCGTCGCGGATGCCCTTGGCACGGCGTTTGACCTTGAGGCCGCCGGGCAGGATGCCTTCGGCGTTGAGGCCGCGTTCGATGCAGTCGTTCATCACCTGCCAGATGCGGGCCACGCCAGAGCGCAGGTTTTCCGGGCCGCCACGGGCGATTTCGTTGGCGCGCTTCATCTGGGCGATGCTCTTGCCCGAGCGTTCGGCCATTTCCAGCATCTCGGCGGCGGATTTGAACGGGTAGGGGATGGGCGTGCCGTCGTCGGTGGCCTTGCCTGCGGCCAATTCCGCGTCGGTCAGCACAAAGCCGCCGCCGATGGAATAATAGGTTTCCTGCAGGATCACGTCGCCTTGGGCGTCTGTTGCCATCAGGATCATGCCATTGGCATGGCCGGGCAGGTTGGGGCCGAAATCAAAGACCAGATCTTCTTTGGGATGGAATTTGAGCGTGGGCAGGCCGGGGGGCGTGACGCTATGGCTGTCGCGGATATGCTCTAGCGTCGCCTCGGCCTTGTCATTGTCATAGGTGTCGGGAAGAAAGCCTGCGAGGCCAAGGATGGTGGCGCGGTCGGTGGCGTGGCCCACGCCGGTAAAGGCAAGGCTGCCATGCAGCGAGCCGCGCAATCCGGCATAATGGAAGGGGGAGGCGCGCATTTTGTCCAAAAAGCGCGCGGCGGCGACCATCGGCCCCATGGTATGCGAGGAGGAGGGGCCGATGCCCACCTTGAACATATCGAAGACGGATAGAAACATGTGGCGCGCTCCCTGATCGCGGGTCTTATCGCTGCTTAACCCTTGATCTACTTGTCCGAAAGCGACGCTTCAAGGGTGGCTCCTTGCCATGTGATCGGATCAGGTGGCGCTGCCCTCGGGCGGATTGCAATACTGGGGGGCTGTGAAGGGGTGGGGGCCCAGCCCTTCGGCGGTGGCCACGCGGCTTGTGGCGGGGCGGGTTTCAAGATGCGTCAAGAGCGCGTGCAGACGTGGCCAAGCGCCTGCGTCATAGCTGCCGCGCGTGCCCTCGGGATAGAGCGCGCGCCAACGCATCAGGCAGGCGAGATAGTAATCCAGCACCGAGGGGGTTTCGGGGGAGAACCAAGGGGCAGCGCGAGTTTCCAGAATATCGAGATGATCTGCAAAGCGCGCCTGCATCGTGGCGCGCAAAAGGCCCTGTGCGGCGGGATCTGGCCCCACGTATTTCTCGGGATAAAAGCTTATGCGCAGGGCGGTATGGGCGGTGTTCGCAAGGAAGAACAGCCATTTGAGAAAATCGCCACGGTCGGGCGATTGCGGCGCAGGCGCAAGCCGGGCGTGCCGGTCTGCAAGCCAGAGCAGGATCGCGCCGGTTTCGAAAATAGGCCCTTCGGGTGTTTCCAGCGTGGGGATCAGCCCGCCGGGGTTGAGCGCCAGATACGCGGGGGCGGCATGGGCCTGTTTGGAGCGTTCGAGCAAGACTGTGTCATAGGGTATGCCCAATTCCTCGAGCGTCAGGCGGATGATCACCGAGGCGTTGTCGGGGGCGTAATGCAGGCGATAGGGCGTGGTCATCCTGTCCTCTTGGGCGGGGAATTTGAGTATTTAGAGAACGATGAAAGGCGGGCTCAGTCCTTGGGGTCGACGTTTTCGGCGAAGGATTTGGTGAAGGCGGTTTTTTGCTCGGCGCTGGCCTCGGTCTGGTTCTGCGCTTTCCAGTCGTCATAGGGCATGCCGTAGAAGAGTTCGCGGGCGGCGTCTTTGGACATCTCGATGCCGCGATCATTGGCGGCCTCTTGCATCCAGCGGCTGAGGCAGTTGCGGCAAAATCCGGCGAGATTCATCATGTCGATGTTCTGCACATCCGCGCGTTTTTCCATCAGATGCGCACGCAGGGTGCGAAAGGCGGCGGCCTCGAGTTCAATGCGGATCTGGTCGTCCATGATCATACTCCTTGTTGGTGGGGTCAAAGGCCGGTTTGGGCGGCGACCTCTTGCAGGATGGGGGCGAGGCGAAGCGCCCAAGCGGTCTGTTGCGCGGGGGTTTCGATCAGGTCGTTGCGCAGTTCAATGAGGACATTGGGCCGCTCATAGGCGATGGCGTGGCGGGCGATGGCATCGCCGGGCAGGTGGCCGGTGTAAGGCTCATTATCGCCGACGCACAGGTCGGGCTCTTGGGCGAGGCGGGCGATGAGCGGCTTGGCCAAGCGTTGGTCGGCGGCGTAGAGCAGGCCGATATGCCAAGGGCGCGGCGGGCGTCCGCGCAGTTGCGGCGTAAAGCTGTGGACCGAGACAATGACGGTATCGGCGCGGCGTGCGGCGAGTTCGGCCAAGGCGGTGTGATAGGGGCGATAGAGCCGGTTGAGGCGGCGGTCTATATCCTCGGGTTTCGCGTGGCGATTGCCGGGAATGATCGTGCCGTCATACAGGCGCATCACGAGGGTCGGGTCATCCTCGCCCCGGTTTGGGTCGATCACGAGGCGCGAGAAATTGCTGAGGATGGCGGGGCCACCCAAGGCCTCGGCAAGCGCGCGCGTCACACCGGCGGCGCCCACATCATAGGCGATATGGCGGGCCATATCCTGAGGGGCTACGCCAAGACAGCCGCCGTTGACGAAGTCCGGTACGCAATTGCTGGCGTGATCGCAGGTCACGAGCCAGCGTTCGGGGCGGTCCTGGCCGACAATCTGAAAGGGGTGATACATCATTGGCTTGGTTTTTCCTGTCATCGTCCTTTAGAACAGTTGCGGGATAATGTGAATTGCGCGATAAGGCGCAAAAGGGGGATGTTAGCGTTAACATAACCCGTGATGTCAAAGATGAAGGACGCATGAGATGAGACGCAACCGCAATGTGAAGATCGTGGCCACGCTGGGCCCGGCTTCGTCCGATTATGATACGATCCGGGCGTTGCACGAGGCGGGGGCGGATGTGTTTCGCCTCAATATGAGCCATGGCACGCAGGCCGATATTGCCGAGCGGCACCGGATCATCCGGCAGGTCGAAGAGGATCTGGACAGCCCGATTGCGATCCTGGGGGATTTGCAGGGGCCAAAGCTGCGGGTTGGGGTGTTTGCCAAGGGCGAAGAGGATCTGGTTGCCGGGGCGGCGTTCCGGCTTGACCTGGACGAAGCAGAGGGGGATGCGACCCGTGTCTGCCTGCCGCATCCCGAGATTTTCGCGGCGCTGGAACCGGGGGCGAACCTGCTGGTGAATGATGGCAAGATCCGCCTGCGCGTGACCGCGTGCGGACCCGAGTTTGCCGATTGCGAGGTGATTGCCGGGGGCACGATTTCGAATCGTAAGGGCGTGAATGTGCCTGATGTGGTGCTGCCCTTGGCGGCGCTGTCGGAAAAGGATCTGTCGGATCTGGAATTCATCTGCGAGTTGGGCGTGGACTGGCTGGCGCTGAGTTTCGTGCAGCGCCCCGAAGATGTGACCGAGGCGCGTGAATTGGTCCGCGGCCGGGCCGCGATCATGTCAAAAATCGAAAAGCCGGCAGGGGTGAAGCGGTTTGACGAAATCCTCGCGGTCAGCGACGGGATCATGGTGGCGCGGGGCGATCTGGGCGTGGAATTGCCGGTGCAGAACGTGCCGCCGATCCAGAAACGGTTGATCCGGCGCTGCCGGGCTGCGGCCAAGCCGGTGATCGTGGCGACGCAGATGCTCGAGTCGATGATCGACAGCCCGATGCCGACGCGCGCCGAAGTGTCGGACGTGGCCACGGCGATTTACGAAGGATCGGATGCGATCATGCTTTCGGCGGAATCGGCGGCGGGGCATTACCCTGTCGAGGCGGTGCGCACGATGGACAATGTGGCGATCGAGGTTGAGAGCGATCCGACCTATCGCGAGGTGATCGAGGCCAGTCGGCGTGTGAACCGGCAGAGTGTGGCGGACGGGATCGTTGCCGCCGCGCGCGAGATTGCCGAGACCGCCGATATCAAGGTGATTTGTTGCTATACCGAATCCGGGACCACCGCACTCTTGACTGCGCGCGAGCGTCCGCGCGTGCCGATTCTGGCGCTGACCAGCCTTTTGGGCACGGCGCGGCGGCTGGCGTTGACCTGGGGTGTGACCTGCGTCATGACCGGCGAATTGACGCGATTCAAGATGGCGGTGATCAATGCCGCGCGGGCGGCGCGGGCGCATGGCTATGCGACCGAGAGCGATCAGATCGTGGTCACGGCGGGCGTGCCCTTTAACATACCGGGCACGACCAATATCCTGCGCGTCGCCCCTTGTCAGGAAAGTTTGATTTACGCGACCGATCCGGGTTAAACTTGGACTGTTGAGTTCAAGGTATTTCCCGGAGGTATGTGATGGACCCTGATCTGGCGATGGCCATTGGAATGGTGTTGGGGGTGTTTTCCATACCTTCGATCATTTCCGCCTTTTCCGAGGGACATCCGCCGCGTGTGGCGACGTTTACGCTTATGGCATCGGGGGGGCTGATGGTCTGGGCGATCAGCACCAAGCCGGGTGGCTACAGCTTTGGTGATCTGCCCGAAGTGTTGGTGCGGGTGATTGCGCGCTACGTGAGTTGAGGCGCGCAAACTCTACCTGCCAAACCCTCTTGAACAATTGAGCGGTGCCGCGTATACGGCGCGCTCATCCCGCAGGACCGGCCAGATGTGGCATGCCGAGTCGTGCGGTTCTACCGACCTAATAGAGGAGCCGGAAATGCCCAAGATGAAGACCAAGTCGAGCTGCAAAAAGCGGTTCAAAGTGACGGCCTCGGGCCGCGTGGTGGCCGCACAGGCCGGCAAGCGCCATGGCATGATCAAACGCAGCAATAAATTCCTTCGTAACGCTCGCGGTACGACCACGTTGTCAAAGGCTGATGAAGGTATCATCAAGCCAATGATGCCCTACGCGCGCTAAGGAGGATTTAGGATATGTCACGCGTCAAAGGTGGGGTAGTTACCCACGCCCGTCACAAGAAAGTCATCAAGGCCGCCAAAGGTTACTATGGCCGCCGCAAGAACACCTTCAAGGTGGCCGCGCAGGCCGTCGACAAGGCCAACCAATACGCGACCCGCGACCGCAAGAACCGCAAGCGCAATTTCCGCGCGCTGTGGATTCAGCGGATCAACGCGGCTGTGCGCGCGCATGATGGATCGCTGACCTACTCGCGCTTCATCAACGGTCTGGCATTGGCCGGGGTCGAAGTGGACCGTAAGGTTCTGGCCGATCTGGCCGTGCATGAGCCCGCCGCTTTCGGGGCCATCGTCGAGCAAGCCAAGGGTGCGCTGGCCGCCTGAGCCGGTTCACATCGTGATTGAAACCGCCGTCCGGTTGGCCCGGGCGGCGGTTTTTTCATGTGCGCAGGATGCCGGAATAGAGCAGAAGGCCGTGATCGGCCAAGTCGCGCTCGATCCGCGCCCAGAGGCTGCCAAAGGCAATGGGATCGGTGCCGGTTGCCTGAGCAATTTCTGAGAGGCTGCGCCGCCCGTCGATGGCGGCAAGAAGGGGGGCGGCGTGTTTTGGCAGGCTGAGCCGCGCCTCGATGCCGTTGAAGCTGAGTTTGGGCGTCTGGCCTTGGGCGATGGCACGCGCGAGATCCGGGGCGCGCAGGCCCTTGAGATGCGGGATCAGCGCGCGGTCTTGGCCCCTTGCAGGGCTGCGCGCCTCGCTCGCGCGGGTGGCATAGCCCACATGGGTTTTGATCGTGCCGCGCAGTTTTTCGGCCAAAGCCATGCGCGCGGTGGCGCTCAGGTGATCGGGCGCGGTGGTGATGCGGCTGAGGTCATAGAGCACCGGTAGAGCAAAGCCTGAGAGCGCCCAGCCGGTTTGATCGAGTGTCTCCACCAGTGTTGTCACATCAAAGGCGCGGTCCTGCGAATGCAGAAGCAGATCGTAAAAGCCTGCGTCGCTGTCCTTGTGATCGCCAAGGTTGGGGTTTGATCGGAAGGGATGCCCCTCGGGCAGGGTGGCCACCACCTCTTTGGCGGCCTTCAGCCGTGCCTCGGGCGGCAGGCCCGCATAGAGCGCGCCGAATGCCTCTTGCAGCGGGTAGACGCCCGCGCGCCCATAGGGGGCATAGACCATGAACCCCAAGCCGCCGCCGGGCGCCAGCGCCGCCAGAAGTGCTGCAAACCCTGCCGCCGGGTCGGGCAGGTGATGCAGCACGCCGCAGCAGTCGATATAGTCGAATTCTCCGAGGGTTGCGGCCTCTAGCAGGCTGCCGGTGACAAAGCGCAGGCCACTCAAGCCACGCACGCGGGCGCGCTCTTCGGCAATGGCGCGCGAGGCGGTTGAGAGATCGAGATAGGTGATTTCGGCGGCGCGACCTGCGTTTTTCAGTTGCTGCGCCAGTTGGATCAGCCCGTCGCCGGTGCCGCCGCCTGCCACCAAGGCGCGCAACGGTTTGCGCCAATCGCGCCGCCCCTGAAACAGGAAATGGTCAATTTCCAGCACATGCGAGGGCGAGCCGGTGATCAGGCGCTTGGCCTCATCCGCCGGATCGCGGGCGGGATAGGGGAAGGCTTCGTATTGCGCCTTGACCTCACTCATGGGCGCGGCCCCCGTTCTTCTTGGCAAAAATACTCAATTCTGCGCGCGCCTCATTCGAAGAGCTTGCGCAATTGACGCGCGGCCTTATCCTCGATCTTTTGACGCAAGGCATCTTCAAGGTTCTGGCCCTCTTGCGGGGCGAGGTCGAGGCGTTCTTGCAGTTCGCGTTCCAGCCGGTCCTTGGCCTCTTGCTCCAGCTTGTCGCGCTCGGCCTTGAGGTTCATACGCACCGCCTTTTCCAGATCCGGTTTGATGCGCGGATTGGCCCAAGGCCCCTCGATCCGCACCGGGATGGCAAGGCCGCGCGTGTTCTCGCCCTCGAGCAGGACGGGGGTAAAGAGATAGTCGATATCGCGCGCGCCAAGCCCGATACGCCCTTGGCCCGAGGCGCGGGCGAGCGGCAATTTCATGGCGAGGTCTTGGTTGATGAGATTACCGTCCGCCATCGTAAAGCTGGCGGTCATGGCGTCAAAGATCGTGGTGCCGCCCGTCACATCGCCCGCGCGCATAAGCCGGTCAAGGTCGATGCCCGAGATCACGCCGCGCCCGGTGCGCAAGCTGCCCTTGCCCGAAAGCGAGCGCATGATCGCATCCACCGAATTGCCAACGCCCAGAAACTCTACCTCGCCGTTGCCGGCAGCGGCAAAGCGGGTGATGCCTGCGGCATCGGTCAAGAACCGTTCGAGGTTGAGGTCGCTCACATTGAGCGTGCCCCCGACCGAAAGGCCAGAGCGGTTATTGGCCACGAATTGCCCGGTGATGAGCCCGTCATAGGCGCGCAATTCGCGCAATTCGAACACGGCGCGGGCGCGGTCCAGTGTCATCAGGCTGCGGGTCTTGCCCAGTTTCAGATCGCCCAGATTGACGCTATCGGCGACGAGGGCGATTTCGCCATTGGCGAGGGCAAGGGCGCTGGCGTCAATCGGGCTGGTGGACCAGCCGCTGTCGGGGCTGGCCGATCCAGTGCTGTCGGCCCCGGCAAAGCGTGAGAGGTCAAGCGCGCCTGCGTTGATCTGGGCGTTGATGCGTGGCACGTCACCGCCAAGCGCAATATCGGCGGCCCCGGCAATGGCATTGCCGCCGAGGTTCAGCGTTAGATTGCGCAGCGAGAGATCGAGCGCATCAGTGAGGGTGAGATCCGTGCCGCCCTTGATGCTGGCCCCAAGGCTGGGGGGCAATTCCAGCCGGTCAAGGCCAAGGGCCGCCAGAAAGGCATCGGTATCGCCAAGGTCAATGTCGAGCCGCCCCTGGAGTTGCGGTTGTGCCCCGCCGCGCCCGGCAAACCCCACGCTGCCCCCCGGCCCCGATAGCCGTGCCGAGAGGCCGGTGACAGCCCCGTCGATGAATTGCCCCACCTGATCGAGATGGCCCGCGAGGGTGACGGGGGCGCTGCCCTGACGCAGCACCGCCTCAAAGGTGGCGGTGCCATCGTAATCAGGCCAGCGCAGGTCGAAATCCAAGTTCGAGAAGGCCTGCACCGTGCCCGTGGCGTGATCGGTATAGCTGAGGCTGGCACCGGTGATGAGCGCGCGGTCAAGCGTGAGCGCGAGGCGGTTGGAGGTGGCAAGGGGGCCATCGGATTGCCCCGAGGGGGCCACGCCCTCGACCCCCAGTTCCCAATTCACCTGCCCGTCGCGGGCGCGTTCCAGACGGATCGCGGGATTGACCGCCTCTAGCCCCGTGATGCGGATATCGCCGCCAAAGAGCGCCTGTGGTTCCACCCCGATCTTGAGGCTGTCGGCGCGCAGCATCGGGCCTGCGTCGGACCAATCGGCATTGGCGATTTCAACCGCGCCGGTGGACACGCCGAGGATGGGATAAAAGCTGATCTTGGTGTCGCCGGACATTGTGACCTGACGACCGGTTGCCTTGGTGATCTGATCGGCGGCGATGCGCGCGATCCGCTCGCCCGGCAGGAAAAAGAGCGCACCAAGGACGATGGCCAGCATGACCATGACCAGCCCCAAGGCCCGGAATATCCAGCGCATGGCATCGCCCCCTTTGCCTGCTTGTCTCGGGCATAGTCTAGGCGTGTGGCATGGGGCGGGGCAACCGCTTTTGGGCTTTGCGGGCGGGCGGGGGCAAGCTATATCGCGCCCATGGCTCAGAACCCTCCCACCCTCCGCCCCGATCTTGCGCCGCGTGCGCGTTTGACTGACACGCCCCGCGCAGGCCAGCCGACCATCGGCATGGTCAGCCTTGGCTGTCCCAAGGCGCTGGTGGACAGTGAGCGGATTTTGACGCGGTTGCGCGCCGAGGGCTATGGCATTTCGCCCGATTACACCGGGGCGGATGCCGTGATCGTCAATACCTGCGGGTTTCTTGATAGCGCCAAGGCCGAAAGCCTTGAGGCGATTGGCGAGGCGTTGGCCGAGAATGGCCGGGTGATTGTGACGGGCTGCTTGGGGGCAGAGCCCGAGTATATCACCGGGGTGCATCCGCGCGTGCTGGCTGTGACCGGCCCGCATCAATATGAGCAGGTGTTGGATGCCGTGCATCTGGCGGTGCCGCCCAGCCCTGATCCTTTCATTGATCTTTTGCCTGCCTCTGGTGTCAGCCTGACGCCGCGGCATTACAGCTATCTCAAGATTTCCGAGGGCTGTAACCACAAGTGCAAATTCTGCATCATCCCCGATATGCGCGGCAAATTGCAGAGCCGCCCGGCCCATGCGGTGATCCGAGAGGCGGCCAAGCTGGTGGAGAGCGGCGTCAAGGAACTTTTGGTGATTTCGCAGGATACCTCGGCCTATGGCGTTGATATCCGCCACGCCGAAGAGCGGGGGCACCGGGCGCATATCACCGATCTGGCGCGGGATCTGGGGGGATTGGGCGCATGGGTGCGGTTGCATTATGTCTATCCCTACCCGCATGTGCGCGATCTCATTCCGCTGATGGCCGAAGGGCTGGTGCTGCCGTATCTGGATATTCCGTTCCAGCATGCCCATCCCGAGGTGCTGCGGCGCATGGCGCGGCCTGCGGCGGCGGCCAAGACATTGGACGAAATCGCGGCATGGCGGCGGGACTGCCCCGAAATTGCGCTGCGCTCGACCTTTATCGTGGGCTATCCGGGCGAGACCGAGGCGGAGTTTCAGACGCTTCTGGACTGGTTGGATGAGGCGCAGTTGGACCGGGTGGGCTGTTTTCAATATGAGAACGTCGCCGGCGCCCGGTCAAATGCCTTGCCCGATCATGTGGCGGCTGAGGTCAAGCAAGAGCGCTGGGATCGGTTCATGGCCAAAGCGCAGGCGATTTCCGAGGCCAAGCTGGCGGCCAAGGTGGGGCAGCGTATGGAGGTGATCGTGGACGAGATCGACGCCGACGGCATCGCCACCTGCCGCACCAAGGCGGATGCGCCGGAGATCGACGGGAACCTGTTTATTGATGAGGGGACAGAGGGGGTGTCGGTCGGGGATATCGTTTCGGTCGTGGTCGATGAGGCGGGGGAGTATGATTTGTGGGGGCGGTTGGGGGAGTAGGGAGCCTGAGGGTAGGCAGTTCTGGGATATTCTTTTCGGCAATTAAGTGTTTGATAATAATTCAAGTGTAATCATGTAATTCAGACGCTACATTATCTACATGAGCATCCATGATGGGCAGTTTCAAAATGAAAAAGCGACAATCAGATACTCCCGTTTTCCGCGTTCAAAAAACTGGTCATGCGACAGATGGCACATTCGTTCGTAGGACGGCGCCGTCAGGTAAAATCGTCGTTTCAATGAGCAAGCGGAGTTATGCATCAGCTAAAAGGGCGGCAGCTTCTGCTTTTAGCAAAGCCAAGCAGCCTGCATGATACCTTATGTCATTCAAGAACAAGGTCTTTGACCTGCTCACTCAGGATGGTGAGGATGACATTGAAGCTCTTGCGGCTTATGGGCTGTATAAGCGTCATAAGCGGATGTGGGCCAAGGACTTCGAGGCCGAAAATGGTAAACCACCGACTCCTGAGGATGATGCACAGTTCGCGCGTGCCGTTTGCACCACAGATCAGCTTGCAAGATACAGGAAAGACGCTCAGGATATATTGATTGCCTTCGCAAATCAGTCGATCGAAGATGCAACGCCGCAGATTGAAGTTGGGGCCATTACCACGCGAATTGAGAAAGCGGCGGCATCCATTGAGCAACAAAGCTCCTTTAAACAGCAGATCGTTTCCGGCCTGATATCAACTCTGATAACGACAGCGGCATTGATACTTTTGGCAATAGGTATTCGATTGTTCGGGATTGATGTCATAGATGGCGTGCGCGAACTGCTGCCTGTCCATTCGCCATGACAGAAGTTTGCAACCGGGTGCTGAAAAATTCGTAGCTCTATCAGGGCTGCTTCGCCAGACTGCGGCCCGCCGAGCGCGCGTCATCACCCCGCACCCTTCGCCCCCGTCATCCTCGGGCTTGACCCGAGGATCTCTTGCGAGGCTGGAGAGTCCCGCTTTCGCGGGAATGACGTGTGAAAGGGTTGTGCTCGCAAGCGCGACATTCTGCGCCTCTTCCCCTGCCTGCGTGTCACCCTACCTCCCCTCCATAGGAGGCCCGCGATGACCCAACACACCCAAGTGCTTTATAATGCCCGCTGTCCCGTCTGCCGGGCGGAGATTGCGCATTATGCGGGGTATGTGGAGGCGAAGGGATTGCCTGTGACTTTTCAGGATCTCAACGCGGGCGGGTTGGAGCAGTGGGGGATTGACCCGGATCAGGCGGCGCGGCGGTTGCATGTGCGGCAGGATGGGCGCGTGCTCTCTGGTGTCGAGGCGTTTGCGGCGCTCTGGGCTGCTTTGCCGCGCTATCGTTGGGCGGCGCGGATCGTGGCCTTGCCGGGATTGCGGCAGGTGGCCTCGCTCATTTACGAGCGGGTTCTGGCACCGCGTCTTTATGCCAAGCATCTGGCACGAGAAGCCAAGCGCGCCGCGTCCTGAGGGCTTTCGCAGGGTCGCGCCCCGCGATAGGGTGCGCGCGAGAGACGCGGAGACCCCAGAAACATGACCGATCCCCAGACCCTGTTGCGCCGCCTGTTTGACCGGGCGGTGGCCGTAGCCGACCCGATGCAAAGCCTTGCCCCCTATCTGCCCGCGCGCCCCGAGGGCCGTGTCGTGGTGATTGGCGCGGGCAAGGCGAGCGCGCGCATGGCCGAGGCGGTCGAGGCGGAATGGGGGCCGTGCGAGGGGCTGGTGATCACGCGCTATGGCTATGCGCGCCCCTGTCAGGGCATCGAGATTGTCGAGGCGGCGCATCCGGTGCCGGATGCGGCGGGGATGCGCGCCACGGCGCGGATGCTTGATCTGCTGGAGGGATTGGGCGAGGGCGATATGGTGCTGGCGCTGATCTCTGGCGGGGCGTCGTCGCTATTGGTGCAGCCTGCGGGCGAGATGACGCTGGAGGATAAGCAGGCGGTCAATGCCGCGCTTTTGGCCTCGGGCGCGCCGATTGGGCAGATGAACGTGCTGCGCAAACATCTGAGCCGGGTCAAGGGCGGGCAATTGGCGGCGGCGGCCTATCCGGCGCGGCTGCATGCGCTGCTGATTTCCGATGTGCCGGGGGATGATCCGGCGATGATCGGATCGGGGCCGACGGTGGGCGAGGGCAGCACAGGCGATGATGCGCTGAAGATCGTGGCGCGCTATGGCATTGATCTGCCCGCGTCGGCGCGGGCGGTGTTGGCCGGGCAGAGCGGCGCGGTGCCGCCGGGAGATACACGGCTGAGCCGGGTTGAGAATGTGATCTATGCCGCCCCGGTGCAATCGCTGGAGGCTGCGGCAGAGGTGGCGCGCGCCCAAGGGATCAGCGTGCAAATCCTTGGCGATGCGCTGGAGGGTGAGGCGCGCGATGTGGCGCGCGATCATGCCGCGCTGGCGCGTGAGGTGCAGGCGGGTTTGGCTCCGGGGGCGGCACCTATGCTGCTGCTGTCGGGCGGTGAGTTGACGGTGACGCGGCGGGGCGATGGTGTGGGTGGGCCCAATGCGGAATATGCGCTGGCCTTGGCGCTGGCCTTGGAGGGGGCGGCGGGCATTCACGCGCTGGCCTGTGACACCGATGGCGTTGATGGGGCCGCCGAGGTGGCGGGGGCGGTGATCGGGCCGGACACGCTGGCTGAGGCCCAATCCGCCGGGGTTGATCCCGCGCAGGCCCTGGCGATCAATGATGCGCATGGGTTTTTCGGGGCGATTGGCGGGCAGGTGGTGACAGGGCCAACGCTGACCAATGTCAACGATTTCCGCGCCATCCTGATTGCGCCTGTTTAGGTTACAGCGCCTTGCGTCTGATCGGGTGCATATCGCCTCGGCCCTCGAGCCGGTGCCTCTGCGCGGTCTCGGTGAGGTCCCGGGTCAAGCCCGGGACGGGCGGGATTTCGATGGGGCGCGACAGGCCCTAAAACTGATCCCAGATCGTGCGGCCCAGATTATCCAGCCGCTCGGGCGAGCAAAAGAGCGAGATCGTCATCGTCGCCGTCCAGTCGCGCCCGCCAAGGCGGACCAGCGTGCCGTCGGCCAGTTCCTGACGGATCGAAAACTCTGGCAGCCACGCCAGCCCAGCGCCCGCAAGCGTGCGCCGCTTCAATGCCTCGGCCAAGGCATCCATGTAACGCAGGTCGAGCGCCGGGCGGCGGTTGCCGATGGTTTGATCGACCACGGTGCCAAGGAAGGTGTTGGGATCATAGCTGAGATACGGAAGCTCTTGCCCCGCGCGCGGTGGCAGGGACCAGCCGTTGCGCGCGGCGGCCTCGTGCTGGGCCACCGGGATCAGACGCTCTTCGCAGATGTCCTTGCGCTTGAAGCGGGTCTCGTCAAGGATCGGGGCCACGTCCTGATGCCGGTAATAGAGCAGGAATTCGCAGCCGCCTTCGCTGAGCAACTGGCAGCAGGCGGTCAGGCTGTCGGAAATGACGCGCGTGCGCATTTCGGGATACTCGCGTTCCAATGCCGCCATGCGCGGTTGCAGGAAATTGACCGAAATGGCGTGTAATGCCGCAAAGCGTTGAAAGCTGGCATGGCCCCGCGCGCGTTCGCGGATTGCCTGACGGGTATCGGTGAGATCCGCCACCGTTTGTTGCGCCACTGGCAGGAATTGCCGCCCCGCCTCGGACAATTGCACCGGATAGCTGGCGCGGTCGATCAGCGGCACGCCGATCCACGCCTCGAGCGATTTGATGCGGCGGCTAAAGGCGGATTGCGTGATGTTGCGTTCCTCTGCGGCGCGGGTGAAATTCAGTGTGCGCCCCAGACAGACGAAATCGCGCAGCCAGTTGATATCCATTTCCGCCCCCCTTTTTGTCGCCAGACTGCGCCAGTCGAGGTAACCATGCAAGATCGGAATAGTTTTATGAGATGTTTGAATTGGCCGACTCGTGGGGGTCTGTCCTAGCATTTCAGCCAAGACCAAAGGACGAAGACCGCAAGAACGGTCTCGCGCTGCACCAAAAAAGATGCATCCAACAAGGAGAAAGACATGAGAACTTCGTTGAAAGCACTGATTGCCACCACAGCGCTTGGGCTGACGGTGGCGATGCCTGCCATGGCCGAGACCACGATCCGGCTATCCACCTATGTGAACGAGTCCGATATCCGCTATGACGGCTTTGTGCATTTTGCCGAATTGGTCGCGGAAAAGACCGGCGGCAGCGTTGAGGTGCAGATTTTCCCATCTGCCACGCTGCATGGCTGGTCTGAGGGTGTGGATGCGGTGCAGGGCGGTGTGTCGGACATGAGCTGGATGCCTGCCGATGAGCGGTTGCCTTGTTACCGTGTGACCTCGCTCTATCCGGTGGCGGTGGATTTGGAGGGGCAGATCGAGATGGACGCTGCCTATGCCGATCTGGTGCGCGATGAGGCGGCGGCGATCAACCTCGTGCCGGTGTTCAACTCGAATTATTCCTATGATCAAGAATGGTGGTTTGAAGAGGCGATTGACGATCTGGGCAATCTTGCGGGCAAGCAGGTTCGGTCCATCGGGCCGCTGGTCAGCCTGATGATCGAGACATGGGGCGGCGCGCCGGTGTTTGTGGCCCCCAAGGAAGTTTTTCAATCCGCCGAGCGTGGTGTGGTTGATGGGATCAACATGGGGGTTGCCACCTATTCCAGTTGGAAGCTGTGGGATGTGATGCCCTATATGGTCAAGGCGAGCCTGTTTTACGGCAATATCCAATACATGATGAATAAGGAAAAGTTCGACGGCATGACCGCCGACGAACAAGCCGCTGTGATGGCTGCCGCCAAGGAAACCGAGGAATGGCTCAAGCCCCGTTATGAGGATTGGGTGGATCAGCGCGTTGGCAATGCGGTGATGAAAGGCGGCGGTGCGGCGGTGGCGATCCCCGAAGACAAGCGGATGGCGCTGATCGAGAGCGTGCAGGGCAAGTGGGACGAGACCGTTGATGCGGCCTGCGGGCCGGAATTGGCTGGCAAGATCCGCGACCTCTTTGCGCAGCACGCGCCGTGATCTGACAGGCCCCCCGCGTCATCCATGCGGGGGTCCACCTTTTTTGCACAGGGAGGCACGCCATGCAAAGCGGTCTTGACCGATGGATTGGCCATGTGGAGCGCGCGGTTATCTGGCTCGCGGGGGCGGGGGCCGTGGTGGTGCTCGTGCAGATGGTGTGGATCAGCTACGGCGTCTTTACCCGCTATGTGCTGAACGCGCCGGACCGGATGGTGACAGAGGCGACAGCGCTTTTGCTTTTCCCGGTGGCCTTTGCGGGCCTTGCCTATGCGATGCGCGAGGATGCTTATCCCAAGGTCACGATGCTGACCGATACCCTGCCCGCCGGTCTGCGCAAGGCGGTGGCGGTGTTCAATCTGTGCGTGATGTTGGGGGTGGGGCTGTTTTTCTCTTTGGCGGGCGTGAGCGCCACGATCCGGTCATTCAATTCGGGGGCGTCGTCGGAAATCCTGCTTTGGCCGCGTTATGCGTTCTGGGCACCGGGGGCCTTGGCGCTGGTGCTTTTCTCAATTTACGCGGTGCTGCGGCTGGTGCGGCTGTTGCGCACCCCGGCGGCGGAGGTCTGAACGATGGAATGGTATGAAGTCGGCCTCGGCCTTTTGGGTCTTTTGATGTTTCTGATCGCAACGGGGGTGCCGATCCCCTTTGCGCTGGCGGCGGCCTCGCTGCCGTTTCTGTGGCAAATCCAGACCTTTGAGACCTCGATCGCATCGGCAGAGTTGAAGCTCTGGGGTGTTTGGATCGACTATATCCTGCTTGCGGTGCCGCTGTTTGTGTTCTTGGGCGAGTTGATCGGCAAATCCAATATCGGCCCCAATCTCTATCAATTCCTGCATCAAGGTGTGCGCGTGCGCGGCTCTGCTGCCTATGGCTCTATCGGGGCCTGCGCGGGGTTTGGCGCGGTCTGTGGCTCGTCCATGGTCGGCGCGCTGACCATTGGCGGCGTGGCTTTGCCGGAGATGCTCCGGCTGGGCTATGGCAAGCGGCTGTCGTCTGGCGTGCTGGCGGCGGGGGGCACGCTGAGCGTGCTGTTGCCGCCATCGCTGATCCTGTTGTTTTACGGCATCGTCACCGATCAGAGCATTGGGGATCTTTTCATCGCGGGCGTTATTCCCGGATTGATCCTTGTGACCTGTTTTTCGATTGTGGTGTTGGTCTGGGGTATTTTGAAGCCGGGCGATATTCCCGACCGCGAGGATGCGGTGAAAATGGGAATCCTTCAGATTGCCGCCACTATCGCGCCCATTGGCCTGATCGGTCTAGTGATCACTGTGGCGATCTACGCCGGTATCGCCACGCCGACAGAGGCGGCGGCGGTGGCGGCGCTCTTGACCGTGATCCTCGCCTTTGGCGTGGGGGGGCTGACATGGCAGGGGTTCAAGGACTCGCTCTTTGCCACCATGCGGACCATGGGGTATCTGGGCTTGCTTCTATCGGCGGGGGTGCTTTTTGGCTTTGTGCTGACCTACTACCGCGTGCCGCAGCAATTCACCGAGCTTTTTCTGAGCTTCGATCTTTCGCCCTATGTGGTGCTGACCATTGTGTTGATCTTTTACATCGTGCTGGGGATGTTCCTTGAACCTGTCTCGATGACCTTCATCACCCTGCCCACGATCTTTCCGCTGATGGCCGCCGCCGGGTTCGACCTTATCTGGTTTGGGGTGGTCTATACGATCACCATGGAGATTGCGGTGCTCACGCCACCTGTGGGGCTCAATCTCTATGTCATCCAAGGGATTGGGCGCGGGCAGGTCAGCATTGGCGATGTGATCATTGGCTGCCTGCCGTTCATCGGGGCGCTTGTTCTCTTGATTGTCCTTCTCATCCTCATGCCGGAGATTGCGTTGTGGTTGCCCGAACAGATGCGCTGATTGCGCGCAACGGCCTTAGCTATCGGCGGGCGGGGGCGGGCACGCCGCTGGTGTTGGTGCATGGCTATCTGGGCGGGTCGGCGCAATGGCAGGCCGAGATTGCCCGCTTTTCCGACCGCTTTGATGTGATTGCCCCTGATCTGCCGGGCTATGCCGGGTCAGCGGGCCTGCCGCCTGCGAAACGTATCGCCACATTCGGCGCGGCGGTGGTCGAGCTTTTGGACGAGCTGGGGCTGGGGCAGATCACTCTTTTGGGGCATTCCATGGGCGGTATGATCGTGCAGGAAATAGCCGCCACCCATCCTGACCGGATCGCGCGGCTGATCCTCTATGGCACAGGGCCCTTGGGGGCCATGCCGGATCGGTTCGAGCCGCTCGACACCTCGCGGGCACGGATCCGCTGCGATGGTGTGGCCCAGACGATCCGGCGGATCGGGGCCACGTGGTTTCGCAAAGGGGCCGCGGCGCAGGGGTTCGAGATTGTGGCCGAACTGGGCGCGCAGGCCACCGAGGCCGCAGCGCTGGCGGGGCTTGACGCGATGAGCGATTGGGATGGGCGCGGCGCGCTTGGCCGCCTGACCATGCCGACCCTCGTGCTTTGGGGTGACGGCGATCGGTCCTATCGCTGGCCGCAGGTCGAAACCCTCTGGCAGGGGCTGCCCGATGCCGTGCTGGCCGTGGTGCCGGGCACCGCCCATGCGGTGCATCTGGAAAAGCCGAGCCTCTTTCACGCGCTGGTCGAGGATTTCGTTGGGGGGTGACACGCACTGCCCTCCCTTGCGGCACCCTCCCATTCCATCCACAATATATTGCTTCCCCCCTCAACAAATAGCTTTACAGGCGGCGCTAAACCTCGCACCATATATTGTATGGACGAGGGGAATGGCCCCCGTCCGTAGAGCAGGCACCTAGCGCTAGGGGTGCAACGCCACCCCCGCGCTACAGCAAATGAGGCGGCGCCATGGCACTTTCCGAGCAGTTCTTGCATGACGACATACACCCCATTGATATTGTTGAACATATTGCAGAGCACCATGACTGGGAGTTCGACCGCATCGGCGACGATCAGATTGCCATGGCTGTTGAAGGCCAGTGGCGCACCTATTCCTTGACCCTCGCGTGGTCCGGCTATGACGAGACCCTGCGTCTTGTCTGCACCTTCGATATGGAGCCGCCCGCCGAGAAACTGCCCGTGCTCTTTGAAATCCTCAATGAAATCAATGATGAGTGCTGGGCCGGTGCCTTTACCTGGTGGGCCGAACAGAAACTTATGGTCTATCGCTATGGCCTCGTGCTTGCCGGTGGGCAGGTGGCCAGCCCCGAGCAGATCGACACGATGCTGCATGCCGCCGTGTCGAGCGCCGAGCGCTATTACCCGGCGCTGCAACTTGCGATCTGGGGCGATCAATCGCCCCGCGATGCGATGCAGGTCGCCATTGCAGAGGCCTTCGGTCGCGCGTAACACTGTCCCCCGCAAACCACGGGAATGAGCGGGGGCACCACCATGACGATGGACGATCTGGCCGAAAAAGGCCTTGTTTTACTGGGCTGTGGCAAGATGGGCAGCGCCATGTTGCAAGGCTGGCTCGCGGGCGGGCTGCCGCCCGCGTCGGTTTGGGTGAGTGACCCCAACCCCTCTGACTGGCTGCGCGGCACCGGCGTGCATCTTAACACCGACCTGCCCGGCCAACCCGCTATCGTTCTTGTCGCGGTCAAGCCGCAGATGATGGGCGCGGCCCTGCCCAGCCTTGCCGCGATGGGCAATGGCACGACGCTGTTCATCTCGGTGGCCGCAGGCACGCCGATTGCGGGGTTTGAAACCGTGCTGGGGGCCAAGACCCCGATCATCCGTGCCATGCCCAACACCCCCGCCGCCGTGGCGCGCGGGATCACCGCCATCATCGGCAATACCCAAACCAGCGCCGCGCATCTCGACCTTGCCGAAGCGTTGTTGCGCGCGGTGGGGCAAGTAGTGCGACTTGACCATGAGGATCAGATGGATGCCGTGACCGGCCTTTCTGGCTCTGGTCCGGCCTATGTGTTCCATATGATCGAATGTATGGCCAAGGCCGGCGAGGCGCAGGGGCTTGCGCGCGAGTTGGCGATGCAATTGGCGCAGGCCACCGTGGCCGGTGCCGGTGCCTTGGCCGAGGCCGCCGAGGAAACCCCGGCGCAGTTGCGCCAGAACGTCACCAGCCCCAATGGCACGACGCAGGCGGGGCTAGAGGTGCTGATGCATCCTGACACGGGCCTGCCGCCCCTGATGCTTAAAACCGTTGCCGCCGCAACCGACCGGTCCAAGGCGCTGCGCAATGGCTGAGATCAGTTTTGACGATTTTCTTGCCGTCGATATTCGAGTGGGCCGCGTCACCCGCGCCGAACCCTATCCCGAGGCGCGCAAGCCTGCGATTAAGCTCTGGGTCGATTTCGGCCCCGAGATCGGTGAGAAGAAATCAAGCGCCCAGATCACCGCGCATTACACGCCAGAGGAGCTGATTGGCCGTCAGGTGCTGGCGGTGGTCAATTTCCCGCCCCGTCAGATCGGCAAGTTCCGGTCGGAAATCCTTGTGCTGGGGCTGAGCGATAGCAATGGCGATATCGTTCTGATACGCCCTGACCAAGATGTTCCCATCGGAGAGAGACTGCATTGAAACGGATACTTGTCACCCGCCCCATGCCCGACCGCGTGCTTGAAGAGGCCCGCCGCCATTTCGACGTAGAAATACGCGACGACAATACTCCTCTCAAGCCGGGCCAGATGCGGGGCGCGCTGGCGCTTTATGATGGCATCTTGCCGACGCTGGGCGATATGTTTCAGGCCGATGTCTTTACCGAGGCTGAGAATTCTCGCTGTCGTATCCTCGCCAACTTTGGCGTGGGCTATAACCATATCGACGTCGCCGCCGCCCGTGCCATGGGCATCGCGGTCAGCAACACGCCCGGTGCTGTGACCGATGCCACCGCCGATATCGCCATGACGCTGATGCTGATGACCGCGCGCCGCGCGGGCGAGGGCGAGCGGCTGGTGCGCGCTGGCAAATGGCCGGGTTGGAACCCGACGCAGATGCTGGGCCTGCATGTGAGTGGCAAGACGGTGGGGATCATCGGTATGGGCCGCATCGGGCAGGCGATTGCCAAGCGCTGCCATTTCGGGTTTGGCATGTCGGTTGTCTATCACAACCGCTCGGCCAAGCCGCTTGATTTCGACGCGCGCCAGCTTGGCTCGATCGAAGAGGTTGCGGCCACGGCGGATATTCTTGTTGTGGCGGTGCCCGGAGGGGCGGAAACCCGGCATCTTATCAATGCCGAGGTGTTTGCCGCGATGCGCCCGACCGCGCATTTCATCAATATCGCGCGGGGCGATGTGGTGGATGAGGCGGCGCTGATTGCGGCCTTGCAAGAGGGGGGCATCGCCGGGGCGGGTCTCGATGTTTACGAGCGTGAACCGATTGTGCCGGACGCGCTCAAGGCGATGGAGAATGTCGCGCTTCTGCCGCATTTGGGCACCGCAGCGCTTGAGGTGCGCGAGGCGATGGGGCTGATGGCGGTCGAAAACCTGCGCGCCTTTTTTGCCGGGGAAACGCCGCCCAATCTGGTGAACTGAGTTTGGGAAAGGTCGCTCGCGCTTTTAGGGCGCGGGCGCTTACTCGATCTGGCGCCCGTTCAGAATCTCGAAGGGTTCGAGCCGGTCGCCATTGATCCAGGCATAGCCGCCTGCCTCGGTGCGCACCATGGCGTAGGGGGTCCAGCCGGTGCTGCGCCACCAGCTTTCATAGTCGTTGGTTTCGGCGTTTACGCGCCATTGTCCATCGTCGCGGCGGCCATCGCCCAGCATATAGACCGTGCTGCCATCGGCAGCAAAATACTGCTGATAGTCAGTGCCTGACCAGCTTCCGACAATGGTGTTGCCAGACAAGAGCGCGGTGATTTCGGCCGCGTTCATCTGCGTGGGCTGTGCTGCGACAGGCCAGCCAAGGGCGAGCATTCCGGCGCTCACCAGACCCAGAACATGACGGCGTTGCATGATCACACTCCTTTATTTCGGGGGCTAGTATCGCAAATCCTGCGGCGGGGTGCGACTCGATTCTAGGGCACGCTGTCTTGGGATTGCCGCAACGTCACGCTCAAAACGCCAAGAATTTCGGAAAACTCCGGCCATATCGTGAGACAACGCATAGAAAAATTAATACTCTTCTGCCAAACAGACCGGATGATCGATATGTCCTATCCTGCCTATTCCCGTGCCGAACGTCTTGCTGACGGGGCGGTGCATATTGCTGGTCTGCTGGCGGCGCTTACCGGTGTTGCCGTGCTATTCGCCATGTGGGCGCTGCGCATGGACGGGGTGACGCTGGCCTCGACCATCGTCTATTCCGGTGCGCTTTTGATGATGCTGGGGGCCTCGGCGGCCTATCACCTTTATGCCCATACCGCCGCGCGGCCCATTTTGCGCCGTCTGGATCATGCTGCGATCTATGTGAAAATCGCGGGCACCTTCACGCCGCTCAGCGTGCTTTTGGGCACTGCCTTTGGCTATGTGGTGCTTGCGTTGGTCTGGGTGCTGGCCATCGTTGGGGCCGCGACCAAGATCCGGGCCAAGCGCGGGCAGATGCCAACGGGATGGTTGCCCTATGTGGCGCTGGGATGGATCGGCGTGGCGCTGTTTATCCCGCTTACGCCGATTCTTCCGGCACATAGCCTTGCGCTGTTGCTGGCGGGAGGGCTGCTTTATACGTTTGGGGTGGTGTTTTACAGGTGGGAGAGCCTGCGGTTCGCCAATGCCATCTGGCACCTCTTCGTGGCCTTTGCCAGCGGGTGCTTTTTCCTTGGCATCGCATCGGCCCTCGCGACCCGCCTCTGACGGGGCGCAAGGGCGTTTTGGATCCGGGCCAGAGCGCGCGCGCTCAGGCGTGCTTGCCCGCCATCAGCAGGGAAAAGACATCAGTGTTCCGGCAAAAATCCGGCGTTGCCGTCGCGGTCTTGTTCTGCTGGAGCCATTTTTCGCAGGTCTCGGGATTGACGCAGCCGGTGCAGGCCAAGACCACATCGCCCAAGGTGTCAAAGGTCATCTGACCTTCCATGATTTTCTGTTCCAGATCGACGCCCAAGCTATTGGCCATCCGATCCACCAATTGCGCGTGGCGTTTCAAGGTTGAAGTGCTTTGCATGTGATTGCCCCTTTGCTGCGCCCTCACTGTGCCCTGAGTTTGGGGGGGCTGCTTTGACCTGAATCAAATCGCCCCGTCCTCAAGGTAAAGTCGCACGCAGTCCTGCACGTGGCGAAACCGGTCGCCGCCCAGTTTCTTGCCACCATACCAACGGGTTACGACAATCACATGATCGCGCAAATCGGCGCGTTCCAACATGCGTAGGATCACTTGCCCCGCCCCGGCCTCGCCGTCGTCGCCCTTGAGCGGGGTGCCATCCCTGAGCAGTACAGCCCAGGTGTTATGCGTGGCGCGGGCGAATTTCTTGTCTTTCTTCAAGGCCTTGAGGAAATCGTCTACTTCCGCGCGGTCCTGTGCCATGCCGCCAGAGACCGCATAGGTCGACCCCCGGTCGCTGACGACGCCCTTTAACTGCCGCATGTCACAGACCGGCGGCCACCCGGCGCACGGTTTCGATACGCTGTGCGTTGGGCGGATGGGTGCCCAAAAAGCGATTGCCGGGATCGGGAAGCTGGCTAAAGAACTCTGCGCCGCGCACCGGATTATACCCGGCGCGATGGGTGATGACCGTGCCAAGGGCATCCGCCTCAAGCTCGAAATTCTTGGAATAGCTGCGCGCGCCCACCCCGGCACCGATGTCGAGGGCCTGATCCACCACTGTCTGGCTTGCGCCGGTGATCGCCGCCAAGCCACCCAAAAGAATCGCGCCCGCTGCGGCGTTTTGCTGTTGGCGCGGGATATGCCCCGAGATGTGATGCGCCGCCTCATGACCCATGACAAAGGCCAGTTCATCCGGATTGCGCACCTGCGCGATCAAAGGCAGGGTAAAGGCCAGAATGGGCTGACCGTTGCGATCAAGGGTCTGATAGGCATTGGGCGGTTGCCCGGGCCGATCATCCACGACAATGCGGAAATCGCAATTGGACTGCGGCGAGCGCGCGCGGCATTCGCGTTCGGCCACCGGTTCAACCCTTTGAACAACCGTGATGAATTGCTGGACCTGCGCGCGCGATGGGGTCGCCGCCACGGGGCGTTGTGTTGCTTGCGGTGCGGGCCTGTTGACCGGCCCTTGGTCGACCACCTCGACGCAGCCCACCAAGGCGACCAGCCCGAGCACTGTTATCCAACGCATTCCAAACCCTCTGCTAGCCCTCGTCTATTCACTTGTTCTAGCAGGGTTTCGCACCTCTGACAGGTCTTTTCAAGCACACCAGTCCGGGCTTGCAAAGACCCGCCAACGCGGTAGGCTGGGGATATGTTTTCCATCGAGCACGAATTCGACGCCACTGTGATCACCCTTGTTGACGAGGGGGCAGCCCCCTTGGGTGAGGATGTGATCATCAACGCCTTTGAGGAATGCGTGACGATCGAGCAATATGATCCGCGCACTGATAGCCTGCACAAAATCACCCTGTCGATGGGGCAGTTGCGCGATTTGCGCGCGGCGCTGGACCTGCCTGAGGGGGTCTATATCCAAGCGCCGGACGCCAAATAGAAATTCAGCTGTCGATCTGGCGCAAGACCTCTGCGGCGGCAATGGTGGGTGTCATCTCGCCTGCTGCTACACGGGCCGCATAGTCCTGCATCGTGGCGCGGGCTGCCGGGGTTTCGAGCCGCGCCAAAAGGCCTTGACGCACCTCTTGGCCGAACCAGTAGCGCGCCTGTTCTGCCCGCCGACCGTCAAAATGCCCGGTGTCGCGCCGCCAGTTCACCAATGCGGTCATCTCATCCCATGCCCTGTGCAGCCCCTCGTCTTGGAGGGCTGAAACGGTCATCGCCTTGGGATAGCCCTCTGGGTCCTGCGGTCGTTTGCGCAAAAGCCGCAATGCGCCTGCGTAATCCGAACAGGTTCGCATCGCCGCCGGTTTGAGATCGCCATCCGCCTTGTTCACAAGGATGAGATCGGCCATTTCCATGATGCCGCGCTTGACGCCCTGCAACTCGTCGCCACCGGCCGGGGCAAGCAAGAGGACAAAAAGATCGGACATTTCCGCAACCACCGTTTCGGATTGGCCAACGCCCACCGTCTCGATCAGCACCACGTCGAACCCGGCGGCCTCGCAGAGGGCCACCGCCTCGCGGGTGCGGCGTGCGACGCCGCCCAGATGGCTCTGGCTGGGGGAGGGGCGGATAAAGGCCGCCGGATCGCGGCTGAGCCGTTCCATCCGCGTCTTGTCGCCAAGGATCGACCCGCCCGAGCGCGCCGAGGACGGATCAACCGCAAGCACGGCCACGCGCAGGCCCTGCGCCGTCAGCATGAGGCCAAAACTCTCGATAAAGGTGGATTTGCCCACGCCGGGCGTGCCCGAGAGGCCGATACGCACCGCTTGCTTGCCGGCGGATTTCAACGCCTCCATCAGGGCTGCGGCCTGCGTTCTGTGATCGGCCCGCGCGCTTTCGATCAGGGTGATTGCGCGGGCGAGCGCCCGCCGGTCGCCGGAGATGATCTTTTGTGCGATGTCGGCGGTATCCATGCGCTGCCCTTCTTGCTGTCGCCTGCCTTCATGCCTTGGGCCACCGGCCCTTGTCCAGAGGTGAGGGCGGGCAACCCTCTGGCCAAGGGCGCGCCGATGCCCGATAACGCGGGCATGACGCCCGATCTTCCCATTCAAGAGGCCATTCCTGCCCTTATCGACGCGCTGCGCGCGCGGGGGCGTGCCGTGCTTCAGGCCCCGCCCGGTGCGGGCAAGACCACGGTGGTGCCGCTTGAAATGTTGCAAGCTGGCCTGACGGAGGGGCGCATCCTGATGTTGGAGCCGCGCCGTCTTGCTGCCCGCGCCGCCGCCGAGCGGATGGCGCAGAGCCTTGGGGAAAAGCCCGGTGAAACCGTGGGCTACCGGGTGCGCGGCGAGGCCCGAGTGGGGCCGCAGACCCGGATCGAGGTGGTGACAGAGGGGATATTGACCCGCATGGTCCAATCGGACCCCGAGTTGCGCGGCGTGGGTGCGGTGATTTTCGACGAGTTTCACGAACGCTCGCTCAATGCTGATCTGGGGTTGGCGCTGTGTCTTGAGGTGGCGGGGGCGCTGCGCGACGATCTGATCCTGTTGGTGATGTCGGCCACGCTTGATGCCGCGCCGGTGGCGCAGCTTATGGGGGATGTGCCTGTTATTACCTCGGAGGGGCGCAACTATCCGGTTGAGATCTGCTGGCGCGACCGTCCCCGGCCCAAGACGCGCCGGTTCGAGGATGCGTTGGCCGATCTGGTGAGCGAGGCGGTGGCCGAGACAGCCGGCGGCGTTCTTGTGTTCTTGCCCGGCGAGGGGGAAATCCGACGCCTTGAAACGCTGCTGCGCGCACGCCTGCCCGGTGATTGCCAGGTGCGGCCACTTTTTGGGGCGATGGAGTTTGCGGCGCAACGGGCCGCGATTGCGCCGATTTCAGAGGGGCGCAAGATCGTGCTGGCAACGTCGATTGCCGAAACCTCGCTGACCATCGAGGATATTCGCGTGGTGATCGACGGCGGGTTGGCGCGGCGCGCGCGGTTTGATCCCGGTTCCGGCATGTCGCGCTTGGTGACGGAGGCGGTGACGCGCGCCGAGGCAACGCAGCGCACAGGGCGCGCAGGCCGTGTGGCCGAGGGGCGCTGCTACCGGTTCTGGACGCGCGGGGAAGAGGGGGCGTTGCAGGCCTTTGCCCCGGCAGAGATTGAGGCGGCGGATTTGGCGGGGCTGGCGCTGGAGCTGGCGCTTTGGGGCGCTGCCCCTGAGGATTTGCCGCTGCTGACGCCGCCCAATCCCGGCGCCTATGCCGAGGCGCGCGCGCTCTTGGAGATGTTGGGTGCGCTCGATGCCACGGGCCGGATCACCCCGCATGGCAAGGCGTTGGCGGCGTTGCCGCTGCATCCGCGCTTGGCGCATATGCTGGCCTCTGCCGGGCCAGAGGCGGCGGCGCTGGCGGCGCTTTTGGCCGAGCGTGATCCGTTGGGACGCGGTGCGCCGGTTGATCTGGCGCTGCGGCTGAGTGCGGTGCGCGACCTGCGCGCCTTTGAGGCGCGCTATGTCCATGTGGTCAATCGCGGTCCGCTCGAGCGGATCAAGACCGAGGCGCGGCGTCTGGCAGCGCAGGCCAAGGGCAGGGGCCAAGGCAGGCGCAGCGATGCCGAATGTGCCGCCCTTGCCTATCCTGACCGGATCGGGCTGCGCCGCAAAGGGGATGCTCCGCGCTATGTGCTGTCGGGGGGCAAGGGCGCTGTTCTGCCCGAGGGCGACCCGATGGCGCAGACCCGGCTGATCGTCGCCACCGATCTGGATGGCGACCCGCGCGAGGCGCGCATCCGGCAGGCTATCGCAATTTCCGAGGCAGAGATTCGCGGGCTTTTTGCGGACCGGATCGCGTGGCAGAATGTCTGCCTCTGGGATCGGCGCGAGCGGCGGGTGATCGCGCGCAAACAGGAACGGTTTGGCGCGCTGGTGCTGGATGATCGCCATTGGCTGGATGCACCAGAGGAGCGTATCGCGCGCGCCATGCTGGACGGGGTGCGCGATCTGGGGCTGGCGTGGAGCGATCCCGCCCGGCGTTTTGTGGCGCGCGTTCAGCTTGTGCGCGACGGGGGGGCGGATCTGCCGGATATGTCAGAGGCGGCGCTGATGGCGGGGCTGGACGAGTGGCTCTTGCCCTATCTTCGGGACGTGCGCAGCGCGCCGGAGTGGAAGCGGTTCGAGATGCTTGATGCGCTGCGCGCGCGGCTGGATTGGGACCAGATGCAGATGCTGGACCGCGCGGCACCGGCGCAGTTCACCACGCCGCTGGGCCGCAAGATTCCGATTGATTATAGCGGCGAGTATCCCGAAATTACGCTGCGATTGCAGGAAATGTTCGGCCAGACCACGCATCCCACGGTCGGGCGCACACCGTTGCGTGTGACGCTTTTGTCGCCGGGACATCGCCCGGTGCAGACCACGCTTGATCTGCCGGGGTTTTGGTCCAGCTCTTATGCGGATGTGCGCAAGGATATGCGCGGGCGCTATCCGCGCCACCCCTGGCCCGAGGACCCGACCGAGGCTGATCCCACCTTGCGTGCCAAACCCCGAAATATCCCGTGATTTGTATTCTGTGGTGAAATGTCTTATATTCTTGAGGCAGATAAATTTGCCCGAGCAGAGCAAAACCACAATGAACCAACTCTTTCCTCAGACCGCGCCCGGCGCGGTCGATGCTGACGCTGTTCTGCCCCGCAGGCAGGTGGCGGCGCTGTGCTGGCGCAAGCACAAGGGGCGCAAGGAGGTTCTGCTGATCACCAGCCGCGACACGGGCCGATGGGTTGTTCCCAAGGGCTGGCCCATCGAGGGGCTGACCGCCGCGCAATCCGCGTTGCAAGAAGCGTGGGAAGAGGCGGGCGTGCGCGCCGATGCCGATAAGGCGCGGTTCATCGGGCGCTTTGTCTATCACAAGGGTTTGCGCGATGGCCGCACCCTGCCGGTCGAGGCCGAGCTATACAAGGTGCGCCTGCGCGACGATGAGATGCGCGACCGTTTCCCCGAAGCGCGCGAGCGTCGGCGGCTTTGGGTCACGCCGCGCAAGGCGGCGAAACTTGTCGATGAGCCCGAGTTGCAGGATATCTTGCGCCGGTTCTGAGCCGGTTTATTTCGGCATCAAGACCCAGTAATCCAGATCCAACAGAACATGCGGCAGATGTTTGCCATCCGCGCCGCGCAGGTCAAAGGGCGCGCCGCCCTTGGTTGCCACCAGCCGCAGCCGCAATGCGCCCACCCCCGGTGCGGATGTGTCGGCCCGGTCCAGAACCTCGGACCAGGCGCGCACGGTATCGCCCGCAAAGCACGGGTTGGCGTGGCTTCCTGCGTTGATCGCCGCGATCATCTGCGCATTGGCAAGGCCATTGAACGACAGCGCCCGCGCCATCGAGATCACATGCCCGCCATAGATCAGCCGCTTGCCATCGGCGCGCGGTGTGGCGTCGAAATGCGTTTTGGAGGTGTTCTGCCAGAGGCGCGTCGCCATCATATGCTCGGCCTCCTCGATGGTCACGCCATCGACATGATCGATCTGCTCGCCAATCTCGTAATCGCCCCAGCGATGCGGCTCTCCGGCGAGGGTGAAATCATACTGTGTGAAATCAAGGCCTGCGGGGATGACAAGATCACTGGCGGCCACTGAGGCCGCGGTGTGCGGCACGGTATCGGCGGGGGCCGGGGCCGTCTCATCGCGCTTGCGCACCATGACCCAGCGGACAAATTCCATCACCGGCAGGTCGTGTTGGTTAAAGCCGGTGGTGCGCACATAGACGACCCCGGTCTTGCCCGAGGAATTCTGCTTGAGCCCGATCACCTCGGATTGCGCGCGCAGCGTGTCGCCAGAATAGACCGGGCGCAGCCAGCGTGCCTCTGCATAGCCGAGATTGGCCACGGCATTGAGCGAAATGTCGGGCACCGATTTGCCGAACACGATATGAAACGCCGCCAGATCATCAATGGGGCTGGCAGGCAGGCCGCAGACCTGAGCGAATTCATCCGAGGAATAGATCGCATGGCGCGCCGGATAGAGCGCGTGATAGAGCGCGCGCTCGCCCCCCGATACGGTGCGCGGCACCGCATGGCGGATCACCTGCCCGATGGTGTAATCCTCGAAAAACCGGCCCGGATTGGTCTTGGCCATGCTCACTGTTCCCCCAACTTCATGTCGGGCGTATAGGTGCCGTCCTTGTCCTTGACCACGGCCTGCCCGCAGCGCATCACGCCATTGGCCGCGTCAAAAGCATAGGTGGGATCGCCGTAAAGCGCCCATCCCTTGTTGAGCGCAGCCGTCACCTTGTGACAGAACTCCGACGTGTCATCGGCGCTGAGAAAACGATAGAGTTTCATGGATTACCCCGGAAACGGCCAGACGCCCAGCCAGTTGTGAATAGCGGTCATGACGAGGAACAGCACGATCGTAATGACCACGAGAATGATGTCGCGCTTGGCCTCGCCCGGTTTGGGGCGGTTCCACGTCTCGGATTTGTTGATCACCACCACCTCAAGCACCGCCCAGAGCAGCAGGCCGCCAAAGAGGATGAGCGAGGCCAGATCGCCATTGACCAACAGATGCGCCACCGCCCAGACCTTGACCGCTGTCAGTTGCGGATGCCGCATGGCCCCGCGCAGCCGCCCTTTGGTGGCGCTCATGCCATAGAGAAACACCGCGCCCAGCATCATCAGGTTGTTGATATGCACGGTCCAGCTGGGTGGATACCAGACGTTGATAAAATCTGCCTGCCGATAGCCGATCACCATCAGCACCAGACCGGCAAGGATGCCGAGGGCGGCAACGCCCTTGCCCGCGTTCCCCATCCTTGCGCGCAGATCGGGGGCCACCCGTTTGAAGAGATGCGCCGCGATCCAAAGGATCAGCCCGAGGATGAGGTAAAACATGGGGGTTACTCCGCTGCCATTTCCCGTATCGCCTGTGCTTTGGCCAGGATGCGCTGCGCGGACACAACGTGCAAATTCTCGACGATCTGCCCGTCTACCACGGCAATCCCCTGACCCGAGGCGCGGCTTTCTTCATAGGCTGCGATCTGACGTCCCGCCAGTTCAATTTCGGAATTGGTGGGGGCAAAGGCGGTATTGGCGATTTCAAGCTGCGCGGGATGGATCAGCGTCTTGCCGTCAAAGCCGAGGTCGCGCCCCTGTTCACATTCGAACTTGAGCCCGTCCCCATCGCGAAAGCGGTTGTAGACCCCGTCCACCGCCACGATCCGCGCCGCGCGCGCCGCCATCACGATCATTTGAAGCGAGGCCCAGAGCGGCATCCGGTCGGCGCGCACCCGGCAGCCCAGATCCTTGATCAGGTCATTGGTGCCCGCCACCAACCCGGTTACCTGCCGGTGGGCCGCGATTTCGCGGGCGTTGAACACGCTCACGGGGGTTTCCATCATGGTCCAGACGGGCAGGTCGGTGCCGATCACATCCGACAGGTTGTCAATGTCCGAGGGTGTATTGACCTTGGGCAAGAGGATCGCATCGGCCCCGGCATCGCGCAGGGCGCGGGCATCCTCTAGCCCCCATTCGGTGGTCAGCGCGTTGATCCGCACGATCTTGTAGCGATAGCCATAGCCGCCTTGGCGCAGGGCCTCGACCAGTGTGGCGCGTGCGGCTGCCTTGGCATCGGGGGCGACCGCATCTTCAAGGTCAAAGATGATCGCGTCCGTGGGCAGATCCCGCGCCTTTTCCAGCCCGCGCTCTTTCGAGCCGGGGATGTATAGCACCGAACGGTAGGGATGCATGCTGCTGTCCATGGGTCTGCCCTTTGATGGATTCTGACTGCGGTAATAATCTTGCGCAGGAATGGCATTTTTTGGCGGAAATGTTCAAGCGCTTTTTCGCCGCAATGCAGCGATGCCGCCGCAACAGGGGGCGGATGGGGCCGTTAACCCCCTGTTCATCTTTGTTTCGGCATGATCGGCCCTGCAACGGTCGGGGGACCAACCCAAGAGAAAGGGTGACGGATGATCAAGACAGTGATGGCCGGTCTGAGCGCTGTAGCGCTGGCACATGCCCCGGCACAGGCGCAATCGGGCCAATGCGCGCCGCGCGACAGGGTGGTCGAGCGTCTGGCCGATGCCTATGGCGAAACGCGGCATTCCATGGGGCTTGGGGCCAATAACATGGTGGTCGAGGTTTTTGCCTCGGACACCTCTGGCAGTTGGACGATCACGGTAACGGGCAGCGATGGCATCACCTGCCTTGTGGCCAGCGGTCAGGCGTTCGAGGCCACGGCCGACACCGCAGCCAAACCGGGCAAAGGGGCCTAGAATACGCCATCCCAGATCAGCTTGGCCCCGGTGATCGTGAGCAACACATAGGTCACCGCGAAAAACGCGCGTTCCGGCATGATCCGGTGCGCGCGCACGCCGATCCACGCCCCCAAAAGGGCAAAGGGGGCCAAGATCAGGTCGATCATCAGCGTTTCCCGCGTGAAAAGCCCCAGCATGCCATAGGGCACCGCTTTGACGATGTTGAAGACAAAGAACATCAAGACCGTGGTCGCCTGATAGCGCGTCTTGTCCAGCCCGCGCGACAGCAGATACACCGCCGCAGGCGGCCCGCCTGCATGGCTGACAAAGCTGGTGAACCCGGCCACCAGCCCCGCCAAAACCCCGCTCCACCCCGGCAAAGGGGCCTGCCCCCGGCGCATCACCCGCGCCTTTAGAACCGTCTGCCAAAGCACAAAGATCAGCGCGATCCCCCCGATCAAAAGGCGCAAGAGATCGGCATCGGCGCTGCGATAGAACAGCATCCCAAGCCCGATCCCCGGCACCCCGCCAAGGATCAGCATCGTCACCTCAAGCCGTCCCCATTGCCGCCAATAGGGGCGCAGGGTGGCCACGTCGATCAGCATCAGGACTGGCAGCATGATGCCCAAAGCCATCGCCGGCGGAACAAAGAGCGCCAGAATCGCCGCCCCCGCAAAGGACGCACCAGAGCCGAAACCGCCCTTGGACACCCCCGCCAACAGCGCCGCGAACACCCCGATTGCCACCACCTCGACGTTCATCGCTTCGGCTCCTAACCTATGTCTCTGCCTGTACTTTCACGGTATACGACCGCATCCCGCTGTCACGCCGAAAATCCGCCGCAGTGCAGCACCCTTGCAAGCGCGCAGATTTCGGACTACGCCCAAGCGCAACTTTTCAACCGATGGAGACTATCCAATGGCCAGACCCAAGATTGCGCTGATCGGCGCCGGACAGATCGGCGGCACCCTCGCCCATCTCGCCGCGCTCAAGGAACTGGGCGATATCGTCCTGTTCGACATCGCCGAAGGCACCCCCGAGGGCAAAGCGCTCGACATCGCGGAATCCGGCCCCTCTGAAGGGTTCGACGCGACGCTCAAAGGCACGCAATCCTACGCTGATATCGCGGGTGCCGATGTCTGCATCGTGACCGCCGGTGTGCCGCGCAAGCCGGGCATGAGCCGCGATGACCTGTTGGGGATCAACCTCAAGGTCATGAAATCCGTGGGCGAGGGCATTGCCGCCAACGCACCTGACGCCTTTGTGATCTGCATCACCAACCCGCTTGATGCGATGGTCTGGGCACTTCAGAAATTCTCTGGCCTGCCCGCAAGCAAGGTCTGTGGCATGGCCGGTGTGCTGGATAGCGCCCGCTTCCGCCATTTCCTCAGCGTGGAATTCAACGTCTCGGTGAAGGATGTCACGGCCTTTGTTCTGGGCGGTCATGGCGACACGATGGTGCCCTCGGTGCGCTATTCCACCGTTGCTGGTATTCCCCTGCCGGACCTGATCGAGATGGGCTGGACCACCCAAGAGAAGCTGGATGCCATCGTGCAGCGCACCCGTGACGGCGGCGCGGAAATCGTGGGTCTCTTGAAGACCGGGTCTGCCTTTTACGCGCCCGCGACCTCTGCGATTGAGATGGCCGAGGCCTATCTCAAGGACCAAAAACGCGTGCTGCCCTGTGCGGCCTATTGCGATGGCGAATTCGGCCTGAAGGACATGTATGTCGGCGTGCCGACCGTGATCGGCGCGGGCGGGATCGAGCGGATCGTCAACATCAAGCTCACCAAGGACGAGCAGGATATGTTCGACAAATCCGTCGATGCGGTCAAAGGTCTGGTCAAGGCCTGCAAGGAAATCGACCCCTCGCTGGTGTGATCGCCTGCTTTTAACGCTTCTGGATCAGGGCCGACATACGTTCGGCCCTGATTCTTTCTGGCACGGCACTATGGCCAATTTCTGATTTGTGATCACACGATTTAGCCGTGTGATCACAAAATGACGATTTTCGCGCCAAAACCTGTCATTCCGCAAAAAACGATTTATAAATGCGCGGAATATATGCCACACCCTGTCCCAATCGCAGCAAAACGGGACAGTTTGATGAATATCCATGAGTATCAGGCGAAAGCCCTGCTTCGCTCTTACGGCGCCCCGGTGTCGGATGGCCGTGTGGTTCTGCGCGCCGAAGAGGCCAAGACCGCCGCTGGTGCGCTTGATGGCCCGATCTGGGTGGTCAAGGCGCAGATTCACGCTGGTGGCCGTGGCAAGGGCAAGTTCAAAGAGGCAGGCGCCGGTGAAGCCGGTGGTGTGCGTCTGGCCCGTTCCGTGGAAGACGCCGCCGAAGAGGCCAAGCGCATGCTGGGCCGCACTCTTGTAACCAAACAGACCGGCCCGGCGGGCAAGCAAGTGAACCGCATCTATATCGAGGATGGTTCCGGTATTCAGACAGAGATGTATCTGGCCCTCTTGGTGGATCGCCAGACCAGCCGCGTGTCTTTTGTCTGCTCGACCGAGGGCGGCATGGATATCGAGGAAGTCGCCGAAAAGACGCCTGAGAAAATCCTGTCCTTCAGCGTTGATCCCGCGACCGGCTATCAGCCGTTTCATGGTCGCCGCATCGCGTTCAACCTTGGCCTCACCGGCGGTCAGGTCAAGCAATGCGTCAACCTCATGGGTATCCTCTACAAGCTCTTTCTCGACAAAGATATGGAGATGCTCGAGATCAACCCGCTGATCGTGTCGGACAAAGGCGATTTGAAATGCCTCGACGCCAAGATGGGGTTTGATTCCAACGCCATTTACCGGCACGCGGACATCGCCGAGTTGCGCGACACGACCGAAGAAGACCCCAAGGAACTGGAAGCGTCGAAATACGACCTCAACTATATCGCGCTCGATGGCGAGATTGGCTGTATGGTCAATGGTGCGGGGTTGGCGATGGCGACGATGGATATCATCAAGCTCTACGGCGCCGAGCCCGCCAATTTCCTCGACGTGGGCGGCGGGGCG